>Ga0193727_1000346_pt1 | contig 17537 bp, 19 predicted proteins | sample H2c2metaG_FD_143051 | JGI IMG/M metagenome (GOLD analysis project Ga0193727, IMG submission 143051) | Soil microbial communities from a riparian zone of the East river system, Colorado, United States - H2c2 | ecosystem: Environmental > Terrestrial > Soil > Riparian zone | place: USA: East River...
CGCGACGGCGGACTTCGTGGGCCGAGCCGCGCACGGCCTCGCCGACGACTTGCTCACGGCGTGTCTGCTCGCGGCGCAGTCCAGGGTACTCTTTGTGCCAGCGATGAATGACCGGATGTGGTCGCACGCCCAGACGAAGCGAAACGTCGCACATGCCCGGTCACTGGGCTACGATGTTCTCGAGCCGGCAACAGGACCGCTGGCGGTTGGAGAGGGAAGTGGCCCGGGTCGCATGCCCGAGCCGGAAGAAATCATGAGTCACGTCGGGCGTCTCCTCGAGGTGGCATCGTCGCTCAAGGGGAAAAAGATCATCGTCACCGCCGGCGCAACACGAGAACCGATCGACCCGGTCAGATTCCTCTCCAATCACAGCAGCGGGAAGATGGGCGTTGCGCTGGCTCGCGCTGCCTGGAGACGGGGTGCCGATGTCACCTTGATCGTCGGACACGTGGACATCCCGCTCCCGCCCGAGATCCTGACTGTGAAGACCGACACGGTGCGCGAGATGTCGCAGGCTGTCGCGGAGAAGCTTCTTGCTACCGACGTGCTCATCATGGCCGCGGCGCCAGCTGATTTTCGACCAGCGACTGAAGCGCCCCAGAAAATCAAGAAAGGACGTACGGCTCCCAAGATCGTTCTCGAGCCGACCGAAGACATCCTCAAATCGACCATCGCCAGGCGCAAGAAGAAAAGCGTCATCGTTGGATTTGCGCTCGAGACGACTGATGGACTCAAAAACGCCAAGGCCAAGCTCAAATCGAAGGAGCTTGATTTCGTCGTCTTGAACGACGCTAAGGAACCGGGCGCCGGCTTCGGCGTTGACACCAATCGTGTGACCGTGATTGCACGGGACGGAAAAGCGGAAGAGCTCGAGCTCATGTCGAAGGCCGACCTCGCGGAAATTCTTCTGGACCGCGTGGAGCGCGAGCTGAATGGACGCTAGAGTTTTGCTGCGCCGCTACCTCGAGCAGCGTCGCGACCTTGGTGAATCCGAGCTCGTGCTCGACGGATTGAAAGTCGAAGACGTCATGCGCCTTCTGGGTGCGACTGGTCGCAGCGTCCCGGCCGGCGAGGGCCGGCGGAGTACCGCCGCAGGAGGAGAAGGGCGAAGCGTGCGCGAGCTCGCCGGAGATCAATCCGACGACTGGCGAACCGCGCTCCATGATGCCGGCGTGACGAACGACGCACAGCAGCCGGGCCCGAGGGGAACATCAACGCCGCCTGAAGGCAAGGCGGCAAGTCGTCCGGCCCCAATCCCGAGGATGGCATTCCCGCCTGAACCCATTGGTCCGACGACCGGCGCTGAACCGACGAACGAGATAGCCTCGACGAAAGAGATCGTCGCGCCGAGAGGAATTGTGGTTCCTTCGATCGAAGCGCAGCTCATGCCGGGCGCGATCGAGAGACTCGATTCACTGGACGCGATCGCGAAGCAGGTCAAGAACTGCACGCGTTGTTCGCTCCACAAGACAGCGACCAATCCCGTGCCCGGCGAAGGCGATCCAAACGCGGATCTCGTTTGTGTCGGTGAAGCCCCCGGTGCGAAGGAGGATGAAACGGGACGGCCCTTCATCGGCCAGGCTGGCCAGCTACTCACAAAGATTCTCGCGGCGATCGATCTGACGCGCGAGCAGGTATTTATCTGCAACGTGCTCAAGCACAGGCCGCCGGCTAACCGAAATCCGCTTCCCGAAGAAGTCGAAGCCTGCAGTCCCTACCTGATCAGGCAGCTCGAGCTGATCAAGCCAAAAGTCATAGTTGCGTTCGGGACCTTCGCAGCCCAAACTCTCCTAAACTCAAAAACTCCGATCGGACAGCTCCGTGGGCTGGTACATCAGTACCACGGTATACCGCTCATCGTCACCTATCATCCGGCAGCGCTCCTGCGCAATCCGGCCTGGAAGCGCCCCACTTGGGAAGATGTCAAGCTCGCCCGTAGAATACTCGATAGCAGCCCCCGTTCGTGACCCATACAAGGATCGCCGGCCGCCTTACTCCGAAGATGCGGAGCAGGCGGTGCTGTCGGCGATGCTCATGGATCCCGACGCCATTTTGCGCGCCACGGAATTCCTCGACGACACGATGTTCTATCGTGAGGGGCATCGCCGGATTTTCCGCGCGATGGTCTCCCTCTCCGAGCGAGGCGATGTAGTAGATCCGCTCACGCTCTCGGAGGAGCTCGGCAGGTCGGGCTCGCTCGAGTCGAGCGGCGGCAAGGATTACATCGGATTTCTCGTCGACGCGGTTCCGACCGCGGCGAACATCGAGTATCACGCCAAGATCGTCCGTGAAAAAGCGCTCCGTCGTCGGCTGATCGAAGTCTCCACCGCCATCGTATCCGAAGCATTCGAGTCAGGCTCGCCAGCCACCGAGCTGCTCGACGAGGCCGAGCACAAGATCTTCGAAGTCAACCAGAGTCGCGGCTCCGAAGGCTTCATGCGAATCAAGGAGCTGCTCTGGCCGACGATGGAACGGATCGAGGAGATCCAGCGCGGCGGCGGATCGATTACGGGAGTCGCAAGCGGGTTCAAGGATCTGGACGAGCTGACTGCAGGTTTCCAACCGTCCGATCTAATAATCGTCGCGGCGAGACCGTCAATGGGAAAGACCGCGTTCGTCCTCAACATCGCGCAGAATGCAGCGCTCGACAACAACGTCCCGGTGGCGTTCTTCTCTCTCGAGATGAGCAAGGAGCAGCTCGTGCAGCGACTCCTCACATCCGAGGGACGCGTCGACGCTCAGAGACTGCGCAAAGGCAAGCTCCACGACGAGGAGTTTGTCCGCCTCGGACGCGCAGCCGGGATTCTGAGCCACGCGCCGATCTGGATCGACGACACGCCGGCGATGACGCTGCTCGAGATGCGCTCCAAGGCTCGCCGTCTCAAGATGGAGCACAACATCGGGATGGTCGTGGTCGACTACCTCCAGCTGATGCAGGGTCCGACCAACACGGAGAGCCGGCAGCAGGAGATCAGCTACATCTCGCGATCACTCAAGGCTCTCGCACGAGAGCTGAGAATTCCGGTCGTCGCGCTTTCGCAGTTGTCGCGTGCGCCGGAGCAGCGCACGGCCGAGAACAAGCGCCCGCAACTCTCTGACCTTCGCGAATCAGGCGCGATCGAGCAGGACGCCGATCTGGTCATGTTCATCTTCAGACAAGAGATGTACGACGGCCCCACGGACAAGGACGGCAACTCCCTCGAAGGGCGCGCCGAGATCATCGTCGGCAAGCAGCGTAACGGTCCAACCGGGTTCGTGAACCTCTACTTCAACAAGACCTACACCCGCTTCGAGAATCTCTCGCCCCGCCTGACCCCATAGTGAGTCCGAAAGCAAAAACTGTATATCGCTGCACGAACTGCGGCGCCGACCATCCAAAGTGGGCCGGGCGCTGCGACATCTGCGGTGAATGGAATTCGCTTGTCGAAGAAATGGCGACGAAGACATCCGCCGCCACCGCATCGAGCCGCCGCGCCGGCGGTCAGAAATCCATGGGCGAGGGGGGCAGCGTTGCACCGACCCCTCGACTACGCGATATCAAGAGCTCGGCGGGCCGTCGTCTCAAGACAGGGATCAAAGAATTCGACTTCGTGCTCGGCGGCGGGATCGTTCCCGGCTCGATGGTTCTGGTCGGCGGCGAGCCAGGCATTGGGAAATCGACGCTGCTGCTTCAGGTCGCCGGCCGGCTTCAGGAGCTCGGTCACTCGACGCTGTACGTATCCGGTGAGGAATCCGCGCTCCAGGTCAAGCTGCGCGCAGAGCGTCTGCACGGCTCCGCCGAGGACGTCTCATTGCTCAACGAGACTTTGCTCGAGACGATCATCGCAACCGCCGGTTCCCAGAAGCTCGATGCGATCGTAGTCGATTCCATCCAGACGGTCTTCACCAGCGATCTCGAGGGCGCGCCCGGGAACGTCGGGCAGGTGAGGGAATGTGCCGCAAGGCTGATGCGGTTCGCGAAGGAAACGGAGACGACGGTGTTCGCCGTCGGGCACGTTACCAAAGGCGGAGGCATCGCCGGCCCCAAGACGCTCGAGCACATCGTCGACACCGTTCTCTACTTCGAGGGCGAGGGAATGCTTGAACACCGCATCCTTCGCGCTACCAAGAACAGGTTCGGCAGCGTCGATGAGATCGGCGTCTTCCGAATGACCGAAGAAGGGCTCATCGCTGTCGAGAATCCGTCAGAGCTTTTCCTCGGCGATCGTCTCAACAATTCTTCGGGCAGCGCGGTCACCGCTCTGCTGGAAGGCTCGCGTCCGGTCCTTATCGAGATCCAGGGACTCGCGGCGAAGGCCGGCTACGGAACTCCGCAGCGCGTCAGCACCGGTTTCGACGGGCGTCGTCTGGCGCTCCTTCTGGCTGTGCTCGATAAGCGTGCCGGCCTATCTTTCTCGCAGCTCGACGTCTTTCTGAATGTTGTCGGAGGAGTGCGGATGCAGGAGCCAGCTGGGGATCTCGCGGTGGCGAGCGCTCTCGCATCGAGCGTGTATGATCGGCCCGTCGCGAGCTCCGCGATCTTTCTCGGCGAAGTCGGCCTCGGCGGCGAGATCAGGCCGGTTTCTCAAGCGGAGCGACGACTGGGCGAGGCGGCGAAGATGGGGATGACGACCGCGTACATGGCCGAGCGGGGAATTCCAAAACGCGGGCCGCGCGGGCTCGAAATCATCGGTGTACGCACAGTCGACGATCTGTTTCGACAGCTGTTTCACGGCTGAAATGATAGGGAAGAGGGAAGGGGGAAGAGGGAGGGGGTACGGCGAAGCTGCGCCCCGAAGTTTTCTTCCCGCATCTCCCTTCCCCCATCCCCCTTCCCCCTTCCCATTCCAATGAAGCGCGATGTTGGTGTAATAATCGTCGCGGCCGGAAGTGGATCGCGCACAGGGTCCGCCGAACTCAAACAATTCCGGTGGGTTGCCGGCAAGCCCATGCTGCTCCACAGCATTCAGACGTTCCAGTCTCGGCCAGATGTCGCGATGGTCGTCTGCGTCCTGCCGCGGGAGTACGTCGGAGACCCGCCGCCTTGGATCTTTCAGAGCGACGCCGAACGCCTTCTTCTGTCCGTTGGGGGACGTCATCGGAGCGAATCGGTGGCCAATGGTCTCGAGGATCTTCCGGTCGAATGCAAGATCGTGGTCATCCACGATGCCGCCCGCCCTCTGGTCTCCGTGGAGACGATCGCGCGCGTGATTGAAGAGGCGCGGAAGGGAAATGGCGCCGTCGCCGCGCTTCCGGTCTCCGACACGCTGAAGCGAGTGGATTCGAGTGGTAAGGTAGTGGTGACCGTCGACCGCTTCGGTTTATGGAGAGCGCAGACTCCGCAGGCATTTCCGCGCGAGGTTCTCGAGCGCGCGCACCGCGAGGCGCGGGCGGCCGACCGTGTGGCGACTGACGACGCCGCGCTGTGCGAGCAGATCGGACTTCCGGTTGTTGTCGTTCGCGGGAGCGAGCGAGCGCTCAAGATCACCGAAGAAAATGATTTCGCGCTCGCGGAGGCACTAAGTATCTTCCGCGAATGAAGTCACAACCGATGGTCGTGCCCTTCTGGTCGTCAGAGGAGGTCGAGGCAGCAATCAATGGAACGCTCGCCCACCTCGCCGCCGGCAAGGTGTTGGCATACCCAACCGAGACCGTGTATGGATTCGGCGGAGCGATCGATGAGCGGTCGGTGCAGCAGCTCGTGGACCTCAAGGGACGTCCGCAGGGAAAACCATTTCTGTTACTCGTCGCGGCCAGCGAGATGATAACGCGGCTCGGCCTCCATCTCACCGGTTATGCGTCGACGTTCGCGGCGCGGTTCTGGCCGGGGCCTTTGACCCTCGTGCTGCCCGGCGGCGAGAAGCGAGTGCCCGACAGAGTGCGCGGTCCGGAGGGCGGCGTCGCGGTGCGGTGGACGCCACATCGTTCGCTCGCGCGGCTGATTCTAGCGCACGGACAACCGATAACTTCCACGAGTGCAAACCGACCCGGAGTACCGCCTGCGACGGCCGCAGATCAGATCGTCGCGCAATGGAACGACGCAATCACGAGGGGCACGTTGCGAGTTCTCGACGGCGGACGTCTCCGCGAATCGCAGCCGTCGACGGTTGTCGACTGCACCGGCAGGCTGCCACGAGTCATTCGACCTGGCGCCATCCCGGCCGCGACGCTCAGGGAAAGCGTTCCCGACCTCGTTGGTGATGCGTAGAGAATGAATCTGCTCTTCGTCTGCAGCGGCAACACGTGCCGGAGCCCGATGGCCGAAGCCCTCGCGCGCAAGATCGCGCGGCGTCGCGGGATCGAGAACCTCAACATCTCCAGCGCCGGCACGAATGCGTGGGACAACGTCCCGGCCACCGACGAGGCGCTTCTCGTCGGCATGGAACGGGAAATCGACCTCACCGGACATCGCGCGAGGAAGCTCACGCCGACGATCGTCTCCGAGGCTGATCTCATTTTCGTGATGACTCCCGGACATCTCGAGCAGGTCAAGCAGCTCGGCGGCCGCGGCAAGGTTCATGTGATCGACGAATACGCCTCGGGTACGACGAACCAGGGAGTCGCTGATCCTTACGGCGGAGATCTCGAAGCCTACCGGCGCACAGCGGACGTGCTGGAGTCGGAGCTCGAGAAGCTGTTCGATCGCCTTGCCACCTGACCGTCCGACTCAAGTGAAGGCGAGTCCCGGGCGTCTCGTGCTGCTCGGACATCCGGTCGCGCATTCGCTCTCGCCGATCTTTCAAAACGCGGCGCTACGCGCAGCGGGGATTTCTGTTCTTTACGAGACGGTGGACGTGATGCCTCGCGATCTCCGCGCCCTCCTCAAGAAGTTCAAGGACCTCGGAGTTGCTGGCAACGTTACGATTCCGCACAAGGTCGCGGTGCATGCCAGCTGTGATGAGCTCACCGACACGGCGGAGCGCGTCGGAGCGGTGAACACATTCTGGTTCGAATCCGGTCGGCTGCACGGCGACAACACGGATGTCGGCGGCTTCGACGCGGCCGTTCGGGCACTCCTCGGAGGCGAGACGAAAGGGGCGCGGATCGTCGTGCTGGGAAGCGGCGGGGCCGCCGCCGCCGTCATAGCCGCGGCCGAGCAGTGGAGTGACGTGCAGGTTGTGATTGTCGCGCGGCACTTCGATCACGCGTCGAAGCTGGCCAAACGCTTTCGCGATGTCGCGCGCGCGGAAAAGAGCATCGAGGGGGCGCTCGTCGACGCGACATTGGTAGTCAACGCGACTCCAGTTGGTCAGCGAGAGGCCGAACAGCCCCTTGATGTCGGATTGATTCCAAAGACGGCTGCAGTGATGGATCTCGTATACCGCCGTGGAGGAGGTACGCCGTGGGTGAAAGCCGCGCGAAAGAGGGGCAACCCGGCTGCCGACGGCCTGCCGATGCTGCTGGAACAGGGCGCGCTCTCCTTTCAGAGGTGGTTCGGGATCGAGCCCGATCGGGAAGTGATGCGGCAGTCGCTCCTGTAGATCGAGCCCGATCGGGCGTTGAGGCGGCAGCCGCCCCCAGCAAACCCAATCGCGGTCGAACGAGCGTCATCCGTGAGTATTTCGGCGGCGCCCTCGATCTCCTCCTCCCGCGCGGCTGCGTTTCATGCGAGCGGCTGCTCACGCGACTCGAGACCGGAATCGTCTGCAGCTTGTGCTGGTCCCGCCTGCCCGTTCTGCCCTCGCCGCAGTGCCATCGGTGTGGCCATCCGATTTCGACGGGCAGTTGCAGGTGGTGCGAGTTGCTGCCGCCATTTGTCCGCGCCGTGAGGTCTGTCTGCTGGATGCCGGTCGAGCCGGCGTCCAGCATCGTCCACGCGCTCAAGTACCAGGGATGGTCAGCAGTGGCAGACGAGATCGCGGCGCGGATGAGTCGGCTGTCGTGGCCTCAGGACGTGGTCGACGAGCGCGCCGCACTCGTGCCAATTCCGCTGGCGTCAGCGAGAAAACGCCAGCGTGGCTATAATCAGAGTGCGCTCATCGCTCGCGGAATTGGCAGGCGGTGGCGCATTCCCGTATGGGAAGACGTCGTCGCGCGGTCACGCGAGACCGCGTCGCAGACCAGGTTGACACCCGAGGAAAGGCTGGACAACGTTGCGGGCTCGTTCCACACAGGCGAGCAGCAGGTCGAAGGAATGCGCGGCGCTCACATCGTTCTGGTCGACGACGTGGTAACGACAGCCGCGACTCTCAATACCTGCGCGAAGGTGCTCTACGAGTCGGGCGCCCGGATAATCAGTTACGTGACATTCGGCCGAGCTCACGCGAGTGGGGATCGGCTTTAACCGAACGGAGCTTACGGAATGGCAACAAGGATTGGAATCAACGGCTTTGGACGCATTGGCCGTCAGGTCGTGCGCGCGGCGAAGATCCAGGGCGTCGCCGATCTCGACTTCGTGGCGGTGAACGACCTCACGGATACGAAAACGCTGGCGCATCTGTTCAAGTACGACTCGGTGCACGGCACCTATCAGGGCGATGTCGAGGCTGGGAAGGATTCGATCATCATCGACGGCGACGAGATCAAGATCCTCTCACAAAAGGATCCCGGCGCGCTCCCATGGAAGGAGCTCGGTGTCGACATCGTGCTGGAATCAACGGGTCGCTTCACCGAGGCTGATGCTGCTCGCAAGCACATCACCCAGGGCGCGAAGAAAGTACTGATCTCGGCGCCAGCCAAGGGCGAGGATATCACCATCGTCATGGGCGTGAACAGCGACAAGTATGATTCAGCCAAGCACACGATCGTCTCCAACGCTTCGTGCACGACGAACTGCCTGGTGCCGATGGTCAAGGTCATTCGCGACACCTTCGGCTTCAAGCATGGCTCGATGACCACGATCCACAGCTACACCAACGACCAGCAGATCCTCGATCTTCCGCACAAGGATCTGCGTCGCGCGCGCGCGGCGGCGCTATCGATGATCCCAACGACTACCGGCGCGGCGAAAGCCACGTCACTTGTCATCCCTGAGGTGAAAGGGAAAATCGATGGCAGCTCCATCCGCGTTCCGACGCCCGACGTCTCGTTCACGATCCTCAACGTCGAAGTCGAGAAGGCCGCCACCAAGGAATCCGTGAACGCCGCGTTCAAGAAGGCGGCGGCTGAGGGGCCGCTGGTGGGGATCCTTCGCTATACGGAGGAGGAGCTCGTATCGAGCGACTACATCGGGGATCCTGCTTCATGCATTCTCGACGCGAAGACGACTAACGTCATCGACGGAACTCTCATCACGGTCCATGGCTGGTACGACAATGAGTGGGGCTACGCCTCGCGCTGCGTCGACATGCTCCGGTTCATGGGGTCGCGACTCTAGATCGAACCCGGACAATGAAAAAGAAATCCGTACGTGATCTGAGCGACGCGCAGGTAAGGGACAAGCGCGCCCTCCTGCGCGTGGACTTCAACGTCCCGCTCGACGATGATGGCAACATCACCGACGACACGCGCATCCGCGCCTCGCTTCCGACGATCGAGCTGCTGCTCGAGCGCGGTGCGCGTCCCGTAATTCTTTCCCATTTGGGCCGGCCGAAGGGGAAACCAGACCCACAGTATTCGTTGCAGCCGGTGGCCAAGCGTCTCGAGGAGCTTTGCGGCCGCCCGGTGATCTTCGTCGAATCGACCGATTCGGATGAAGCGGTACAGGCCTGCGCGCGGCTGAAATCGGGAGAGATCCTTCTTCTCGAGAACACCCGCTTCCTCGGCGGCGAGGAGAAAAACGACCAGCGCCTGTCGAGAGCGCTCTCGGAGCTGGGCGATTTCTTCGTGAATGATGCTTTCGGCTCCGCGCACAGAGCCCACGCATCAACCGTGGGCGTCGCAGAGCATTTGAGGCCCGCGGTGGCGGGACTGTTGATGGAGAAGGAGCTCGAGTACCTCGGCGGCGCTCTCGCCAACCCGAAGCATCCCTTCATCGCAATACTCGGCGGGGCGAAGATCTCCGGGAAGATCGATGTCATCGAGCAGCTGCTTCCGAAGGTCGACGGACTCCTGATTGGCGGCGCGATGGCTTGCACGTTCTACCGGGCGATGGGTTTGGAGACGGGCAAGTCGCTTGTCGAAGAGGATCGCGTGGCAATGGCGAAGGATCTGCTCGGGCGTGGTGGCATGCGCCTGACGCTTCCGCACGATGCGATGGTCGCACCGTCGCTCGAGCGCGCGAAGGAAGCAAAGGCCGTCGCGCGCAATGCGATTCCCAAAGATCAGGCGATGTTCGACATCGGCCCGCAGTCGATGGCGTCGTATGCACGCGCGATAGCTTCCGCCAAAACGATCATCTGGAACGGACCAATGGGAGTGTTCGAGACGCCACCGTTCGATGCCGGCACTCGCGCGATTGCGGAAGCGATGGCAACCGCGACCGCCAAGGGCGCAACGACGATCGTCGGCGGCGGAGATTCTGCTGCGGCGGTCACTGAGGCGGGTCTCGATGCGAAAATGAGCCACGTCTCAACCGGTGGTGGCGCATCTCTCGAATTCCTGGAGGGGAAGAAACTCCCCGGCGTGGAAGTCCTCGACGAGGCCGACTAGTGAAGCGCCCAGTGCTGGCCGCCAACTGGAAGATGAACAACGGGCCGACTGCGGCGAAAACCTTCATGGACGCCTTCCTGGCCGGGTACGCGCCGCGAACCGATCGTAGCGTCATCATCTTCCCGCCCGCTGTCTCGCTACCGGCGGTCGCCGCCGCAGCGTCAAAGCGCAGCGATGTAGTGGCCGGCGTTCAGAACATCCACTGGGCAGAGAAGGGGGCATTCACTGGCGAGATCTCCGCGTCGATGGCGAAGGACGCTGGTGCTTCCGTCGTGCTGGTGGGACACTCTGAGCGCAGACACGTCTTTGGCGAAACCGACGCGCAGTGCGCCAAGAAGTGTCTCGCGGCGTCGCGCGCCGGGCTCCCGTTCATGCTATGCGTGGGGGAAACTATCCAGCAGCGCGAGGCGAGAGACACAGAGAAAGTAGTGATTCACCAGCTACGCGAGGGACTGTCGCAGGTCCCGAATCTCATCTCGGCCGATTTCATGCTAGCCTACGAGCCAGTGTGGGCGATCGGAACCGGACTCACGGCTTCGGCCGTGGACGCTTCCGCGATCCACACTGTGCTCCGGTCGGAGCTCCGCGACATGGTCGGCACGAGAGCCGATGCGATTCCGATACTTTATGGGGGAAGCGTCAATTCCGCGAACGCTGCCAGTCTGCTCGGCGCGCCAGAGATCGATGGGCTACTCGTTGGAGGCGCGAGCGTCGAAGCTGCCTCATGGCTGTCGATCGCGCAGACTTGACTGAGTTCCCACGGCCACTGATATTCAACGGCTGGACTGAACCTTAATTCTATCAATGCTTTACACGTTTCTTCTGACACTGCTCGTCATCGATTGCATCGTCGTGATGCTGGCCATTCTGTTTCAAAGCGGAAAGGGGACCGGTCTCGCCGCGAGCTTCGGAGGCGCAAGCTCCTCCCCTGACGCGCTCATCGGAATCCGTCAGGCGGGAAATCTCCTCACCAAGATCAGCTGGTGGGGTGGCGGCATTTTCCTCGGACTCTGCTTCATTCTGCAGATCATGTCGACGCACACGTCGGCCCCGCGCTCGGTTCTCGAGAAGGGACTTGGCGGACAGCCGCAGAACGTAGCGCCTCCCCCGACATCTGCTCCCGCGGTCCCCCTCGAGGCAGCGCCGACGGCGCCCGCTCCGACAGGAACGCAAAAGGGGACTGCCGCAACGGGAACGCAGAAGCCGAAACCTCCAGCTACCACCCCGAAGCGGTAAGTTGGCTGCCGAGACTCGAGTGATTGAGCCAGGGTTCCTCCTCCTTGAGGACGGAACCCTTTTTCGTGGGCGACTGGCCGGCGGGAATACGGCGTTTCTCCCCGCAGTGGCCGAGGTGGTGTTCACGACGAACATGACCGGCTACCAGGAAGTGTTCACCGATCCGTCGTATCGCGGACAAATCGTTGTGATGACGGCGCCGCAGATCGGGAACTACGGAATCAATGCGGAGGATCCGGAATCGAACGGCCCGCAGATCGCCGGCGTTGTTGTGCGGGAGTTATCCGAGACGTACTCGAATTGGCGGGCGACGGGTGCACTTGGAACTTGGCTTGCCGCTGCTCAAATCCCTATCATACAAGACGTTGATACCCGCCGGCTCACGCGTCACTTGAGGTCGGTCGGTGTGATGCGGGGTGTCATAGGCGCGGGGCTCGAGCCCGACGATGCGAGCAGGGCGGCGCTTGATGCCTGCCCGTCGATGGAGGGGTTGGATCTCGCCTCGCGTGTCTCGACGCGAAAGGCCTACACTTGGGGAGATCCTCAGGCGCGTCACCATATCGTCGCCTACGATTACGGAATCAAGCGCAATATTCTGCGGCTGTTCGACGAGAACGATTGCCGCGTAACTGTCGTCCCCGCGGACACATCGGCCGAAGCGGCGATGGCGGAGGAGCCAGACGGGATCTTCCTGTCGAACGGGCCTGGCGACCCCGATGCTGTTCTTTACGCGCCGGAGATCATTCGCGCGCTGACCTCTCAAGGGGTCCCCACTTTCGGGATCTGCCTGGGGCACCAGCTATTGGGCCTGACTTTCGGCGGCTCGACGTCCAAGATGCCCTATGGGCACCGGGGCGGGAATCACCCGGTTAAGGAAGTCGAGACGGGACGCGTGCTGATTACATCGCAGAACCACGGGTTCTCCGTCGTAGGGGATGAGCGCGCCGTAAAAGGCGCAAACGAGCTCGAAGTGACCCACGTCAATCTCAATGACGGGACCATCGAGGGGCTCCGGCACCGGACCCTGCCGGTCTTCGGAGTGCAGTACCATCCGGAGGCTGCCCCGGGCCCGCACGATGCTAGGCCCCTGTTCCAGGAGTTCCTCAGCGCCCTGAAGGGGGCCGTCAGGTAGCGTCAACGTCGTCTTGACACCGTATTAGTAAAGCCATAGTTTCAAAGCACTTACGCGCTCTGGCGCGCGTCCATACGGAGTTTTTCAATGACTAAAGCCGACCTCGTCGAGCGTGTCACGGCCCAGATTTCACGTACCGCCGGGCCGATGATCTCAAAGAAAGATTGCGCTCGCGTCGTGGACGCTTTCCTCGAAGCGATCAAGGATTCCCTGCAGACCCAGGAAAACATTGAGGTCAGGGGATTCGGCACCTTCAAGATTCGCAATCGCAAAACCCGCATGGCGCGCAACCCACGCACTGGGTCGCCCGTTGAGGTTTCTGCGCGACCCGTTCCAGTGTTCAAGCCGTCGAAGGAGCTGCGAGCGCTGGTCGCGGGTGTGGATATGTCGCAGATGTCGGAAGCATAAGGACTTAGCTTCACTGCAGTCGAGGGGAGTGCGCACGTGTCCACAGTGACGGTGCAGCTGTTCGCGTCGTATGCCGAGAGCTTCGGCGGGTCCACTCTCGAAATTCCCCTCGCTCCCCACTCGACAGTCGGAGACGTCGTCGAGAGCATTCGCTCCCTCCCCGGTGCTTTTTTCCTCCCCAAATCGCTCCGAGTCGCCGTCAACAGAAAGTTTGCTTCCGCCGATCAGCTCGTCGACCCTACGGACGAGCTGGCCTTGATACCACCGGTAGCCGGCGGATGAGCCGCGCCACGATCGTCGCTCGCGAGATAGACGTCGCGGCGTTGATGGCTGAGGCCCAATCGAGTGAGTTCGGAGCGGTTTCTGTATTTGTGGGCACTGTGCGGGACGTGAATGATGGGCGCGGCGTGACCGCAATCGATTACTCCGCATACACTTCGATGGCAGAGTCCGAGCTCGCGAGCATCGTTTCAGAAGCGGAAGTTCGATTCGGCGTCGGTGCAATACTCGTTGAACACCGAGTCGGCGCCCTCGCGATCGGCGATGTGAGCGTCGCGATCGTTGCGGCCCACGCTCACCGCGCTCCCGCCCTCGATTGCACCCGCTACGTGATTGAGGAAATCAAACAGCGGGTGCCGATCTGGAAGCGCGAGCACTACACGGATGGCACCCGCGAATGGATAGATCCTACGACCTCGCGCGGAATCGCCACCGCATGAGTGTCACGCTTCGGGACAGCTTTGGCCGGAGAATCGAGTATCTCCGCATCTCTGTTACCGATCGGTGCAACTTCCGCTGCCTCTATTGCATGCCGGCCGCGGGCCTCGAATGGCTGCCGAAGTCCGAGATCCTTTCCTATGAAGAGATCGCGCAGATCGTGCGCGAGTTGGCGCCCCTTGGGCTTCGGCGCCTCCGCATTACCGGCGGTGAGCCGACGTTGCGGCCGCAGCTGGAGAATCTCGTCACACTGTTGAAGTCGATTCCGGAGATCGAAGACATCTCGTTGTCCACGAACGGAGTACGGCTTCCCGATCTCGCAGCCTCGCTCAGAGGAGCAGGCCTGGATCGCGTCAACATGAGCGCCGATTCGCTCCGGCCAGATCGGATCAAATCGATATCGCGACGCAGCACCGATTTCGATCCGGTTATTGCCGCGCTAGCTGCTGAGAGCGCGGGACTCGCGCCCATCAAGATCAATGTCGTCGTCATGCGCGGAATCAACGACGACGAGCTGTTCGACTTTGCACGCCTCACGATCGACCATGAGTGGCACGTGAGATTCATCGAGCTCATGCCGGTCGGAGAGATGAGGGACCTGACGTGGGAGCACGTGGTGCCGAGTGATGAAATCTTGCGTCGCGTCGAGGCGATTTCGCCGCTGGAACCCGTGCTGGGTCCCGAGCGAGGGAATGGACCCGCGCGGTACTTTCAGTTGAAAGGTGCGCGAGGGACGATCGGCGTGATCACACCGATGTCGCACACCTACTGCGGCAGTTGCAACCGTGTACGCCTGACCGCCGACGGCCGCCTGCGCACTTGTCTCTTCGGCGATGATGAAGTCGATCTCCGCACTCCGCTGCGCGAAGGGTTGCCACTCGAGCCGTTTTTCCGAAGTGCGCTCGCATCCAAGCCCGAGGAGCATCACCTGCTGCAAATGCAGGTCGGCGGGCTTCGCGCGCTCTCGCAAGTCGGTGGCTGACAAGACCTTCAAGTTCTGAGCTTTCGGCTGCGAGCTTGTTTGGTCCGAGAGATCTCGGTTCGGGTCGAGGCGGTGGGGACTGCTTCGCCGCTACACTCGCTTGGTCGGAGCCCCTAACTGCGCTCCCTCGCTCTGCTCGGTCGCGGGTCTCCTCCTCGCGCTCGTTTTGAAAAGCGGCTACGAGGACCCACCGCCTCTCCTGCACAGATCTGTCTGATTCACCAAGCACGTGGACGAGTGACTCAGAACGTTTCTCGCGCTTTACCCGCGCGTGACAGACAGCACTCGGGGCCGTAGCGCCGAAGAGGATACCTCGCCTCGACCCGAACAGAGATCTTTCCGACGCACGCCGAGCAATTGCTCCGGGACGAGCGCCCGGGTAGCTTACGCCAACGACCTTCACAATCTCAACGAGAAAATGGTTAACAAGATCACGGTAGTCGGCGCTGGCAACGTCGGCGCGACCACCGCGCAACGCATAGCGGAGAAGGAGCTTGCCCGAACCGTCGTGATGGTCGACGTGATGGAGGGAATCCCGCAGGGCAAAGGGCTCGATCAGTGGGAATCAGCTCCAATTGAAGGATTCGACTCGAGGATCATCGGCAGCAATGGCTACGAGGAATCCCGCGACTCGGACATAGTCGTCATCACAGCCGGAATCGCTCGCAAGCCCGGCATGTCACGCGACGACCTCCTCAACACCAACGCCGGGATCGTCAAGCAGGTCTCCGAGCAGATCAAGGAGAGCTCTCCCAACGCGATTCTGATCGTCGTCTCCAACCCGCTCGACGTGATGTCTTACGTCGCGATGAAGGTTACGGGATTTCCTCGCAAGCGCGTGCTCGGTATGGCGGGCGTCCTCGACACCGCACGGTACCGCTCCTTTATCGCCGAAGCGCTCGACGTATCCGTGCGCGACATCCAGGCGATGGTTCTCGGCGGGCACGGTGACACGATGGTGCCCCTCATCTCCTACACTTCGGTGAGCGGCATTCCGGTTACCCAGCTCATGCCGCAGGCAAAGCTCGACGCGATCGTCGAGCGCACTCGCGGCGGTGGCGCCGAGATCGTGAAGCATCTCAAGACTGGTTCGGCTTACTACGCGCCGTCGGCAGCTGCCGTGCAAATGTGCGAGTCGATCGTTTTCGACCAGAAGCGCATTTTGCCGTGCGCCGCGTGGCTCGAAGGCGAGTACGGGATGTCCGGTCTCTTCCTCGGCGTTCCCTGCAAGCTCGGGCGAAGTGGCCTTGAGAAAATCATCGAAGTCGATTTGACCCGAGAGGAGCGCGATGCCCTGGCGAAGAGCGCGGATGCAGTCCGTGAGCCCATGGCTGCGGTAAAGCTGTAACGCGCTGATGGGCAGCCTTCGCGGCTTCTATCGCTCCATGGTCGGCAAGAAAGCCGTCATGGGAGTTACCGGACTGATCGGAATCGGCTTCGTCATTCTCCACTCGCTCGGCAATCTCCTCGTTTTTCGCGGACCGGCCGCGATCAACTCGTACTCGCATTTCCTCAAGAGCACCGGTGAGCTGTTGTGGGCTCTCCGTATTATCCTGATCGTCGCGGTGATTCTCCACGTGATTGCGGCAGTTCAGCTGACGCGGCAGAGCAGGGCGGCGCGGCCGATCGGTTATACGAAGCAAGCACACCAGGTCGCGACACCAGCGTCGCGCACGATGCGGTGGGGCGGCGCGCTGCTGCTGGTGTTCATTGTACTGCACATCCTCCACTTTACGACGGGCACGATCAAGCCCGCGGGTATCTTCAGCCCGGACGATGTGCATGCCAACATCGTTACCAGCTTTCGCATCTGGTGGGTTGCGCTCTTTTACGTGGTGGCGATGATCGCACTGGGCCTGCACCTCTTTCACGGCGCGTGGAGCTCGGTGAGGAGCATCGGCGTCAGCCCCGCCTCGCCGCAGCCATTGCACCACCGGATCTCTCTCGCGATCGCCTTGCTAGTCTGGGCTGCCTTCACCGCTATTCCGGTCGCGGTCTTCTCCGGAATCGTTCGATGAGCCTTCGACTGGACGCGCACATTCCGAGTGGACCGCTGGCGCAGAAGTGGGACAAGCATCGGTTCGAGATGAAGCTCGTGAACCCCGCCAACAAGCGTAAGCACACGGTAATCGTTGTGGGATCCGGGCTCGCCGGTGGTGCGGCCGCCGCCACGATGAGCGAGCTCGGCTACAACGTGAAATGCTTCTGCTTCCAGGATTCACCGCGTCGGGCTCACAGCATCGCGGCCCAGGGCGGAATAAATGCGGCCAAGAATTATCAGAACGACGGCGACAGCATCTATCGGCTCTTCTATGACACGATCAAGGGTGGGGATTTTCGCTCCCGCGAAGGCAATGTGTATCGTCTGGCCGAGCTGAGCGTGAACATCATCGATCAGTGCGTCGCGCAGGGAGTTCCGTTCGCGCGCGAGTATGGCGGCCTGCTCTCGAACAGGTCGTTTGGCGGCGCTCAGGTATCGCGGACATTTTACGCGCGCGGTCAGACCGGGCAACAGCTGCTGCTCGGCGCATACCAGGCACTGGAGCGTCAGAT
>Ga0193727_1000347_pt1 | contig 17532 bp, 14 predicted proteins | sample H2c2metaG_FD_143051 | JGI IMG/M metagenome (GOLD analysis project Ga0193727, IMG submission 143051) | Soil microbial communities from a riparian zone of the East river system, Colorado, United States - H2c2 | ecosystem: Environmental > Terrestrial > Soil > Riparian zone | place: USA: East River...
TCTACAACGGCAACAAGTCCTTGCCGCACAGGCAGTTTGCATCGCCTATTGAGGTTGCGTGCGAGCGGCCTATTTCCCGCTTTGCAAGGCTCTGGGGCTTTGTTATACGCACCCCGTCGCGACCCCATGGGGTTTCGCCTGTTCCTCGGTAGCTCAGCGGTAGAGCATTCGACTGTTAATCGAATGGTCGCTGGTTCGAATCCAGCCCGGGGAGCCAGTAAAATCAATCACTTAGCTTGAATTTCTCAAATGCCAAGAGGGCAAATTTTCGCATTTGGCAACATTCTTGGCAACATCCGATGAAACCAGTTATCGACGGGGAAAACATTCGAGCGCGCTGTCCCGACTGCGATGGCGCGGTCACGACTTTCGAATCGAAAAAGATGGCTCAAGGTCATGATGCCGTGATCGCCATCCATAACGGTCCGAGGGTCGTAGGGGTGCAATACAGTAGTACAGTTTATCGAGGGCTCCGTTGTGCAGGCTGCGGTCGCGGCGCGATGTCAGTTTTGGCATTCACCAACTCAAACACGCAAACATTGATCGACTTTTTCCCGCGCACGATTGGCAGTCTTAGTATGCCTTCGGATGTGCCGACAGATATAAAGACCGAATTCCAAGAATCAGAACTAGCCGGGTCAGTTGGGGCTTGGCGAGCTGCCTCGGCGATGTTGCGATCGACCCTAGAAAAGACGTTGAAAGCCAATGGCTTTACCAAGGGCAACCTAGCCACAAAAATCGACGAAGCCGCTGCGGACGGTGTGATCACAGAAGCGCGAGCAAAACGGGCGCACGATGATATTCGTGTGCTGGGCAACGACGTGCTGCATGATGCATGGAGAGTGGTGACACAAGAGGAATTCGATCTCGCGCATAAATACACCCAGCGAATTCTGGAAGACTTATACGACGATCGAGTTTCGGTGGAGGCCCTTTGACTGCGAAGAGTCGCCTCCCGCTCTTTGCTAAGGCCGCAAGCTAAGCGTCTTAAGGCGCCCTCGCTTCGTTTTTCTTTGACACTGAGAGAGGTCCGCAATGGGCGTGTTGGATGACGTGCGGAAGTGGCTCAACGATGTGCCGCTCTGGAAAGAGCTGGGCACGATACCCGATCGCACGGCCGCTCTGGAAAAGCGTGTAGCAGAGCTTGACGAAAAGCTTAACGGCAAATGGCCACCAGACGTTTGCTGGAAGTGTGGAAGTCGCACGATGCGCGTTACCGCAACCTACGGTCCTGATGACAAGAAAAATATGATTCAACATTGGCGATGTGGGGACGAATCTTGCAATTACCACGAAGAGCGGATCATCAAGCCGAGATAAGCAAGCCGCGAGTTATTCCGCCACACGGCGTCAGGCATTTGACGCACACTAAAACGGAAACGGCATGATGCTGGAAGTGTGCTGCGGACCGCTCAATTCGGTTAGCGCCCACACCAAAGCGTCGACGCGGTCCGGCGAATAGCCGTTGCGGCCGCGGTCAAAGTCACTCGTGAACGCACACATTTGATCCTCAAGGGTCGCAAAAGTGCCAACGTGATGCACTTTTTGCTGTTCATACAATGCGGCGATCGGCTCCGCGCGGCGCGCCCGATCGGCCGGGCGAACACCTCGATAACTCGTCCATCTGCTCCCTCTTTTTGTCGGCCAGTTTGCAGCCAGCCCTTAGAACTCAAAAGACCGCCGCCGGCAACGGTTTGCGATCGAGGATGATATCGGACGCCTTTTCAGCGACCATGATGGTCGGTGCATTCGTATTGCACGAAGGGACGAATGGCATCACCGAAGCGTCGACGACACGCAAGCCATCCATGCCGCGGACCTTCAGATCGGGCGTCGTGACGGCATTCTCGCCTGTGCCCATCGCGCAAGTGCCGACAGGATGGTGATCCGTCTTGCATGACCGGTAGGCATATTGCATCAGGTCTTCCTCACTCTTGATCCCGTCGCCCGGCTGCCGTTCTGCGAGCACGAATGGTTTCAACGCCGGCTGGCTGAGGATGTCACGGGCAAGCTGCAGGCCCTTCAGCGAGCACTCCCGGTCGTATGGATCTGACCAGTAGTTGGGATCGATGAGAGGCGCGGCCGCGGGATCCGCGCTTGCGAGCTGCACCGTGCCGCGAGAGCGCGGGCGCAGGAACGCCGAGTTCAGTGTAACGCCGGGGTTGCGCATCGCCGCGACGCCCGCCTCGATACCAGATCCGAGCCCAAGATGGAACTGAATATCCGGCGAACGCGCCTCCCGGTCCGCGTACCAGAAGCCTCCAGTCTCGAATAATGTCGACGTGACCGGGCCGGTCTTGAACAAAAGATATTGCAGCCCTGCCCATATTGTCCGATGCGGCTGTGCCACGCGATCATAGGTGTGATCGCCGGTGCATTCGCAGATCGCGTAGAGATCGAGATGATCCTGCATATTGGCACCAACGCCTGGCAGATCATGAACGACCGGGACCCCGGCTGCCACCAGAGCGTCGGCAGGACCGATGCCGGAGAGCTGCAATAACCTCGGTGAGCCGATGGCGCCGCTGGAAAGAATAACCTCACGTTCTGCTCGAAGTGTCTCGATGCGGCAAGAGATGCCGACCTCCACACCGACCGCGCGGCGGTTTTCAACCAGAATTTTCAGTGTAGGCGTGTTCAGTCTTATCGTGAGATTATTTCGCGAGCGTACCGGCCTGAGATAGGCGCTCGCCGTCGAGGACCGCTCGGCATTGCGCGTCGTCAATTGGTAATGACCGATGCCGTCCTGCACCGCGCCGTTGAAGTCATCATTGAACGGAATGCCGGCTTCTTGCGCAGCGCGCAGGAATGCGAAACTGATTGGCGGGGGATTGACCGGATAGGAAACGCCCAGCGGTCCGCCGTAGCCGTGGTAATCGTTGACGAGCCTCTGGTTATCCTCGGCACGCTTGAAATAAGGCAAGACGTCGCGATAGGACCAGCCCTCGCAGCCAGCTTCCGTCTCCCAGGCGTCATAGTCTTTCGCGTTACCCCTGGTATAGAGCTGGGCGTTGATGGTCGAACCGCCGCCGACGACCTTGGCCTGCGTATACCAAATGACGCGCCCATTCAGATGCTTCTGGGGTATGGTGCTCCAACCCCAACTGGCGACGCCCTTCGTCATCTTGGCAAAACCGGCGGGCATGCGAAACAGCATGTTTGTGTCAGGACCACCTGCCTCGATTAGCAGCACTGCGATCGTCGGGTCCTCGCTCAGCCTATTGGCGAGGACACAACCGGCGGAACCGCCACCGACGATGATATAGTCGTAGACCATTGGATCCTCCGGTCAAAGATCGTTGCCGGCAATGTGGTTCGCGACGCGAAGCGCCTGCGCCGCGACAGTCAACGCCGGGTTCACCGCCGCCGATGTCGGCAATAACGAAGCGTCGACTACGAAAAGATTTGGATGGTCGTGTGCACGGCAATAGGGATCGAGCGGCGCCTCCGCCGGATCCAGGCCGATTCGCACGGTGCCGCATTGATGCGACGGCGTCCGGCGATCGAACGCGCGCGCGAGCACGATCGGGTAACCTGCAGCACGAAGCCGCTCCCGCAATTTCGCGACCAAGGCAAGATGGGAGGCCCAGTTGCTGCGTTTCCAATCCAGTCGGATCCTCGCGCCGTCGAGTGTGACGCGGCTATTGGGATCGGGCAAATCCTCGCTCATGGCGTAGAAGTCCACGGCGTGTCGACTAACCCAGTTCAGTGCGAACTTGGGAATTTGACGCAGATTGGCCTTGAGTATTTGACCGGTTACTCGACCGAGCAGTTGGATGTTGCCAAGCGGCGGACCGCCCGCACCGTCGTCGAGATAGAAATCATTGGTACCGAACGTCTTCTGATAAATGGAGTCATTGATCGTTCGCGGGTCGACCGCCAACACAGCCGACGCGTTGTGGTTCATGAAATGCCGACCGACCATGTCGCTTTTGTTTGCAACGCCGCGCTCCGAAGACCGCAGCAGTAGCGCAGCCGAATTAACCGCGCCGGCGGCAAGCACGATCAGTCTGGCCTTCAGAGTGAGCCGTTCGCCGCCGATGTCGCATTCGACGCCTTCAACATGTTTGCCGTCGGGCGCCATGGTCAGGCGCTGGACTTTCACTCCTGTTTGCAGGGAGACGTTGGGATGGGCGAGCGCGGCGGCGAGACCGCATGTCTCGGCGTCCATTTTCCCGGTCCGCGCATCAGGAAACGCGTCCCAAGGGGTGGCCGCGCGATTCATCCAGGCACTGATGTCGACACCGAGCGGGAGCGACGCCGGATGCAGCCCCGCTCCCCGCAATCGCTCCCGGGTCGCCGCGATGGCCGGTTCGTCAGGGATGGCCGGCAAGGGATAGGGTGCGGAATGGCGTGGTTCCGTTGGGTCGTCGCCGAGTTCGCCGCAGACGCGATACAAGCTCTCGGCCTTTGTATACCAGGGCTCCAACTCGTCGTAATCGAACGGCCAGCCTGGGGTCTTCCCTTCTGCGTGTGTAATCGGCCGGAAGTCGCACGCGCGGTATCGGATCAGGACGGCACCGTAAAACTTGCTGTTTCCACCGACATAATAATAGTTGCCGGGGTTGAATTGTTGACCCGCTCCGTCTGTCCACGTCTCGGATGGGCGATAAAATCCACGTTGAAAGATCGCCTGTGCGTCGCGGGTTTCAGGTGTATCTTTCAGCTGTTCGCCGCGTTCGAGAATGACGATGCTGGCGCCCGTCGGCGCGAGCCCGGCGGCGAGCGTCGCACCACCCATGCCTGATCCGACGATGATCACGTCGGGACTTGCGGTTCGGCTCAATAGGATTGGCTCAGACATGTGACCTCACGACAACACGTTCGCGGCAGTGACCAACTTTTCCATGGCCCAATCGGCAGCAGGGACCGACGGTAAATAGCTAAATTCGGTGTGTTGTGGCCGGGTCAAACAAGACCGCCTTATCGAGGTTCAGGGCAAACACATGGCTCTCTCCGACGCGAATGTCGGAATCCGACCGCATCCGCGCAGTGACCACTTTGCCGGCGATTGAGGTGACAACGAATGTGTCGGACCCGGCTGGCTCAACAATCTCGACCTCGCTCGTGAAAGTCGTGATGCTCTTCGATTTCGCGTTCACACTTTCGAGATCGCTGATAGCTTCAGGACGAATGCCGAAGATGACCCTGGCACCCTCGCTGAGCGTTTCCACATTCGCGCTTGTGGGAACGGGAAACGCAATCGGAACAGTTCCCGCGCGCTCGATGACGACCGAGGCAACGCCGTTCGATCTGGATACCCTGCCTTCCAGCAAATTCATCGACGGCGACCCCATGAAATCGGCGACGAATAGATTTGCGGGCGTGTTGTAGACTTCATACGGCGTACCGACCTGCTGAAGCTCGCCGTCCTTCAGAACGGCGATTCGCGTCGCAAGCGTCATGGCTTCGATCTGATCGTGCGTAACATAGACGATCGTCGCGCCTGTTCGCTGGTGCAGGCGCTTTATCTCAACTCGCATATCGACGCGCAATTTTGCGTCGAGATTGGACAGCGGCTCGTCGAACAGAAAGACGCGGGGCTCGCGAACCAATGCGCGTCCCATTGCGACGCGCTGGCGCTGCCCCCCTGAAAGTTGGCTCGGACGGCGCTTGAGAAGATGCTCCAACTGGAGGGTCTTCGCGACCTGGGCGACGGCCTTTTCTCGCTCGGGCTTCGAAACACCGCGCATTTCCATACCGAACGCCATGTTCTCGGCGACCGTCATGTTGGGATAAAGCGCGTAGGACTGAAATACCATGGCGATGTCGCGCTTCGACGGGTGCAGATCATTGATCTGCTGACCTTCGATGCAAATCTCGCCGGCACTGACCGACTCGAGGCCCGCGATGGTGCCTAGGAGGGTCGACTTGCCACAACCCGAGGGGCCGATCAGCACGAGAAAGCCGCCCTTATCCAGAGTCAGATCGATACCCTTCAGGACCTCCAGCGCCCCGTAGCGCTTGCGAAGGCCCTTTATCTCGAGAAAGGCCATGTTCTATCCTTTCACCGCGCCTGCCATGAGCCCGCGCACGAAGTAGCGGCCTGCGACGACATAGACGAGCAAGGTTGGCGCTGCGGCGATGATAGCCGCCGCCATGTTGACGTTGTATTCGACGACTCCGGTCGAGGTATTGACGAGGTTGTTCAGCGCGACCGTCATCGGTGACTGGTCACCGGCAGCAAAGGTCGACCCGAACAGGAAATCGTTCCAGATGTTTGTGAATTGGTAGATCACCGTGACGATGATGATCGGGGTCGAGTTCGGCAGCAGGATGCGTCGGAAGATCTGGAAGAAGCCGGCGCCATCGATCATCGCCGCCTTCACCAGTTCTGTCGGAAACGCCTCGTAATAGTTCCGGAAAAACAATGTCGTGAAGCCGAGGCCATAGACGACATGGCAAAGCACCAGGTTGACTGTCGGATTGCCGAAACCGAAGGAAAAGCCGGTGGCGTCAAGAAGCTGATTCCCGATCTGGCCCAACAGTCCCAGAATCACCGCCATTGGAATGATAACCGACTGGAACGGGATGAAGCAGGCGAACAGCATCATGCCGAACACCAGCTTGTGGCCGGGAAAGCGCCACTTGGTAAGGACATAGCCGTTCAATGCGCCGAGCAGCGTCGAGATCAGAACCGCCGGCACGACCATCTTGATCGAGTTCATGAAATAGCCGCTGATCCCGGCCGTATCGGAGACGCCGATACTGGCTTCGCCCCAGGCCCGGATCCAGGACGCAAACGTCGGTGATTTCGGCAGCGCAAACATATTGCCGCCGGTGACTTCATCGAGCGGCTTCAAAGACGTCATCACCATCACGATGAGCGGTACCAGATAGATGATCGCGAAAAAGATCAAAAACCCGTAGATCACCACGCGCGTGATAATGGATTGGCTTGAGTAGATTCGACGCGGCGGAGCGGTGACAAGATCTGCGGCGGTCATTGGCGTTTCTCCCGCAGTTCCGAGTAGAGGTAAGGCACCATGATCGCGGCGACCGTCATCAGCATAATGACCGCGCTGGTAGAGCCTACTGCCATTTGATTGCGCGTGAAGGTGTAGGAATACATGAAGGTCGAAGGCAGCTCGGCGGCCCCGCCGGGGTTCTTGCCGGTGACGGACAACACGAGGTCGTAGGATTTGATCGCCATGTGGGCGAGCACGATGATCGCGGAGAGAAAGACCGGCCGCATGATCGGAATCACGATCCGCCGATAGGTCGCATAGGTGGAGGCGCCGTCGATTTGCGCAGCCTTCAGGATCTCACCGTCCACTCCCCGCAGGCCTGCAAGAAACATCGCCATGACAAAGCCGGACGTCTGCCAGATGCCCGCAATCGCGACGCAATAGATCATCATGCGGGGATTGACGACCCAATCGAACTTGAAACTGGTCCAACCCCAATCATGCACGGCTTTTTCGAGCCCAATGCCCGGATCGAGAAAAAGCTTCCACGCCGTGCCAGTAACGATGAACGACAGCGCAAGCGGATAGAGATAGATTGGACGGAGAATGCCCTCGCCGCGGATCTTCTGATCGAGCAGGATCGCCAGTGTCAGGCCGAGTGCGAGACAAAAGACAATATAGAGCCCTCCGAAAATGCCGATGTTGACAATTGCGGTGTACCAGCTTGACGGCGGATCGGTCTCGAACGTCCAGTTCCAAAGCTTTTCGTAGTTGGCGAGGCCCACCAGCTTGGAACTCGCGAACGCCCTTGAATTCGTGAAGGACAGAAAGACGGTCCAAAGATTGAAGCCATATACGAAAATCAAGACGAGCAGAAACGACGGCGCGAGAACGAGCTTCGGAACCAGACCTTTAAGGCGTGTCCGTAGCATGACGCGCCGCCGGCGATCGGTTACGGCGCCGGGAACGATTGTAACAGACATGGACACCTTCCGTCATCTGAAGGCGGCGGATCACGCTCGCCTAAGCACTGTTGTCTCTGAAGGTAACTACGGATCGCGCCAACCAACAAATCACTCATGCCTCCCTCCGATGACGGAGAGAGGCATGAACAAGAACGCACTATTTGGCGTTGTTTATTGCTTTGATCAGTTCGGTCACAGCGGCATCAGACGTCCTGATCTCACCATGGAAGAATTTGGTGACGACATCGTCATATGCTGCTGCAACCGCTGGAGGCTGAGCGTAATTCTGCGCCAGCGATCCAACAAACTTACCGCTCGCGTTCGCAGATTTGACATCGGCCATGCCCTTCTTGCCGCACATGTCGAAGTCAGTATCTGGCACGTCCATGCGGGCCGGCACCGACCCCTTGATGACGTTAAACGCGGATTGGAAGCTCTTGCTCATGGCCGCAGCGGCCATGGCGGTTTGCGCCGCCTTGCGATCGGCAGGCACATTGAAGATAGCAAACATGTCTGTGTTGTAGATCACCGCACCGTCGGTGCCAGGGAAACGGTAGCAGATGAAGTCCTTGCCGGCTTCCTTGTTGGCCGCCCTGAACTCGCCCTTGGCCCAATCGCCCATCACCTGCACGAGCGCGTCGCCCTTGATCACCATCGCCGTAGCAAGGTTCCAGTCGCGGCCGGCGTAGTTCGGGTCGGTGTAAGAGCGAAGTTTGGCGAGGTTGTCGAAGGCCTTCTTCATGGTGTCCGACTTCAGGGCAGTTGGATCAAGCTCGATGATCGCCTTCTTGTAGAACTCGATGCCGCCGGTGGAAGCGATAACCGAGTCGAACATGGTGGCTTCCTGCCAGGGTTGACCGCCAAGCGCCAGCGGAATGACGTTCGCCGCCTTCGCCTTCTCGAGCAGAGCAACGAAATCGTCGAAGGTCTTAGGTTCCGTGCCGCCAATCTTTTCCATCACGGCCTTGTTGAGCCAGATCCAGTTGACAGAGTGGATATTGACCGGGACGGCATCCCACTTGCCGTTGGTAATTGTAAATTTCTGCAACGCCGTTGGGATGACCTTGTCCCAGCCTTCCTTGGTCGCGAGCGCCGTGATGTCACCGAGCTTGCCGGCCTCCGCGTAGTCGAGCGCGAAATATCCGAGAATCTGGGACGCGGTTGGCGGATTGCCGGCCGCGACCATCGCCTTCAGCGTCGTCATGGCGCCTGCGCCGCCGCCACCAGCAACGGGCACATCCTTCCAAACATATCCTTCTTTGATAAGATCTTGCTTCAGCACATTCAGTGCGGCCGCCTCGCCGCCTGAGGTCCACCAGTGCAGCATTTGCAGTTCTTTACTGTCGGCTGCGTTTGCGGCAGTGGCAAAGCCGAGGACCGAAGCGGCCATCGCGCTCGTCAATAGCAGTCTACGAAGTTTCATTGATTCCACCTTCCAAGGCGTACTCTCCCCACCGGATTCGGTCCGGCGCCGTTCTCGAAGCCTTGCTGGCTCCCGATCTTTTTGGTTCGCCTCAGGTCCGCGGGAGCCACCAGCTCGTGCGCGGACCTTGGTGAACGTGAAACGTTTTTTCTTCGGTATGGTCGGCAACCGCGCTATGCCCGAGCTCCCGCCCGAGACCCGACTGACCGAATCCGCCGAACGGCAGTTCCGGCGTGCCGTCCATGAATGTATTGACCCAGACCGTGCCGGCCCTTACGCCACGTCCGACGCCTACAGCAGTGTCGACATCGCGGCTCCAGACGCTCGCGGAAAGACCATAGGTCGTTGCATTGGCGAGATCGATTGCTTCGTCAAGAGTCTCAAACGTCATCACGGTGACGACCGGTCTGAGCACCTCGTCGCTGGCGATCAGCATCGACGGATCAATCTGGTCGACAACCGTCGGGCCCATGAAGAACCCGTCGGACGCAAGGCGCTCACCACCTATCCGAAGCGTCGCGCCGGCGTCCCGCGCCGCTGCGTCGTGGCGCTCAATCTTGGTGAGATGATCCGCGCTGATTATCGCCCCGACTTTCGTCTCTGGATCGAGGGGATCGCCGACGCGAACCGCGCTCGATTTCTCGACGAGACCGGCGACGAAGTTGTCCGCAATATCGCATTGCAGCAAAATGCGCGAACCCGCGTTGCAACACTCGCCAGCATTGAAGTAGGCCCCGAAGACGCGGGCGTCGATCGCGGCTTCCATATCGGCATCGGCGAAGATTATTTGCGGGTTCTTGCCGCCGAGCTCCATCGATACTTTCTTCAATGTCGCAGATGCGGCCGCCATCGCGGCACGCCCGACTGCCGTCGATCCGGTGAACGAAATCATGTCGACGCGCGGGTCGGTCGTCATCGGCGCGCCGACCTCCGGACCGTAGCCAGTAACGACATTGCAAACACCCTTTGGCAGACCGGCTTCGTCAAGCAGTCGCGCCAGGTGAAGCGTCGAGGCGGACGTCATCTCGCTCGGCTTGACCACGCAGGTGCAGCCAGCGGCTAACGCAAACTGCAGCTTTTGCGAAACGATCAGCAAGGGAAAATTCCATGGCGTGATGATCGAGACGACTCCGATCGGTTCGCGCAATACCAAGCCGATCCGCGCCGAGCCGAGCGAGGCATAGCTTTCGCCGTGCAGCGTTCGGGCGAGCGCGGCCGCATACCGCCAGATGTCGGCGGCGCCTGCGACTTCACCGCGCGCCTGCGAAATCGGCTTACCAGATTCGAGACTGTCGAGATGCGCGAGCAGCTCGCGGTCACGGTCGATCAGATCGGCCGTCTTGAGCAAGACGCCTGCACGATCGGAGGCCGTCATCTTCGGCCGCGTACCCAAATCGAAGGCCTTGCGCGCGGCGGCAATGGCGCGGTCAGCGTCAGCCGCCGTACCACGAGGCGCCCGTGTGACGAGTGCGCCATGCGCAGGGCTGTACCGATCGAACGTTGCGCCGCCTCCGCTCTCGACCTCCTCGCTGTCGATCCACATAGCGCGGTCGCGCGGAAAGCAGGATAGCGCTGCCGGCAGAGTCCGGTCGTTGAGCAAGACGGGGGAGAACGCTTTCACGACCTAACGTCCTTTCAGGTGTTACGGAACGTCGGCGAACGCTTGGCACGGAACGCCGCCACGCCTTCGGCCAGGTCTTGCGTCATTGCCGTCAACCCGCCCGCGAGCCCCTCGATCGGCGCGTCCGGGTCCTCGCCTTCAGCAAAATTGATCATCGCCTTGACGACCTGGACGGCGATTGGACCGCGTTTCAGGATATCGGCAGCCATGGCCTCGGCGCGTGCCAATCCTTGACCCGGTTCTGCGATCTCATCGATGAGGCCGAGCGCAAGCGCTGCCTCGCCCTCGAATAAATGTCCGGCGAGTGCCATGCGGCGAACGACCGATGCGCCGAAACGACGGACGAGCCGCTGCGACCCCGACCAGCCGGGCACCATGCCCAGGCCCGTCTCGGGCAAGCCCAATTTGACGCCGCGCTCGGCAATGCGAAAATCGCCGACAGCCGCCAGTTCCAGGCCGCCACCGAGGGCGTGACCCGTAAGCGCAACGACCAAGGGCGTGCGTAGCCGCGCGAGGGCTTCAAAGGCGCGATGACCGGCACGTGTCCAGCTACGCCACATATCCAACGGCGGCAGCGCTCCCCAAGCGCCAATGTCGCCGCCGGCGCAGAACGCCCTGCCTTCGCCACTCAAGATCGTGACGCGCGCTTCGGCCGTCTCGTCGATCCTACGAGCCGAATCGGCAAGCGCGTGGATCATGGCCTGGTCGAGCGCGTTGAGCTTGTCGTCGCGCTTCAGCGTCAACCGCGCCAACGGGCCGTCGAATGCGAGTTGGACGAACGGACTCATTGCACCGCCTCCATTGCCGGACGCAGCTTCAGCTTCATCGGCTCGGGATGGAACAAGTTCGCGTCCATCGCTTTCAGGTGCGGGGACGCCAGCAGCGGAAATTCGGACTGCGCCAGCACGTCGCGCTCAAGATTAACGCCTGGGGCGATCTCCAGCACGGTCAGCCCAGCCGGTTCCAGCCGCATCACACAACGCTCAGTCACATAAACAATCTCCTGCCCCTGCAGAACAGCACGGGGGCCCGAAAACGAGACCTGCTCGACGGCTTCGACAAGCTTCTTGACCTTGCCTTCGCGATTGATGCGAAGCGCGCCGTTCTGGATTTCGAGCGCTGCACCGGCAGTGAAGAGGCCCGAGAAGACGATCCTCTTAGCCCGCGCTGTGATATCGACAAAACCACCGGCTCCTGCCGTCACATGAGGGCGTAATCCAAGCTTGGAGACATTTACGCAGCCGCGGCGATCGATCTGCAGGAAGGATAACAACGACATGTCGAAGCCGCCGCCCTGAAAATAAGTGAATTGCGCAGGTGACGGCACGATCGCTTCCGCGTTTGAGGCGCAGCCGAACTGGAAATCCAACAGGGGAACGCCACCGACAGCGCCCTGTTCGATCATCCAGGTCACGGCACCGTGGTGACCTTCTTCAATCACGATGCGCGGCACATTGGCGGAAATACCGAAGCCGATATTGACAGCATCGCCATCCCGCAGTTCCTGCGCGACGCGACGCGCTATCGTCTTGCCTACGCCAAACGCCGGTACCTCGAAGGTCGACAATGGACGGAAGATTTCGCCGGATATCGCTGGATCATAGAGCGTGTTGGTCGTCTGCTGCTGGTCGGGCGCAACGACGATCACATCGACGAGAACGCCCGGAACGACGACGTCATGCGGCCGCAGGGTGCCGGCCGCGGCGAGGCGCTTGACCTGTGCAATCACCAGCCCGCCATTGTTGCGCACGCTCAACGCCTGATCGAGCGGGCCGAGAATACCCCCCTCATGCTCATAGGAGAGGTTGCCGCGCTCGTCGGCGGTGGTGGCTCGGATGATGGCGACGTTGGGGATGATTGTCGGAAAAAACAGCCAGTCATCGCCGGCAAAGTTCACGCGGCTGACGATCGGGTCCACGCGCGCCTTTGCGTTCATCGCGCACCCTTCAATGTCGGGGTCGACGAACGTATCCATGCCGATTTTCGTCAGCACGCCAGGCCGCTTCGCCGCCGCTTCGCGATGCATGTCAAAAAGAATCCCAGAGGGTATATTGTAGCAAGGGATCGCGTTATCGCTGATCATCTTCCAGATCGCGGGCGGCTCCGCTGACGACGGCCCGGAAGGATAAGAGCCCGCAAGAACGCGCGACAGGCAACCGACCTTTGCGATGTGATCGATGCCTTTGACACCCCACATGTCGCCGGCCGCGATGGGATGCAACGTCGTCAGATTGCGCGGATGACCGTGGGTGTCGAAGCGCGCGCCGATCGCCGCCAGAACCGCGTCGGGGCAACCCAGACCGGACGAGGAAGAGACCGTGACGATTGCGCCGTCTGGTATGAGCTCGGCTGCATCGCTGGCGGTAAGTACTCTCGACTTTGCCATTGATTAGCCCTGGCCTGCTATGGAGATTTCCCGGCGCGATTTTGCGGCTTCGATCGTGGCGAGAGCGAGCGCCAAGGAGCACACGCCATCCTCACCCGTCGCGGCGGGCGCGCCGACACCTGCGGTAGCGTCTTGAAAAAGCCGGATCGAGCGCACGTAGAGATTTTCATGCGTCAGTGAGAGCGGCATAGTGCCGTCGCTAGTACGCAGCACGACCTCGCCTTTCGGTTGTTGGGTCATACAATCGGTCGCAACGAGCGATCCTTCATCGCCATGCACTTCGAAGCCAGTCGTCGCATAGCGCATTGTGAACGCGTCATGGAATTGGGCAAGCGCGCCGCCGGCGAAGCGAACGACGCCCATCACGCCATCTTCGAGACCTGCTTCGCCCATACCTGCGCGAGACATCATCGCGCTGACGCTTTCCGGCTCATCGCCAAGCACAAAGCGCAGCGTGTCCGCGTCATGGACCGTGATATCGAGGATTACGCCGCCGCCGGCTCCGGGCGTCTTGATTCGCCAGCCCTGCAGGTGCGGCGGCAGGTAGACCGCATGGAAGACGCGGGCGAATAGCGGCTTGCCTATCCGTCCTTCGGCTATTGCGTCGCGCATTGCCCGGTGGGTCGCGGCGTTGCGGAGATGGTGATTCGTGCCCATGACGACACTTCGGCGCTTGCATTCCGCGACCATCGCGCGGGCATCGGCCAGGGTGAGCGCGAGCGGCTTTTCGCACATCACGTGCTTTGTTGCAGCCGCGGCTGCAAATACCTGATCACGATGCAGTTCGTTGGTGGTCGAGATATAAACGGCATCAATGTCCGGGGCTTCCACCAGCGCGCCGAGATTTGTCGTTGAGCGGGAAATTCCATGGGTTTCGGCGTAGCTTCGTCCACGTGACGCATCTGAGCTGAGTACCGCAACAACTTCGCCGCCGTTCGCACGAATGGCGCCGATCATGTGCTCTGAAGCGATGGTACTCGCGCCGATCAGTCCCCAACGCAAACCCTTGCTCATGACACCCCCCTACCCTGGAACTTGGCCCCACAGCTTTCGCGCACGATCAAACGGGCATTGCCCGCGAACGACAAACCCGCGGGATCCTCGCGGCGGATCAAGCCGAGCAAGCCTTCGGCGCATCGCACGCCCATTTCCCGCGTATCGGCACTAACGGTCGTAAGCGGCGGCGCGTTGTGCTCGGCGTCGGCAATGTCATCGAACCCGACGACGGCAATATCGCGACCGACCACAATCCCACGCAAAGCGAGCGCACGCGTTGCGCCCATGGCGACGATATCGTTGTAACAAGCGAATGCGGTGGGCGGCTGTTGGCTGTCAAGCGCCCGTTCGATCGCCACACGCCCACCGTCTCGGGTCGGCGGGACTTCAAAGATCAAGGATTCGTCCGCGGCGAGGCCCCAGCCATTGAGCGCATCGCGCCAACCGGCGACGCGATCGTGTTGCGTCGGCATGGTTGCGGCGCCCCCGATAAAAGCAATACGCCGATGACCAAGTTTCAGAAGGTGCTCGACGACGGCGCGCTCGCCCTTCTGATTGTCAGGACCGACGTAGGGAAGTGAACTACCGATCATGCGGCGTATCGTAATGACGGCCGGGATATGAGATGGCCATTGCTGGGCCAGCGTCCAGGTATCGGTGCCGCGAGCGGGACTCATGATGATTCCGGCGACGTTGTGCTCGCGCATAGCTCGAAGCACCTGCGCCTGGCGCGCCGTGTCTTCATTTGTGTTGGCAAGGATCGGCGTAAAGCCGCGCTGAAAGAGCGCATCCTCGATCCCCGCCGTGAGCTCGGCGAAAAAGGGGTTCTTCAGATCGCCAATAACAATCCCGACTAGGTCGGATGATGCTGCGCGCAGACTGGCGGCACCGCGATGATAGACATAACCGAGCGCCTGCATGGCCTCGTTCACACGCAATTTCGTCGCTTCGGCGACCAATTCGCTGCCCGACAACACCAACGAAACCGTTGATTTGGAAACGCCGGCGCGACGCGCAACATCGATGATGGTCACGCGACCAACGCGATCCACGACATCACCCCGCAGCGTCTCGGACATTTCTCTCCTCAATTTTTGGAACGTTCCATTATTTTTAATCGATAGCCGAGTTGTAAGCGAATGAAGAAATTTGCACTCCGAGCTATTGTCAATTGGAACGTGACAATTTAGCCTATCGCAAGGTGCAAGGATCGTCAACAAAGATCCATCAGAGGAAATGCCCGTGGCCGCTTCGCTCTGCCAGTCCGTACTGGATGCGCTGACAGATGTTGATATGCCCAAGCGTCATCCCACCCGCAGGGCCCAGGAATCGCTCGAAGCTGACCGCATATGCCTGCCGGTTTACCCCTGCGATGCTCTCGTACTCGGCAGCGGGGCAGCGGGCTGGCGCGCCGCCGTCGAGTTGAAGCGGCACGGAATCGATGTCGTTGTCGCCACGCAAAATCTCTACGGCGGTGCATCTGCGTGCTCGGGTTCGGACAAGCAGACCCTCCATACGGCTGCGACCAGCCGGCATGGTGACGATTTCATCGCGCTTGCCGCGGCCCTCGGCGCTGGCGGCGCCATGGACGAAGACACGGCCTATGTGGAAGCGGTGGGGTCGCTGCGCGCACTGTCGTCGCTGCAATATCTCGGGTTGCCGGTTCCGCTCGATCGGCTGGGTGCGGTGCTCAGGTATCAAACGGATCATGACGAAGCCGGGCGCGCGACAAGTTGCGGGCCTCGCACGTCTCGGCTGATGGTCAAAGTGCTCGCTGAGGAATCGGCGCGTCTCGGCGTGCCGGTCCTAAATCGTTGTGTCGGCGCGAAGATTTTGATGACCGACGACGAACCGAGGCGTGTCACCGGTCTGCTCGCATTTCATGCAGCGGATCGCACTGCCCAAAACCCGCGCGGGCTTGCCGTCATCCGATGCGCTAACCTCGTCATCGCGGCCGGCGGACCCGGCGAACTCTATCGCGACAGCGTCTACCCCAAGCATTGCTTCGGTGCCCTCGGACTTGCGCTCGAGGCGGGCGTGGAGACGGTGAATCTGACGGAAAGTCAGTTCGGGATCGGCACGCCGCGCGATGGATTTCCCTGGAATCTGTCGGGAACGTACGCACAGTGCCTGCCTTACATCTATTCCGTCGATACCGATGGCATCGAGCGCAATTTCCTGGGCGATTACTATCGGACGACGCAGGAGCTCGTCTCTAACATTTTCCGCAAGGGCTATCAGTGGCCATTCCATGCCTCGCGAATGCTAGACTTCGGTTCTAGCCTTGTCGATCTTGCGATCTATCGCGAGACCCGGATGGGACGCAAAGTCCTGATGGATTTCACTCGCAATCCGGAATCTGTTCCGGTCGACGTGCCGTTCTCGCTCGATCGCCTTGATGTGGACGTCAGGGCCTACCTCAAAAACAACGGCGCTGTCTTGAGCCTCCCGATCGAGCGGCTGGCGACGATGAATCCTTTGTCAATCGAGCTTTATCGTCGCTACAAGAAAGACATCACGCGCGATCCGCTGGAATTCGCGGTCAACAACCAGCACATGAACGGTGGTATCGCCGTAGACATCTGGGGTCGTTCGAGCCTGGAGGGCTGCTACGCCATCGGTGAGGCGTCCGGCACCCATGGCGTCACGCGCCCTGGTGGCGCTGCGCTTAACGCGGGCCAGGTGATGGGGCAGCGTTGCGCGGAATTCATCCATGCCAGCAGGCGGACCGCACCAGACGATTCATTTCCGACAGAGATGGTTCGCGCTGCCATTGAAACTATTACAGCGGGCTTGCGCGACGATGGCCTCGACTGGCGCGAAGTCGCGCTCGAAGTCCAAGCCCGCATGAGCGACGACGCCGGCTTCATGTGTTCCGCCCTGGGGGTGCGCGAAGCGTTGGCTAAGGCACGCAAGCTTAATGGCGACATCCGATCACGTGGATTGCGCCCGGACCGAGCCGACCTGGCCGAGCGATGCGTACAATGGCGGCAGATGGCATTTGTCTCCGAGGCGGTCTTGACCGCCCTCGACGCCTACCTGTCGCGTGGTGGCGGGAGTCGCGGCGCACGTGCAATCCGCGATCCCGATGGATCGGACGTTCCGGTCACACGAACGGGCCCTCTTGAAGCGTTTCGCTTCCGTGCCGAACGAAAGCAGGATCGGGCCGAGAAGATTGCGATACGCTTCGAAAACGGAGCCTTCACGTGTTCATTTCAACGGATTCGTCGACA
>Ga0193727_1000348_pt1 | contig 17524 bp, 17 predicted proteins | sample H2c2metaG_FD_143051 | JGI IMG/M metagenome (GOLD analysis project Ga0193727, IMG submission 143051) | Soil microbial communities from a riparian zone of the East river system, Colorado, United States - H2c2 | ecosystem: Environmental > Terrestrial > Soil > Riparian zone | place: USA: East River...
CATTGGTGGCAACCTGCTGTCTTCGCACGAGCGCATCGTACAGGCGCGACGAGCGTCCGCCCCCAAGGATGTCGCCAAGCAGGGAGATTGCCGGCGCGCGCGGATCCTTCGCCGACGGAACCCGGTACGCCACGTAAATCGCGGGTGCCGGAGCCTGGGCGTCTTGCAGCACGAGCCGGTCCTCGTATCCAAGGGTTACCGGCACTCTCATGTTGGCGAGCGGCGGCGGGGTCGGCCCGCGAGGAATTGGCGCAAAGTATTTCTGAACCATCGCCTTTGCCTGCGGTACGTCGATGTCACCCGCGACCACTAGCACCGCATTGTTCGGGGCGTAGTAAGTCTTGAAGAAGCTTCGGACGTCGGCGACGGACGCGTTCGAGAGATCCGTCATCGATCCGATGACGGAGTGATGATACGGATGGTCGTTGGGGAAAAGCGCTTCCTCCGTCTTCTCGACCCACGTTCCGTATGGCTGGTTGTCGACGCTCTGCCGGCGCTCGTTTTTCACCACCTCGCGCTGATTATCGAGCTTCGCCTGCGTCAGCGTTTCGGTGAGCGTGCCCATCCGGTCGGCTTCGAGCCACAGCGCGAGCTCGAGCTGGTTCGATGGAATCTGCTCGAAGTAGTTGGTGCGATCCCAACTCGTAGTGCCGTTGATGTCCGCACCGGCTCGACCTCCCGCCGCTTCGAGAAGAGCCCAATGCTGGCCGTCGCCCACATTCTTTGATCCTTTGAACATCATGTGCTCGAACAGGTGCGCGAAGCCGGTCTTACCCGGCTGCTCCATCTTCGAGCCGACGTTATACCATAAGAGAACGGCGGCCACCGGCGTCGAGTGATCGACGTGATACAGCACCGTCAGCCCGTTCGGCAGCGTTTCCTTGGTGTAATCGATGCGCAGCTCCGGACTCTTGCCCGCCTGCGCCTTCTTGCCCGCCTGAGCTCCCGCACTAACGGCGGCAAGCCACAACAGAGAGACCGCGAAGTAGCGGAGTCTCATTGGACCTCCATGAGATTTGGATTGCCGGCTGCTGGACGGGAGCCGCCGGAGTCCGAAAATATGGGGTGGGCGGCTCGCCGTCTATCTGTAAAGTCGGGACGTGTGAGCGCCCTTTGAGCATCCACAGTACCAAAGCAGGGAGCGGTCAGCGTCTAAGCTGATAGCCCGCAAGCTTTTCCGTTGGCGCACAGGGTGGCGCAGCGTCGGGATGGAGGCGCTTTGTAGATTTCTCAAAAGCGCGCGATGCCAGTCTCGCAAAGACTCTAACGCCAGTATGAAAGCTCCGAGCGATCAGCTGCAAAGCTGACCGCTCCCTGCTTTGGTACTGTGGATGTTCGCCGCCGCCTCGCGATCCCCGCCCCAACTGTTATTCGTAGCGCAGCGACTGTATAGGATCCAAACTCGCGGCGCGCTTCGCTGGCCAGACCCCGAAAAGAACCCCGACAAAACCCGAGAAGAAAAACGCCAACAGGATCGACGACGGCGCCACCGATGTATTGAAGTTCCCGAACTTGGCCAGTGCAACCGCTCCAAGCCATCCAAACATGATTCCGCCGACCCCGCCGAGCAGGCACAGCACCACGGCCTCGATGAGGAACTGGAGCAGGATGTTCTTCGGCGTCGCGCCGAGAGCCTTTCGCACTCCGATCTCCCTCGTCCGCTCCGTAACCGACACCAGCATGATGTTCATGATCCCGATTCCGCCGACCAGCAAACTCACCGCCGCGATTCCTGAAAGGAGAAACGTGAAAATCTGCGTCGTCTCGCCAAGCGTATTCAGGAAGTCGGCCTGATTGCGGATCTGGAAGTCGTCAGGAACACCGACGCGCAGCCTGTGCAAACGGCGAAGCGTTTTCTGGATCTGTGCCATGGCCTGCGGAATTTCCGCCTCCGACGCCGCGAGCACACCGATCTGGCGCAGCCTGTCGCTGCCGAAAACGCGAAATTGCGCGGTCGTGATTGGTATCAGAACCTGATCGTCCGGATTTCCGAATCCGCCGCCGCTTCCCTTGCTGGCCAGAACACCGATCACCTGAAAGAGAAATCCACCGATGCGGACATTCTGTCCGACGAGACTCGCCGCGGGTACCCCGAGATTGTCGGGAATCGCCGCGCCAAGCACGGCGACACTCCGGCTGGCCCGATCGTCACCCGCCGTGAACATTTTTCCCTCAGCCATCGTGTACTTGCGGACATCGAGATAATTGGCCGTCGTGCCGAGTACTGTGGTATTGGTATTCGTGGCCAGGTACTGAACCTGGAGCTGCTTCTGCATCTCCGGCTCGACCGCGGAAACCGCATCGCCGGCCGAATCGAGCGCATTCGCGTCAGCAACCACCATCGGTGCCCGGTCGCTTCCAGACGAAACTCCGCCCGGCGCGAAGATCTGTCCCGGCTGCACCGTCAGGAGGGTCGTTCCCAGCGCGGTGATTCTCGCCTTGACCGATTCCTGCGCGCCGCGCCCAAGCGCAACCACAGCGATCACCGCCCCCACCCCGATCACGACGCCGAGCATGGTCAGAAACGAGCGAACCTTGTTCGCTCTGAGCGCACCGAGCGCTACGCCAATGGTTTCTGTGAGCAACATGGTACTGCCTCCTTAATTGCCGGGCGGTCGTCCACCGCCCCCACCGCCGCCACCACCACCACGAGCTCCGCCAGCCGCACCCGCACCGCCCGCGGCGCCCGCCGCCGGCGTCGTCGTCTGGAGTCCTCCACCCGCGCCGGCTCTCACGCGAGCCTGAAGCTGGTCACGCTGCGCCTGCAGCACTGCCGGTCCGAGCAGGGCGACCTGCTCGCCTTGCTGAAGGCTGTTGCCGAGGATCTCGCTGTAATCGAAATCGCTGACGCCGAGTCGCACCACGCGCGGCGAATATTTCTCGCCCTGTTTCACGAAGACGAACATCGCGCCGCCGGTTCGGCCGGTCCCGCCGCCCGCTCCGCCCCCCGCCGCGCCACCTTGCCCACCACCAGCGAAACCACCACCACCCGCACCGCCGCCACCACCGCCGCGCCGGCCGGTCGACGACGCCGTACCCGCCGCGTCACCCTGTCCCCCGACAGCGCCGGGCGTCGAGCTCGCTGCACCGAATCTGCGACGACGCGTAGTATCGCCCGAGGATGCCGTCGACGACGCCGTCCCGCCCGCTCCACCCCCGCGCGCCGCGCGCGCCGCCGCCTGCGCCGCCTTCAACGAGTCGGGACTGACTCCCAGAACAGGAGCGACCGTCGCCGCGTCGCGCGCATTCCGTATCGCATCACTCGGCACCGCGAGAACATTGTCCTTTCGCAGGATGTCCATCACCACCTGTCCATTCATCCCGGGCATGAGCGCGCCGTCAGAGTTGTCGAGACTCACCAGGACCGGGAACATTGTGACGCTCGATTGCACGACAGCTTCCGGCTGAACCTGTTCCACGATACCAACGAATCTTCGATTGGGAAATGCGTCCACGGTCACCGTGGCAGTCTGGCCCGCCTTGACGTTGCCGATATCCGTTTCGTTCACGAATGCGCGCATCCTGACCTTGCTCAAGTCGGCCATGTCGAGAATCGCCGTGCCGCCGCTCGCCGCGGTCGAGGCTGACGTGATGACCGTCCCCACCGACACCGGACGCGCGATGACGGTACCGTTAGTCGGTGCGGTAATCGTGGCATCTTCCAATTGGAGTTTCGCGGTCGAGAGATTCGTCCGCGCTTTGATCACGTCTGCATCCGCATTCGCGAATGCGACCGTCGCCGCCTCCATCTCCGTTGCCGTGATGATATTCTGCTTGTACAGGTCCGCTGACCGGTTGCGTCCCGACAATGCCACAGCTCTCGCTACGGTCGCCGAGGAAAGATCAGCAGCCGCTTGAGTGTACGCATTCTGCACAGTGCGCGGGTCGATCTGAACCAGCAGATCGCCGACCTTTACTTTCGATCCGACATCGACGGGCATTTTGATGATCGTGCCCGACGCTTTCGATTTTACCTCGACGATGTCGATGGGCTCTACGGTTCCGTTCGCCTGCGCGCTCAGCACGATGCTGCGGCGCTCGACCGGAGCAGTCTCGATGACGAGCGACGGATCAGTGCTCTTCTTGCACCCGCCGAGCGCGACCATCGTCGAAATCGCGATACACTGCAACGCCCTGATGCCGGGCCTGCCTGGACGAGCGACCCGCCTTTCTATTGTTCTCATTTGACTGGTTGAAGTTGCGGAAGTCGTCACTGTAAGTCTCGTCCGACGAGCGCCTCGAGCTGCGCCCGTGCGATCCTGTAGTCGTACCGCGCCTGAATCAGCGCCTGCTCGGCCGTCGCCAGTGCTGCCTGCGATGTTATGACATCGAGCAACACCGACGCCCCGATATTGTAACGCTGCTGTTGAACCCGCAAATCCTCCTTCGCCGCGGCCACGGATGCGACCTGTATCGCCACTCGCTGCGACGCGCTCCGTAACGCTCCAATGTTCTGCGTCAACGTCGAGACCGCGGCAAGCTGCGAATCCCGGAAAGCTGATTGAGCGTTGACCTCAGCCACCTTCGCGACAACCACCTGCTGCTCGCGCTGGAAGTTGTTGAAGATCGGGTACGAAAGCTGGAACGAGAGCCGTCCACTGTAAGTGTAAGGGTCGCTTCCGAATCCGAACTGCGGGTCGGTTCCGCTGCCCGTGCGGGAGTAACTCGCCGAAAGCGAAGGGAGATAGGTTGCCTTCGCTGCCTTACGGGATTCTTCCGCCACGTCGAGATTCGCCTGCGCCTGTTGCACCGCGGGCCCCGTAAGCGCGAGCACCGCCAGCTGCGCGCTATCCGGCAGCGTGGCCATGTTCTCCTGCAGGGATGCTGGATCCGCCGTCACCGGCACTGGAGACCCGACGAGTCGCGTTAGCGCCGCCTCCGCCGCTTCCTTGGCGCTCGCCGCCGTGATCTGCGCGAGCTGGGCGTTGCCAATCTGGATCACTCCCCGCAATGAATCCGACCTGGTCGCAGCACCCGCCCGCACCCTCGCAACGGAGGACTTGAACTGCTCTGCCGCCTCCGCCATCTGCAGATCGGCGGCGTCCTGGCTTTCGATCGCGGCGAGAACGGCGAAGTACTGCTGCTTCACGCCCAGGGCGATGTTGTATTTCACTGCCACGCGATTGGCTGCCGCGGCCGCGATTTGATAATTGGCGGTCCGCAAATCGTACAGGTGCTGCCCGCCATCGAAGAGCGACATGTTGAGCGAGAGCCCGGTATTGTTGGTCGGTTTCTGCGCGACGGTAATCTCCTCGCCGTTTTGATTCAGGCGCGTCAGTCCGCCACCCAGCTGGACGACGTGACCGGCGCTCAGGGTAGCACTCGGCAGAATCGCTCCAACGGCCGCGACTCTGGCCGCCTTGCTGGTTCTCTCCGTTCCTTCGGCCTGGATTGCTTCTGGGGAATTCTGTTGGGCCATTTGAATGGCCTCGGCCAGCGAGATCTTTCGGGCGCTGTCGGGGGCTCGCGCCATCCCGGGTTGCAGACCCGGCTTGAGGACCTGGGCGCCCAATACGGGAGCCGCCAGCAATGCCAGCATTATCGCCGTGAGTAGTCTCAGCGGCTTCTTCATATTGATCGACATATCACCGAGCACGGGATCGTTGAAATCGAAAGGGCCGCACGAAACTGCGACCCTTCAATAAATACGCCCAACCCGGTTGTTCTGCTGAGGTCGGCCCTAGCGGGTCACCGTGGCCAGCATTCTCTGCCTTAATGAGGCAAGCCGGCGACGGACCGAGCCATCCATGACCGTGTCGCCCACCTTCACGATCACGCCGCCGAGGATGGCGGGGTTGAGCGACATGTGCGGGACGACGCGCTTCCCGAACAACCGCCCCAGCTGCCGCGCCAGCGCATCCTTCTCCGGTCCCGCCAGCTCGCGCGCGACCGTCACGTTCACGTGCACCCGGTCCTCGGAGTCATCGATCAGGCGCCTGTACTCCGACGCGATCTCCGGAATCAACATCTGCCGCCGCTTCATGATCACAGTCTCGAGGAATCGCATAAAAAGCTTCGGCACCCCGCGGCCCACCGCCTTCTCGAGGATCTGGATCTTGCGCGCCGCCGACAGCTTCGGCGACTCGAGAAACGTTTTCAGAGTGTGATCCTCGCGCATACCCACGGAGATGGCGTCCATGAGCGCGCCCCACTCTTCCTGCTCCCCGTCTTTGCGAGCCAGGGTGAGCAGCGCTTCAGCATAGTTCCGGCCGATCCTTTCGTCGTTCATCCGCGCTTCGTCTCTGTCACCGGAATCGAGGCGAGAAAGCTCTCGACGATCTTCCGGTTCGCCTGGTCGTCGAGATTCTGCTCGATCACCTTGCTCGCGCCGGCGATGGCCAGCTCGATCGCTTCCCGCCGCAGCTCCGCGATTGCGCGTTCCTTCTCCTGCTCGATCTCGCGCCGGGCGCGCTCGAGCATCTGTTGCTGCTGCTGGTGCGTTTCCTCGATCATCTGCGCGCGCAGCTTGTCGCCGGTTTGACGCCCTTCGACGATGATCTTCTGCGCCTCCAACCGTGCCGCCTCGATCTGTTGCAGCTGCTCGGCCAGCGCCTTGGCTGCTTCCTCGCGATCTCGCTTCGCTCCTTCGATCGCGTCCTCGAGCGCTTTCTCGCGAGCCTCGACGGCGGCTGTGATCTTCGGGAAGACGAGCTTGCCAAGGATCGCAAAGAGAATCAGGAAAACGACGAGCGTCCAGAACATCAGACCGCCGTTCAGCGAAAGCAGATCGCCCGATGGCGCGGACTCCTCCGGAACTGCGGTCGTCGCCTGCAGGAGAGCGAATATGAAAATCGGCATAGTTGCGCGGTGATGTCGACGGGGAAACCCGTCGGAGTTTGAATTGCCTGGTTGTTCGGGCTGGGGCGCGGATCGTGATGGCGATCCGCGACCCAAATCCGGTACTACGCTAGAACTTGAACTTGTTCTGAATCAGGAACGAGATAACGATCGCGAACAGCGCGGCACCTTCGATCAGAGCCGCGAAGATGATCGCGCCATTCTGAATGCGCGCGGCCATCTCTGGCTGACGAGCCATTCCATCCATTGCCTGCCCAGCGAGACGTCCGATTCCAATGCCGGCGCCGATTACGGCGAGACCCGCACCAACGCCTGCGCCGAGCATGCCCCACGCGCCCGCGTACTCACGGGTAAACGTGGCTGCAGCCTGCAACAGCGGAAACATGGCTACCATTTTTTCTTCCCCTTCGATCAACGTGATATGTCATGCTCGCGACCTTCCGGTCGCCATCCGTCAACGGAGCTTCGCTCCAACGGACTTCTCCGGCCCGCTCGGCCGGATACCTACGCGAGGGTGAGCACTCCGCGCGTCAGTGCGCACCTTCGCGAATCAGTCCAATGAATACGCTGGACAGAAGCGTGAAGATGTACGCCTGCAAGAATGCGACGAACAGCTCGAGAACCGAAATGGCGACGCCCATCAGGATCGGCACCGGCACCAGGAACCAGCTGCCAAAAGTGAAAATGAGGCTGACGAGCGCGAGCAGTACGATGTGACCGGCTGTCATGTTGGCGAAAAGACGGATCGCCAGCGCGAACGGCTTGGTGAACTTTCCTATCAGCTCGATCGGCGTGAGAATCGGCGAGATGAACAACTTCATCCCGAGGGACATGTCGTGCGGCCAGAATACTATCGTATTGATGTAGGCCTTCCCCTGCGCCTTGATCCCCGCGAGCTCGATTACGATGAAGGTCACGATCGCGAGCGTCGCAGTGACGGAGATATTACCCGTTGCCGTCGACCCGTAGGGAATCAGTCCGAGAAGGTTCGCGAACAGGATGAAGAAGAAAATAGTCAACAGGAACGGCACGTAGCCGTTGCCATGGGGGCCGACGTTGGGGATCACGACTTCATTTCGCAGATAAAGCACCAGCGCTTCAAGCCCATTTCCGAATCCACCCGGCGCCCTTCCTTCGCGCGTTCTGCGATTGTGCGCACGCAGGGCGAGCAACGTCGTGATGATGCAGAGCAGCGCTGCGATCCAGAGCATCACCACATGCCGCGTCGGCGAAATATCCAGCGCGAACCGGCCGATGTGGATCGGATTCCAGTGCGGGAGATCATACTCACACACAAACCCCGAGTGCAGGCACGGGTAGTCGAGCGTGTGCGAGTCGGTGATGTGCGGTGTGATGAAGTCTTTTTGATCAGCGATCATATTCGAGCAGCAGTGGTTCAGCCATCATCGTGAGAAAAAAGAACGTTACCAGACTCACCAGCGCCGCATCCAACGAGGCGTTTGCAATTCTTGCGATCGGCGCGTACAACACCAGCACGATCAATCTCATCGCGGACCCGTACGCCCAGCGAACCAGCAGCTCGCCCGGCACTCCGCGTCCCGCCCTCTTCGGCCGGAGGAGAGCGTATGAGCCAAGCTGTACTGCGAAAGCCAGTCCAGCGGAAACGAGCATCGCCTTGTGATCACTTACAGTTCTGAAGTACGTCCTCAGAATGATCGTGGCGATGATGATGAGAGCGCCCGACACTCCGGCAAAATACGCCAGCGCTCTCTTTTCCTTCACCGCTGTCCATCTCTCGGATCAGGACCACGGTTCGCCGATCTCTCTTCGTCGTCCTGCTTTTGCGCCGCGGAAATCTTGCGATACATGTTGTAGAACGCCGCGCTGGCTCCGATGAAAACTCCGGCGATGGTGAACAGCCCGTTCGTCCCGAGTCGGTTGTCGAGCCATTGTCCGGCGAAGAGGAAGACGATGATCGCGGCCGCGAACTGGATTCCGACCCCAGCGAAGTCGCCGCCGGACAGGCCCTTCCTTGAGCTCTGTTTCGACCGCTTTTCGTCTTCCATTCGTGAGGGAAAATAACCGCTTGTGAAGATTTTCACAAGCTAATTGTTGGGTTCCGCCGAAGAGAGGCCGAACATTTCAACTGAGCCGCAAGTCCAACAATCAAATGGAGTTAGTGTGTGACCTCGGTGTTGACCGTTCGTCAATACAACGATATGTTGCGAGTCTCACTCAGAGTGAAACCCGCCCCACCCCGCCCACGAAAAATCACGCAAGACTGACGTAATGGACAATCGCCTCATTCTCCCCCTGCTGTGCGCCGCTTCCGTTGCATTTGCCGCCGCGCCCTTTTCCCACGATGAAAAGCCCGTCGCCACAGCAAGGCATTCCGCCGAGAGAACCGCGCCGATTGTCACGACTTTCGACATCACGAGACCGAAGGATGACGCGGACAAGCTCCACTTCACCCTCAGCGTCCGCAACAACACGTCGAAGATGCTGGAGCTCCGCTTCCCCGATGGCCAGACCCACGATTTCGTTGTGAAGGATTTCGCCGGCAAGGAAGTGTGGCGCTGGAGCCAGGGCCGCATGTTCACCTCCGCGATGCGCAGCGAGACTCTAAGAGGCAAAGGCGAGACAGCGTTCGAGGAGAGCTGGGACTCGAAGGGCCAGCACGGATCCTTCACCGCCGTGGCCGTCCTCCGCAGCAACAACTTCCCCGTCGAAACCAGCGTTCAGTTCGTCCTGCCGTAATCGCGACACCCGAATCGAAGAAATGAGAAACGCGCTCTGAAGAGCGCGTTTTTTTTGGCGTCAGTCCAACACCGTCATATTGACCCCTACCGGTCACCGCCGGTAGTTTGGAATACATATGAAGCTCACACTCGATTCTCGCCTCACCATCGCGATCTCGCTGGCCGCGCTCGCCGCGGCTGCGTGCGCACGCCTGGAAGCTCAGACCCCCGCCAAAGCCTCGGTCGTGATCGCAGGCGTCACTGATGCAGAGTCGGGCGCCCCGCTCGCCGATGCACAGGTCAGCGTCTCCGACCTCAACCTCTCGGCCCGAACTGACTGGAGCGGCGAGGTTCGCATTCCGAACGTCGCCGCAGGGAAACACAAATTCGAGATCAGACGCGCCGGCTACGCGCCGCTCGACGTCGATCTCATGGTGCAGGGCGATTCGATGGGCCCTGTCTTCCGCCTCGCCAAAGCGGACGCTCCGAGCACTCCGGGCACTCCGGGCACTCCGGCGCTCGAGCCGGTCAAGGTCTCGGGTGATCCGTCGACATCCTACCTCGCTGACTTCGAGCGTAGGCGCGCACAAGGACGCGGGAGATTCCTCACCGCGGCGGATCTCGATAAGAAAGCGAATCGCTCATTGGTCGCGGTCTTGGCGAACGCTTTCGGCGGATTGATGTCGACTCCGGACCCGGCGCGCCCCGGCCACAACATCCTGATGACGCGCGGCACCAAGCCGCGGCTGACGAATGTGGACGTTCACTGCGGCATCGATATCTATCTCGACAACTCCCAGTACCTCGACGACCTCGAGGCCCTCCACCCGAGCGATCTCGCGGGTGTCGAATACTATCCTATCGAAAGCGCGCCCGGCGAATATCGAAAGCTGACCGACAACTGCGGCGTCCTGGTTCTCTGGTCGAGAAAATAGTCAGCGACGAAAAACAAAAAACGCGCTCCAAAGAGCGCGTCTTTCCTTCAGGTGCCCATCGAACCGTCCCTCGGCTTTCGCGCTAAGCGGGCGGCGTTCAGCGGGCAGCAGACGGCAGCGCAGTTAAAGACTCCGGCCCGATTAACAATCGCCTTACGCGAGGTACCGGTAGTCCGACAACGGGTTCCGCGCCGGGAACTCTACGTTGTGCGCACCGTACCGGATCGGATTCCGCAACCAAGCCTCGGCGTCCTCGCAACTCCTGAACGCGCGGACCGTGACGTTGGTGCCATCGGACATCGCCTCCAGCACGCGTCCTCGTCCGAATTCAGCCGGCGTGTGCCCCACAATCGCCCAGCAATGAGAACCGATCCCTTCCGCCAGCAGTTGCAAATAGTGAAGAGTGCGACGCAGGTATTGGATCGAGGCAGTGTTTGACCCGTCCGGTTTATGATCCCAGAGAAAATTCATTCCTGGCTCGAACTGGGGATCCTCAACCGCTTCGTCGACAACCTCCCTCAGCTCCGCAAAGGACGGAAACACTTCCCAAAGGAGTGTCACGAGCTTCCGCGTAACGTCGATTCGATATACCGGCTGCATAACCTGCCCCCCGGATGATTGCACTACCTCATCGGGCAAGATTGTCGCCACACACCCTGACAAAATCCTGTTTGACTGGTTATGCCGCGTTAGAAGGGGTTGCGGCCCCAACCTGGGCCGGTTGTGCCTTGGCCGGGATGCGTCGGGAGCTCAGCTGTGGCGGCTTTGAGGCCCCTTAACTCACGCGTTTTGTAACACAGCTCCGCGGTGGCTCGTACCCGTCGAGGAATTTCCCGACGTAGTTCCCCTCCTCGCTCCCATCGGGCTTGGTAATCAGCCAATCCCTGAGCTCCGATTCCGGAAACGTGTACCGGTCGCCGAGCCGGTAGCCATGGACGATGTCCACGCGATTCCAGATCTTGCCGCTGATCTTCCCCGCCTGGATGCTGTCGACCGCAATGAAGACCTGTTCGCGCCGATCGGAGTCGTCAACGATCAACGCGGTTACGAAGAACGTGTTGCGCGGCGGAAGTCCCGCGAGGTAACGCTGCTTCGCCGCAGGCCAAGTTGCGCGCGCCTGCGCGATGTACGGCTGCATCGCGGCATCCATCGCGTTCCAGATGCAACGCTGCGCCGTTTCCACCGGGCGATCCTTCGGCGCGTTGGGAGATAGCTGAGGGGTGGATTGCTGCGACGTCGCGAGCGCCGGCGAAAACGAGATCAGGCAGGCCGCCAACGTAGCGCGCCGTATCGAGAGAACGGATGTCCATGTCATGCATCAAAGACGAAACTCGGATCGTCGCGGCAACCAGCTATGACAAATCCGTCATTTGCGTTTCACGAATTCGTAATTCTTTCTGGGTCACCTATTGGACGCTCGGAACTTTGGGTTTCTCCGCGAATGTTACGGGATGACCGAAAGACCACTGCGAATGTTCGCGGTCTTTCATCGGAACGCCAAGAATGTTCTTGAACATCGGCATCAGCTCCCGTTGCGATGGCGTCACGATATCGCCCGCTATCTCGGGCTGCTCCCAGAAAATCTTCCAGTAGCTTTTCTGCGTCGCCCGAACGCTGTCCAGCTCCGCCTTCCCCGCGTCTCCCTGGCCGCGCGCGAGGAATTCGCCGAGCGGCACATACAACGCACGCACCTTTTGGGAAAACGCTGAATCCGCTTTCTGCAGTGCTGCGACCTGCGCCCTGCTTAGAAACAGCGAATCGCTTTGCTCGACCAGCAGGTTATAAATGTCGGACGTGCGAGAGAGATAGAACGCGCTCAGCGAATCCGCCGAGCGTCTTTGCCAACCGCTCGGTGACTTCACTGGCTCGATGGCTCGCCGGAGCCGTTGAAGATCGTATTCAGTGGATAGATCCAGGGAGAAATCGATCACGATCCGAAATGGATTTCTGAACAGGGTCCGACCAGGACGCGTGTCGGCAAAGCGTGGATTCACGTCGTAGTTGAATCTTCCGTTGGCCGCGTCGAACCCGCGCGGCACCAGCAGCACCGGATCGGGTGTTGCCGGAGATCCCCAGCCGCGCAGCGAATTCCCGTGTACGAGCTGATCGACTCCCGAAAGAACATTCTGCAGATACACATTCGGCGAGATACGATTCGCCCACTTGCTCTTGATGGGCGGAGCCCATTGGATGTTCAACGATTGCGTCCACGGCCCCCTGCACCCATTCCTCGGCGCTACTCGGCCAAGGTTGGCGACGAGACAGCCGCGCGCCGTCGAAGATCCGTTCGCGAGCAGCATCCGCAGCTGCGCAGCGAGATTGGGATCGCTGGCGGTCGCGGGGTCAGGAATGAACGCGCGATCGCCGCCACGGCCGTCGCCATTCACATCGCCTTCCACGAGTGGCGTAAACGGCAATCCCGACTGCAACCGTGCGAACATCGTCACGGTCCCCGTTTTCCCCGTCGAGAATGCGCTCGAGAGAACGACGACGTGGTGCGCATCATTGGGTCCGGCCGCCCATTCGACCAGGCGCGGATCACCGAACGTTGCGCCATCAAATCCGCGATACTGCCGTTTCGTCGCCTGCAGCGTGTAGGCGATCGATCCGTAGAACGCGCCGCCGCCCCTGAACTTGAACACGTCGGGCGACAATGAGAGGTTGAGCTGCCCGCCATATCCGCGCAGATCGCTCACCCTCACGCCCACTCCTCCGTACTGGGCCGACTTCCTCGACTCCACCGCCGACACCGATCCGCTCGCGGGATCGATCGATGCGCCCGACACGTAAACGGGGCGATTCGCTTCATCTGTGAGACTGAGCTTTCGCACTCCGCCAAAATTCGCGTCGACCGCTCCTGGCTGCGAGAGATCGTATGACCCGAGAGTGCCGACCTTGAGCAGCCACGATTTATAGCTGGTGGTCCAGTCGAGTGAAGCACGCCAGCTCCTCGGCACATCGTACTTCGGATCGATGAGCGTCACCGACGGCGCGCTCTCGGCCAGCACTCCACTCCCATCAACGCACTGAGTCGGTATGGATCCGGGATCGGTCGCGAAGAGCGACCAGTCGGGCACGGGAGCGGCGGCGCCGACACAATTCAGAAACAAAGTTCCGCCCGGGAGACCAGTCGATGCTGACGCGTCAGCAAGAATTCCGGGATGCAATAGATCGCGAAACTCCCCGATCCCGCCGCGGATCGTGCCCGACAGTCCCCTATAGTAGCGTCCGGTCTGATTCATCATCGTGCCGTTGCCGTTGTCCCTGTCGCGATTGTACGTGTAGGTAAAGCCAACGCGCGGGCTCACGTGAACGCGTGACGGCGCGACACCAGTCGGGACGCCGAGCGCCTGCTCGAGCGCGACGTTTCTGGCCGGCTTCGCCCCGAATCCGTCGGCTTCCAATCGCGCGCCATAGATAAAGCTGAAGTAGCGCGACGGCGCGAAGTTGTGCGCCAGCGCCGCTGCGGTGTTCCACACCTTTCCGTCACGCGACGGCGCAGTGAGCGTCCGCGAGAAACTGCTCGCGCGTCCGGCGGTAAAATCCTCGATCGAGTTGAAGGAGTAGCGGCCAAGTCCGTTGGAGAATCCATCCTCGCTCAGTCCATCCATACGCCCCCACACCAATCCCTTGAACCGATGCCTTTTGCCGTAGGCGTTCCACTCGGTCTGATTGCCGGCTTCCAGCGTCCAATTCGATTCCCGCGTCGGCATGGACGATCCGCCTCCCAGCAGAAGCGACGTGACGTCGGTTCCGGCAGCGGCATCGTCGGAGCGAATGAGCACGCTCGCCCCGGGGAGGAATCGATACGGCGAGACGTCCGTGCGCACTCCGCTCAGGCCAATTCGTGTCTCATTCAGTGTGCGGCGACCTGCACCCACGTACGAGCCGAGGGTGAGCTGCGCGCCGAGCCTCCGCTCGCGGCTCTCGCTGGCTGCCGACGGCGCGGAAAGCGGACCGAACCCAAGTGCTCCATCGCGTGTCCAGCCTGCGTAGGTGGTTAGTGCGCGTGTACTGAGTGTGTCGCGCGTGTCGTCGAGTCGCCCGAGCCAGCTGATAGCGTTGTGCTCGCGATTGGTGGGGATGCCCGATGCGATCAGAGGAACGCCGAGTGGAGTCGCCGACGCAATCAGTCGCGCGACCGAATCTGGCGCGACGCCCGCGTTTAAAAGCGCATTCGCGTCGGCGTTGAGAAGAGTGGATGGATCGCTGAGCGATCTGTCCACGTCCAGAGCAACGTTGTACGTCATCGCGCCCCGTATGATCTCGCCATCCGCGCCCGCGCTCCCGCGCGCCCCGCCGCTCGGCGCGCCGAGCGCTCGTCCGGTCGCGTCGGTGAACTGTAGGAAGCGGGGATCGAATGTCAGGAACGCATTGCGTCGCTGGTATTCCCGGTCGCCCGGCTCGAGCCGCACGTCTACGTTGACACCGGAGAATCCGCCGCGCGTCGGATCGAACGTGGCGCCCGTCACGCGCGTCTCGGTGTGAGCGGCGCGCGGGATGGCTCCGGCGGAGAGACCCATTCCATTCAGTGTATTGAGATTCGATTCGGATCCAGAGCCGAGGATGACTGGTCCGGTGCCGCTCACGGTGATGTTGGACATCGTGCCTGCGATCGCGTTGAGATCTCCTGCGACGGTGGGCGGAATCTGACCTTCGACTCCATCGCGCCATTTCTCTGACGAGCCCGCCTCGAGCTCCGTCGGCCCGACGTAATTATTTGCGCGCTCGGGTTTTCGTCCGGTGACCTTGATTGTGTCGAGCGAAGCGACGAGTGCGCGCGCGAGCGTGAAGTTGGCAACGAGCTCATGCTCATCTGTCTGTCGTTGCACGCGGCGTCGCGCGGGCGTGAATCCCGGGGCGCTCACGTAGACGAGATAATCGCCGGTCCCAACGTCGAAGCGTACGCGAAAATTTCCGGCGCTGTCGGTGGTGGCCTGTTGAACGAGCCGGTCGGGTCCGCGCGTCACCATGATCGTCGCGACGATGGCGTGCGAGGAGTCGTCAACGACTCGGCCGCGAATCACATCAGCCGTGCTGTCCTGAGCCTGGAGCAGTCCTGCGCTCAGAGCAGGAAGGATCGCTCCACATGCGATCGCGCGTCCGCCGCGGCGTGGGAATCCAGGGAATCGACTTTTGGTGGAGGCCATTCCTGCATCCATACGGGTGGATATGGTCGTGGTTTCGCCCGCGCCAACGCGGGGATGGTAGCGCGGCTCGAGAAAGCTTACAGACTCTTTGACACGGTTGCGCCCAGCACAGTTGGGTCCGAACCTCGGCGACGATTTCCGAACGCGAGTCTCCATCGAGCTTTATCCGGAGCTCTCTCACGGAATAAAACGGCAGACCAGAGGGTCTAGCTGTTCGAGTCAAAATCAATCCCCCTCGCAATCTTCCAATCGACAGGAGTCGTTTCATGACCGTTCGTACTATCACGCTACTCGCCGTCACGTGCTTCGCCGCCAGTGCCTGCGGTGGTGGCGGCTATGCTTCTACCGGGCCGGTTACCACGACCCCTCCCCCACCGCCTGTCGCAGATCACGTAGACGCGACGCCGTCTCTTGCGTTCACCCCGGCGACATTGACCACCCAGGTCGGGCACGCCGTGACATTTGCGTTCGGGTCGGTCGGACACAACATCTTCTTCGACGCCGCCACCGGCGCGCCGGCGAACATTCCGGGAGTCAACTCGAACACCTCAGTCACTCGAACCTTCGATACCCCCGGCACTTTCACCTATAGCTGCCACATTCATCCCTTCATGCAGGGCAAGGTGGTCGTTAACTAGCGGCGGAGCGTCTGCTGGAACCGGCCCGTCGGCTGGCACCATTTCGACCGCCGGCGCAGCCGACGGGACGATCTCCAGCCTTGGCGGAGTGATACCCTCAGCGTTCACGGGCCGGTGCAGCAAGCGACCCCACGCTACGTAGGTGTGGGCGCTGAGGCAGGCCATGGCGGCGATCGGCGGCCGTCGTAGAATCAACAGCTCGATGAGCGTTGCCGAGATCATTATGATGCCGAGCGCGACGGCCGACGCGCCCGAGGCGAGCGGAACTACCATGAACGCAGCGCCGGCAACTTCGAACACACCCGTCACGTATCGAAGCCATTGCCCGACGCCGATGCTGCGAAACAGCTCGACCATGTCGTGGCGGCCAATCAACTTCGCGCCGCCAACCAGAAAGAATACGCCCGCGAGCAGAAGCTCCGTACACTCCAACGCGATCAGCTGGCGTCGCCGACGCCGCGCCAGCGGTGATTCGAGCTGATCTCGGCCGCGCCCGAGCTGCGTGCCGGGAAGGCGCTTGCGAAGCGCATACAATACACTGACAAGCAGTACGAGCAGCAGCGCGTGATAGGCGCCGGGTTGGCTGAACATCTATCGAGTCTCCATGCACGTTGGGTCGTGCAATGTCAGACTCGATCGCGCCTCGGTTTATTCCTTCGCCCGATTACCGGGCGTAGTGATCCCCGCCGAGGAAATGAAGTGAGAGCTGGGTTATCGGCTCGAGCTCGTCATCCCCACGTTTCTGACATCCGCCGCGTACACCGTGAAAGCCGGGGTCTGGAGAGCCGGCTCCGGGGCATAAGCATCGTCCGGTAACGGCATCGGCATCGAGAGACGGTAAGTCCCGACCGCAACTCCTGCCGGGAGGCGGTACTGATGCACGACCGTTTGACCGGGATCTAGGAAGTCCACCGACACCGAGCAGCGGGCAGGCCCCTCCACTGTCTTCCAGCTGGTGCCATCCTTCCGCTGCAGCTCCGTTTTGCAGAAGCTATCGGGATAGAACAGCGTGACATCGCTAAGGTTTGCGATGGTGACGTTGACGGACTCACCCGAGAGGTAGGTATCCTGTATGACGGCGGCCGCGACGCGCTTTCCGGGACCGGGATCATAAGGACGCATCGAGGCACATCCCGACGCGATCAGGGTAAATGCAGCCAAAATGCTCAGGTTCTGCCGTCCAAACGTCCCCCGCATGACTCCCCCATTCGAATTTGGAGAGTCATCTAAGCAAATCTACTGCCGAGCTTACTTCGACCCTGGTGGGCAGGCCGGCCGGGGAACCGGTGGGTATTGGCGGGCCG
>Ga0193727_1000349_pt1 | contig 17518 bp, 17 predicted proteins | sample H2c2metaG_FD_143051 | JGI IMG/M metagenome (GOLD analysis project Ga0193727, IMG submission 143051) | Soil microbial communities from a riparian zone of the East river system, Colorado, United States - H2c2 | ecosystem: Environmental > Terrestrial > Soil > Riparian zone | place: USA: East River...
CGATCAACCGGGAGACGACGGCGCCCATCCCGTAGATGGCCGAGTGCTTGGCGAGCCGCCCCAGCTGTTGTGCGATCACGCCCTCAGTGTGGCGGACGGAGGCGCCGCTTGCGGTGCCGTCAGAGGGCGTTCGGGCTTTGCCCGAGCGCCCGTTTGGAACGCGGATAGACTGGCCGATCGTGGCTCTGACAGGGAAGAAAATCCTCATGACCGGCGGTGCGGGCTTCATCGGCACCGCGCTCGCGCGGCGGCTCGTGGCCGAGAACGAGATCGTGGTGCTCGACAACCTGCACCGGGACTCGCTCACCGGCACCGATCTCGCCGAGCACGAGAACCTGCGCTTCGTCCAGGGCGACGTGCTCGACCTGCCGCTGCTGCGCGACCTGATCGCGCGCGCCACGCACGTCGTCCACCTCGCCGCGATCGCAGGCGTCGACTCGGTGCTGAAGAGCCCGGTGCGGACGATGCGGGTCAACCTGATCGGCACCTCGAACGTGCTCGAGGCCGCGCACGAGGCCAGCTCGATCGAGCGGCTGATCGACTTCTCCACCAGCGAGGTCCGATCGAGCGGCTGATCGACTTCTCCACCAGCGAGGTCTTCGGCACCCACGCCTACAAGGTCGAGGAGACGCATGTCACGTCGCAGGGCTCGGTCGGCGAGGCGCGCTGGACGTACGCGGTCTCGAAGCTTGCCGGCGAGTACCTGGCGCACTCGTACTTCGACGAGTACAAGCTGCCGTCCACGACGATCCGCCCGTTCAACGTCTACGGGCCCGGCCAGCTCGGGAGCGGCGCGATCCACCACTTCACGGTGCGCGCGCTGGCGGGTGACGAGCTGGTGATCCACGGCGACGGCTCCCAGATCCGTGCCTGGTGCTTCGTCGACGACGTGGTCGAGGCGCTCCTCGCGATGCTCGAGCGCGAGGAGGCGGTCGGCCAGGTGTTCAACGTCGGCAACCCGCGCTCGGTGGTGACGGTCTTCGACCTCGCGACGCGGATCAAGCGGCTGGCGGAGTCGGACTCGGAAATCGTCTTCAAGCCGCTGCATTACACCGACGTCGAGATGCGGATCCCGAACGTGGACAAGGCGCTGAAGCTGCTCGAGTGGGAGCCGCGCGTCGACCTGGACGACGGGCTCGCCCGCACGATCGCGTGGTACCGCGAGCGGCAGCCCGTGCAGAGCCTGGCTCCTTCGCGGTGAGACTGCTTCTTGCCGCGACGGTCGTGCTCCTAGCGGCCGTCCCGGGGGCGTCGGCACTACAGGCGCCGGCCTTGCGCATCTCGCTCGACCGGCCGGTGTTCAGCCCGAACGGCAACGGCGTCAACGACACGCTGACGGTGCGGACGAATGCCGCGCCGGGAACGCTGCTCGGCCTGCGCGTCTACGTCTGGGGCGGTCGGCTCTCGGGCTGGAAGCGGATCCGCACCGGCGTCTCGTCAACGTCGCCCGACCTGACCTGGGACGCCACGACTGCAAGGGGCGGCGCGGTCGGCGACGGGACGTACCAAGTAACAGTCTGTTACAAGGATCAGGGCGGGGCGCTGGCGCCGCGCGGGGTGGTGCGGCCCGGGCTCGCGGAGGCGAGCGTGCGGCGGCCGCCGTGGCGGACCTCCGGCTGCGCGCCCGCGCACCCGGTCCGGGTCGAGCGGCTGGCGGCGTTCGTCGACTCGACCGGGAGCTTCCACGGAGGCGACCGCGTGCCGCTGGTGGTGTCGGCCGACGACGGGAAGTACTCGCTCGGCTTCCTGCACGACTGCACGGGCGTGGGCGAGGTGGAGTTCGGGTTCGGCGACGACGGCGGTGGCCTGGAGGTGCCGATCGGCGATCCGCCGGGCCTCTACCACGCGATCGCCACGGACCCGGCGGGCGACCGTTTCCTCGCGCCCGTCGTCGTCCGTTCAGGCAAGCCACTCGACAAGCCGGATCCGCACACGGCGCTGATCGTCTGGCCGTACGTGACCTGGCGGGCCTACAGCGCCTATGACGCCGACCTGAACGGGATCCCGGACTCCTGGTACCAGTTCTGGCGCCAGCGGCGGGTCTCGCTCAAGGGCCCGCTCCTGCGCGACGGGCTCGAGGACGACCACAAGGCGGCACTCGGCTTCTCGCGCTGGCTCTGCTCGCGCAGCCTGCGCACGCAGCAGATCACCGACGTCGAGCTTGGCCGGCTACCGCTCTCGACGCTGCGCAAGTACCGCGCGATCTACTTCCCCGGCCACAGCGAGTACTACGAGCCGGCGACCTACGACCTGCTGAAGCGCTACCGCGACGACGGCGGCAGCCTCGTCTTCCTGCAGGCCAACCCGTTCTACCGCCAGGTGCGGGTCGAGCCCGCGCGCAACGCTGTCGTGATGACCGACTACGACGCCCGCGAGGGCCGCTCCGACTTCGCGCTGACCGGAGTCGGCTACGACGGCTGCTGCTTCCCCAAGGTGCGCGCCGAGCCGTACGTGGCCGCGACCGGGCGGGACTACGACCGCGTCCGCTGGCTCTTCCGCGGGACCGGGATCGGCCCGGGCCAGGCCTTCGGCGTCGCCAACTCCGAGAGCGACCGCGTCGATCCCGGGCTGAGCCCGCGCGACCATGTGATCGCGGGTCAGGCGATCATCCGCGGCAAGCACGGCGTGATCCATGCGGCGATGACCTGGTCGCGCGCCGGCCGCGGCCAGGCGTTCGCGACCGGCAACTACACCTTCCTGCGCATGGGCCGCGGGCTCACCTACAAGCTGCTCGACAACGTATGGGCAAAGCTCGTGGGCTAGCCCTCACCGCCGTCTTGGTGCTGGCCGGCTGCGGTGGCTCCTCGGCGGCGAAGCCTCAGACGCTGCGGCTGGCGCTGCCGCTTGTGCCGACGGTGCTCGACCCGGCCAAGGCGAGCGATCTGCCGGCGCTGAACCTCTCGCACGAGCTCTACGCAGGCCTGACGCGATTCTCGGAAACGGGCGTCGAGCCGGATCTGGCCGAGTCGTGGGAGGTCGGCGAGGGTGGGCTCGTCTGGACGTTCCACCTGCGCGAGGGGATCCAGTGGAGCGACGACACGCCGATCACGGCGGCCGACTTCAAGCGCTCGTGGCTGCGCGCGCTCGCGCCGGGCACGAACGCGCCCTACGCGGGCCCGGAACTCGGGATCGTCCGCGGCGCGCGGCACCTGCACGCGACCGGCAACGGCTCGATCGGCGTCGAGGTGCTCGACGACCGCACCCTGCGCGTCACGTTGCAGCACCCGGTGCCCTGGTTCGACGAGCTGGCGGCCTTCCCGGTCGCCGCGCCGGTCCCGGCCAGGCCGAATCTCTACAGCGGCCCGTTCAGAATCGTCTCCCGCGTCGGCGGCAAGCTCGTGCTCGAGCGGAACTTCAACTACTGGAACGCGGCCGAGGTGAAGCCGAGCCGGCTCGTCCTCGGCACCTCCACCAGTGGCGCCGACGCTGTCCTGCCGCGCCAGCTCGCCGGGCCGGGGCTGCCCTGGATCGACACCGCCGGCCCGGCGCCTGCGGGCGCCGACGAGCTGGAGCTGCTCGCTACCGGCCAGCTCTGGTTCGACACTCGTGGGACGCCGCTGTCCGACCTCGGTGCGCGGCAGTACGTCGGGTGGGTGATCACGCACCTCGACCTCGGCAACGATCCGGTCTCGCTCGTGCCGCCGGCGATGCCCGGAGCGAACGCCGTCAACTCCCACGAGGCCGTTCCGCTGACCAGCAAGCCGCGGCCGCTGGCACTGACGCTCGCCTGGGCCGAGCAGGATCGCGGTGGCTCGCGCGTCGCCGCGGCGCTGCGGCGTGAGGACGAGCAGTTGCGCGAGTTCGGTCTTCGGCTCACCTTCCACCCGGTGCCGACCGTGGCCGCGCTCGAGACCGCGGACGCCGACCTGATCCTGCTCGGCTGGAGCTCGAAGGTCTTCGACCCCTACAACCAGCTTGACCAGTTCACCTGCGGCAGCGCGTTCAACGTGGCGCATTGGTGCGACCCCTCCTACGACGCCCTGATGCGAGAAGCGGTGCGCACGCTCGACGACGGGGACCGCTGGCAGATCGAACGCAAGCTGGTCGAGAAGCTGCACGACGGCGTGCCCGCCGTCCCTCTCTACTTCGGGTCCCTCTCTACTTCGGCGGCGACAGCTTCTCGCTCGCGCCGGGCGTGCACGGCTTCTCGTGGTCGCCGATCGGCCTCTACGAGCTGATGGGCATGACGCGCTCGTAGATCTCGAGCACGCGCTGCGCGACCGCGGTGTCCGCGTGCACCCGCTCGACGTAGTCGCGACTGCGGCGGCCGAGCTCCGGCAGCTCCGCGCGCGTCTCGACCAGGCCGGCAAGAACGTCTTCGAGGTTGCCCTCGTCCGCGCGCACCAGCGGCAGCTCGAGCCCGAACGCCTCCTCGGTCTCGGCCGCCGCCTCGGCGTCGAGGTGGACGACGACCGGCTTGGCCAGCGCCATCGACTCGATCGCGAACATCCCGTACCAGCCGATCCGGAGCTGGTCGACGACCACGTCGGCGGCCGCGTAGCGAAGGCGTGCCTCCGCGTTCGGGACGCCTTCGATCAGGTCGAGCTCGACCGGCGCTCCTTTCGCCCGCAGTGACTCGACCGCGGCCAGGACGGCCTCGGTGCCCTTGACCGCCCGCTTGCTCGGCGCGTGTGCGATCCGCAGTGTCTCGCCAGGCTCGGTCGGTGAAGGCTCCCAGTCGTCGAGCACGAGCGCGGGCGGGACGACGTCGTACTCTGGCCAGCGCCCGCGCGGGGCGAGGCGGCGGGTCAGGTAGCTGCCGACGATCACCGCGCCCGCGTCGCGCAGATACGAGACCTCCGAGGCGCTGCGGTTCCGCAGGTCGGAGCCCCACGATTGGAAGACGATTCCCTTGCGCCGCGCCTTGAGGAGCGGCAGTGTGATCCGCCGCGGCGCGAGCGTCAATCCCGCGTGGAAGTGGAAGACGTCGAAGTTCCGCACCGCCCAGTTGAGCGCTCGCAGCTGCCTGGGCAGGTTGTACGGGATCGAGCTCGGCTTGCTCGTGTCCCGCAGCTCGAGGTTGACGTCGAAGCCGCGCTGGAACGGGCGCTCGTTGAAGACGAGCAGCATGCTCTCGACGCCGATCTCGCGCAGCCCGGCCGAGATCGCGCCTGGGCCGCCCGCCACGTTGATCGGCGAGTGGAGAACCTTCACGCCTCTAGTCCTACATCCCGAGGCATCGACCGGTCATTTCAGACGGACGTGCGAGCAGAGCCCGCACGTCCTGAGGTCGGCATCGCAAGCGACGCCTCAAGCGACCGGAGTCTCTGCGGCGATCTCGATCTCGAGCGCGGCCAGCGCCCGCTCGGTGAGCGCGTCGAGTTCGTCCTCGTCACCGGCGCTCAACAGCAGGTAGCCGAGCCGCTCGGCACCGGAGGTCATCGGCGGCAGCGTCATTCCCTCGCGCCAGTACCAGCCCGCCTCGTGCACGCCGTCGAGCATGAGCGCGGGAGTCGTGTCGAGCCGGACGATGCGCCCGGGCTGCGCGACCACGAAGCGCACCTGGCCGACCGGGGCGATCGGCTCGCCCGGCTGCAGGTCATCTCGGGTCAGCTCGCCGAGCGCCCAGAGCACGTTCGCGCGGATCGCGTCGAAGCCGGTCACGAGCTTGGCCAGCTCGGCGTCCTTGCCGCCGCCGAGCCGAGCGCCGACCTCGATCGCCCACGGCTGCCCGTCGCGCATCCGCACCTGCACGTACGAGGGGCCGGTTTCGAGCCCGACGGCCAGGCTCGCCTTGTGCGCGAGCTCGAACAGCGGCTCCTCGTTCGCGAGCAGCGAGGGATACCGGTGCGCGATGCAGACGCCGAGCGGTGGGGGCGGGTACAGGAGCCGCCGGGTGACGCTCATCGGGAAGTACTCGCGCTCGAGCAGAAAGCCGTTGACCGTGTACTCGTCGCCGTCGAGGTACTGCTCGAGCACGATCGCGCCGGCGCGCGAGGCCGCGAGCGCGCGGTCGACCGCGTCGGAGAGCTCGCTCTCGGCGCGCACCTCGGTGACGCCGCGCTGGGCGGAGCCGTCCACCGGCTTGACGACGACGGGGGCGCCGAGCTGGTGGAACGCCTGCTCGGCTTCCTCGAAGCTCGTCGCCTCGCGTCCCTTCGGGCAGCGCACCTTCCGCTTCTCGAAGGCCGCGCGCATGCGGCGCTTGTCGGCGACCGCGCGGGCCGTCTCGACCGGCAGGCCCGGTAGCCCGAGCCGCTCGGCGAGCTGGGCGGTGGGCAGGACGGCCTGGTCGGAGCCCATCGTCGCGACCGCGACCGGCTCGATCCCTTGCGCCACGAGGTCGCCGAGCACGCCGCCGACGTCGGTGAAGCTCCTGACGATCCGGTGGTCGGCCTCGGCGAGCAGCGGCGCGTCGGGCGAGCCGTCCACCACGCAGACCTCGTGTCCGAGCGCGCGCGCCTGCTCGAGCAGCCCGAGCTGCGAGCGTGACCCGCCGGTGAGGACGAACGCTTTGGCCATTCAGGCGGGTGCGCCGGCTCGTAGCGAGTCCAGCAGCAGGCGCATGCCCTCGTCCAGCGGGACCTCCGGCCGCCAGCCGAGCGCCCGGATGCGCTGGGTCGAGATCCGCGTCATCACCCGGCCGGGCGGCGGCTCGACCTCCACGATCAGTTCCTGCGGCGCTCCGGTCAGCTCGCAGGCGAGCCGGGCGACGTCGGCGAGCGCGACCGCCTGGCCGTCGGCGCCGATGTTGAACGCGCCCGTCTCGCCGGATTCCAGCACGAGCCGGATCGCGCGGACGACGTCGCCGATCCAGCAGAACGTGCGCGCCTCGCCGCGGAAGACCGGGATCGGCTCGCGCGCATCGGCCTGGCGCAGCATCGTTGGCACCGCGCCCTTCGCCTGGCCGGCATCGACACCGGGGCCGTACGGGTTGGCGAGGCGCAGGATGGCCAGACCATCGGGCGCGCAGAGCGTGGCGGCCTGCTCGCCCCAGAGTTTCGTCAGCGCGTAGAAGCTCTCGGGCGCCGGCGGTGTCTGCTCGTCGGCCTCGACTGCCGAGCCGTAGACGTCGGAGGTCGAGAGGTACACGAGCCGAGCGCCCTGCCTCGCCGCGGCCCGGGCGACCAGCGTCGTCGCGAGCACGTTCGAGCGTAGCGCGAGCTCGGGCGCCTCGTCGCAGCGCACGACGCCGATCCGCGCGGCCGCATGGACGACCACGTCGGGCCGGGTGTCGGCGACCGCCGCGTCGGCGACGCCCTCGTCCGCGAGATCGCCGTCAGCACGGCCGAGCAGATGGACCTCGTAGGCTCCATCGCCGTGGCGAAGCTCGTCCTGAAGCGCACGGCCGACGAACCCGGAAGCGCCTGTGAGCAGCACCTTCATGGCCGCCGAGTCTACTGGCGCGCCTGCGCGCTCCTGGCGGTCGTGCTGCTGTGCGGCTGCGACCACGGCAAGCGCCGGACCGAGCCGCAACCGCCGCAACCGAAGCTCTCGTTCGTCGCGCTCGACCGCGAGCACCAGCGCCTCGTGCGCGACTACGAGCCCGTCAGCTCGGCGCTGACCGCGTACGAGCTCGCATTCCGCGACTGGCGGCTCGGGCGGCTTTCCGCCATGGAGCTCCAGTTCCGCGCGGGTGATTACCGGAAGATCGTCGTGCGCTCGCTCCATCGCCTTCGTCGCGACCGCGCGACAGGCGAGACGGCGCATGCCAAGCAGCTGCTCGTGACAGCGCTTCGCTCCAGGGAGGGCGCCCTCGCAGCCCTCCCGCGCATGCGTGCCTACTACGTGCGGTGGAACCGCTCGCTCGAAAAGGCCCGAGCAGGTCTGACCGTCCTGCAGGACATTCGTGACCGTGCCCGCCTAATCCCGCTCCCGGAGGACAGCGTGAGCTGAGCTTTGACACCCGTTGAGGCTGGGGCTACCGTGGCCCGACCAAAACGTAACCAACCGCACTATGCGCCGCAGCTACGCCGCCTACGCTGCGGGCGCCGTAGCGGCCGCGGTTTCCGCAGTCCTCGCCGCCCCGGGAGGGACGGTGGTTGGTAGCGCAGCGCTGCGGCACGGCAGCCAGGTCGCCTGGCTGAAGGAGGGCAGCGTGGCGCTTCACCCGGCACCAGCGTCGCCGCAGGTGTCGGCGACGATCGCCAGGAGAACGGAGTTCGGCTCGAGGACGGCGCTGCCAGTTGTCGCCGCAGGTCGTGGGTGGCTCAAGGTGATCTCGACGAATCTGCGAAACGGCGTGTATGGATACGTTCGGCGCTGGCAGGTGCAGGTGACCTGGAGCGCGCTCGCGATCGACGTCGACCTCTCCGGACGCCTGCTGCGGGTCTGGCGGCGCGGGACTGTCGCGCTCCGCGCCGCCGTGGGGGTCGGAGCCGCCGGCACTCCCACGCCGATCGGCCGCTTCGGCGTCACCGACAAGCTCACCCGTTTAGCTCACCCGTTTCAATCCGGCCGCCTACGGCTGCTGCATCCTCGCGCTCTCGGCCCATCAGACGCACCTGCGGCCGGGCTGGCCCGGTGGGGACCGGATCGCGATCCACGGCGGCGGCGGAATCGGCGCCGCGACGTCGAACGGCTGCCTTCATGCGACCGAGTCCGTCCTGCGCCGCCTGATGCGCCTCGTTCCGCTCGGGACCCAGGTGGTGATCCACCCGTGACGGAGCAAGCCCCGACGCCCACCCGGGTTCTCGGCGGGCTGACGCGGCGTCGCGGGCCGGAGGCGGGTCTCCGGCCGACGGTGTTGTTCGCGCGCAAGGGGGGTTCTCGGCTTACTGGGCGGACGACCTACGCGCGGTGGGCGGCTGGCCCGACGCAATCGGCGAGGACATCGTGCTCACGTGGGCGCTGTTGGGAACTCGCGGGATCGTGCAGTACGAGCCGGTGGCGCTCGGCTTCAGGCACGTGCCCGAGCGGCTCGGGCAGCTGCTGAGCCAGCGCTCGCGCTGGGCCTGTGGGATGCTCGAAGGCCTTCGCACCCACCCGCCGCCTCGCCAGCCTCGCGTGCTCGCGAAGTTCGTCGCCGGCATCGACTATCTCGTGCCGTTCCTGGACATCGGGCTGATCTTCTTCCGGGTGCCCGGCGTGATCCTCTTCCTGTTCGGCTACCCGCTGATCTTCGGCTGGTGGTCGATGCTCCTGCTTCCGATCACGCTGCTGATCTTCGGGTTCCTGCGCCGCTGGCAAGAACGCCACGTCTTCCGCCGCCTCGGCGTCGAGGTGGGCAAGGACGTCCGCGGGTTCGCCGGCTATCTGGTCGGTTACCGGGTGCTGACCTCGGCCGCGTCGGTGCTGACCTCGGCCGCGTCGCTGAGGGGCTACGCGCAGTACCTGGGCGGCGCGGCTCGCCGCTGGTAGCCATTTGCGCTTGTTGTGAGTGAGTGATAACTTACTCCGTGTGAACGCAGCAACCAGCACGCGCAAGACCGCCGAGGTGCGGCGCGAGGAGATCATCGCGGTCGCGCTCGAAGAGTTCGGCGAGCACGGCCTAGACGGCACCTCGACCGACACGATCGCGCGCAAGGCGGGGATCTCGCAGGCCTACCTGTTCCGGCTCTTCGGCACGAAGAAGGAGCTCTACCTCGAGACCGTGCGGCGCTGCCTGCTCCAGACGCTCGAGCTTTTCCAGCAGGCCGCCGAGGGCAAGCGCGGCGAGGAAGCGCTGAGCGCGATCGGCCAGGCCTACCGCGGCCTGCTCGCCGACCGCACGCGCCTGCGCGCGCAGATGCAGGCCTATGCAGACTGCGACGACGACGACGTGCGCGAGCTCGTGCGCGAGGGCTACGGCCGGCTCGTCGACTACGTCGAGCGCGTCTCGGGCGCCGAGCCCGAGCGGATCCGCGACTTCTTCGCGTTCGGGATGCTGCTGAACGTCTTTGCCTCGATGGACCTGCTCGACCACCCGGCGCCGTGGGCGAAGCAGCTGCTCGAGTCCTGTCTGGGAGAGGAGTCACCGTGAGCCGGCGCACAGCCACCATCTGGACGTTCGCGATCACCTCGGTCGCGCTCTTCATGACGACGCTCGACAACCTCGTCGTCACGACCGCGCTGCCGGTCATCCACCGCGACCTGCACGCGAGCCTGAGCGGGCTCGAGTGGACGGTCAACGCCTACACGCTCACCTTTGCGGTCTTCCTGATCACCGGCGCCGCTCTCGGCGACCGTTTCGGGCGTCGCCGCATGTTCGTGATCGGGCTCGCGATCTTCACCGCCGGCTCCGCGGCCGCCGCGCTCGCGCCCTCGATCGAGGTGCTGATCGCCGCGCGCGCGGGCCCGGGCTTCGGGGCCAGGGCTTCGGTGGGGCGATCGTGCTGCCGCTGACCCTGACGATCCTGAGCGCGGCCGTGCCCCCCGAGAAGCGGGGCCTCGCGCTCGGTGCGTGGGGCGGCATCAGCGGCCTCGCGGTGGCCATCGGCCCGCTCGTCGGTGGCGCGGTGGTCGAGGGCATCTCGTGGCAGTGGATCTTCTGGCTGAACGTGCCGATCGGCCTCGCGCTGATCCCGCTCGCCGCGCTGCGGCTGAAGGAGAGCCGTGGGCCCAATGACGCGCTCGACCTGCCGGGCGTCGGCTTCGCCAGCGTCGGCCTGTTCGGGATCGTCTGGGGCCTCGTGCGCGGGAACCAGGTCGGCTGGGGCAGTCCGGAGATCGTCGGCGCGCTCGTGCTCGGGAGCGCCGTGCTCGCGCTGTTCGTGCTCTGGGAGCTACACACCAAGGAGCCGATGCTGCCGCTGCGCTTCTTCCGCAACCGCACGTTCACGGCCGCGAACGTGGCTTCGCTGCTGATGTTCTTCGGAATGTTCGGCTCGATCTTCCTGTTGGCGCAGTTCTTCCAGACCGTGCAGGGCTACTCGCCGCTACAGGCCGGCCTGCGGATCCTCCCGTGGACGGCGATGCCGATCTTCGTCGCGCCGATCGCCGGCGCGCTCTCGGACCGGATCGGCGGCCGGCCGCTGATGGTCACGGGCCTCGGACTGCAGGCGGCCGGGCTCGCGTGGATCGCGGCCGTCTCGACGCCGACGGTCGCCTACTCGGCGCTCGTCGTGCCGTTCATCCTCTCCGGGATCGGGATGGCGCTCTACTTCGCGCCGGTCGCCAACGTCGTCCTCTCGTCGGTGCGGCGGGAGGAGGAAGGACAGGCCTCCGGCGCCAACAACGCGATCCGCGAGCTCGGCGGCGTCTTCGGCGTGGCGGTGCTCGCCTCGGTGTTCGCGCACTACGGCGGTTACCGCACGGGCCAGACATTCGTCGAAGGGCTCATCCCGGCGCTCTACGTCGGCGCCGGTTTCGTGGCCGCGGGCGCCGTGGCCGCGCTCGGGATCGCGCGCAAGGTGCGCCGGCAGGAAGCGCCTGCGAACGTGCTAGCGGCTGAGTAGCGCGTAGCCCTCGCGCAGGAAGGGCGTCCGGTCGACGAGGGCGCCGATCTCGTCCGGCGAGACGGTGCCCTCCTCGGTCACGACGCAATCGATCAGCGCGGGCGGCGTGAGCTCGAACTCCTCGGCGGTGAGGGGCGGCGCGTCGCCCGCGTCCATCGGGGCCAGCTTGATCACTTCGCAGGCGACGACGACCGGGACGCTGTCGCCCGCCGCCGCCTCGGCCAGGACGCGCGTGCCCGTCTTGTTGCAGAGCGTGCCGTCGTGGAAGACCGTGTCGGCGCCGAGCAGCAGCAGCGAGGCCCACTCGAGCCGGGCGGGCGCGTCATCGTCCTCGACCAGCTCGACCTCGAGGCCGTTCGAGCGCAACTCCTCGGCGAAGGCGCGGCCCTCGTCCTGTGGCGAGGAGGCGGTGCAGATGACGTGGGCCGGCGGAGTGCGAAGCAGGGCTTCGCGCACCGTTGCCGAAGCCGAGTGTGTGAGCACGTCGGCGTCCTCGAGGCGCTCCCGCAGCTGGATCGCGATCGACGCGCCTGCCCGCTCCCGTCCGTTCACGAGCGACTTCGCCTCCTCGCCCACCAGCCGCTGCAGCTCGGGGACCTCGAGCTGGACGTTCGCGGACGCCGCTGCCAGCAGGCGCCCGACCGCGCCGGCGATCGCGCCGACTCCCGGCCGGCTGTCCGCCAGCTCGCGGCCGGCCACGACGAGACGGGTGAGGAGCTCCTCTCCCGAGGCCGCCGGCTCCAGCGCCGTCTCGGCGAGGGCCTCGACCGCCCGGCGCGCCATCCAGCTCGCGCCATGCTCGTGGTCGGCTCGCAACTCTGCGACCCGCTCCCCCAGGATCGACGTCACGCCGCCATTGTACGGACGGCTCTCGTGAGGCTGCTCGTGCTCGGCGCGCGGCAGACCGGGCTGCTCGCGGCCGCCCGCGCGCGCGGCTGCCACGTGATCGCGGTCGACCGCGACCCGGGGGCTCCGGGGTTCCGGCTGGTCCACCGCCGCGCGATCCTCGAGCCGGACGACGAGGTCGCGCTCGAGCGCCTCGCGGCCAGCGGTCGCGTGGACGGCGTCGTCGGCGCCGGCGCGACGACCGCGGCTGCGGCGCGCCTGGCGGCCCGCTTCCGGCTTCCACATCCGATCTCGCCCGAGACCGGCGTGCTCGTCTCCTCGCGCCTGCGCCAGCGCGCGCGGCTCGCTGAGGCCCGCGTTCCGCAGACGCGTTGGGCGATTCTGCGCGGCGACGCCGAGCCGGGCTTCCCGGCCGTGATCGGGCCGCTCGACCGCAAGGGCCGGCGCCTGGCCGAGGAGGCTGCCGGCGGGGCGGAGGTGACCGTCACCGCCTGGTCGAGCGACGGTGCCTTCACGCCGCTGCTCGGTGGCGGCGTGGCAGCGATGCTCGCGGCCCGCGTCGCCGAAGCGCTCGGCGTGGAGCAGGGGCTCACCTCGACGCGCTTCCGGCTCGGGGTCGACGGCCCACGCGTCGTCGAGCTCCGCACCGACGTGAGCGACCGCGAGGCCGAGCTCTGCCGACTCCTGCTCGGGATCGACGTGCACGCGCTCGCGCTCGACGCGGCTCTCGGGCGGCCCGCCGCGGCCGAGTACGTACGCTTCGGCACCGCCGATGCCCAAGTTGCCTGATGACGGAGGTTTTGACGAAATACCGCTGAGCCGCCGGAACGCGCTGCTCGCCCCGAGGCCGCGTCCTCAGTCGCGCCCGTACCTTCCAGGTACGAACGCTCCCTGCGTCCTTGCCTCGGCACGACCATCGCGCCCCGGCTGGCAGGGACGCTCGCCGTCACGGGTCTCTGCACCGCCTACCTGATCTGGAAGATCGACCTCTCGCGGACGCTGCACCTCCTGGCGCACGCGAACATCGCCTACTTCCTGGGCGCGGTGGCGATCATGATCGGCACCGTCTGGCCGATGGCCTGGCGCTGGCAGCGGCTGCTCGACGTGCGCGGGATCCACGAGCGGCTCTCCTGGCTGACGCGCGCGTACTTCGTCGCGTACACGGCGGGCCAGCTGCTGCCGACCGCGGTCGGCGGCGACGCGGTGCGGATCTACGAGACCGCCCGCCGGCACCCCGGCCGGGGTGGCCCGGTCGCAGGCTCGGTGCTGCTAGAGCGGGCGCTCGGCGGTGCGGCCACCCTCGCGCTCGCAGCGGTCGGCTTCGCGCTCGCGCTCGGCCACTACGACGTGGGCGCCTACCTCTGGATCGAAGGCTTCTTCGTGCTCGGGACGATCGTGCTCGCGGTTGCGTTCTTCTCGCGGCGCGTCCGGCCGCTGCTGGCGAAGACGGTGCCGTTCCTGCGCCTGATCCGGGTCGAGCGCCCGATCCGTGCCGCCTACGAGGGCATTCACGCCTACCGCGACCACCCCGGCCTGCTCTTCGGTGTCTTCACGCTCACGCTCGCGATCCAGACGATCCGCGTGCTGGCGATCTGGCTCGCCGGCCGGGCGGTCGGCGTCGACCTCTCGCCGCGGCCCTACTACGTGATGGGGCCGCTGCTCTTCCTCGTCCTGCTCCTGCCGATCTCGGTCAACGGGATCGCGGTGCGCGAGTCGTTCTTCGTCAGCTTCCTCGGCAAGCTCGGCGTGAACGCGGACCAGGCCTTCGCGACCGGCTTCCTGTTCTTCGTGGTGACGCTCTGCCTGTCGGCGCCCGGCGCGGTGCTGCTCGCGTACCAGAGCCTGCGCGGCTTCCGCAATGCCTAGCGTCTCCGTCGTCGTCGTCACCTTCAATGCGCTGCCCTGGGTGGAGCAGGCGCTCGAGAGCGTGCGCGGCCACGGGGCGATCGTCGTCGACCACGGCTCGACCGACGGCACGCTCGAGCTGGTGCGTGAGCGCTTCCCCGAGGCGCGTGTCATCGAGCAGGAGAACAAGGGCCTTGGCGGCGGCTCGAACGCCGGCATGCGGGTCGCCTCGGGCGACTGGCTACTGCTTCTGAACTCCGACGCCTGGGCGAAGGACGGCGCGCTCGAGCGGCTGGTCGCGTTCGCGGAGGGGCATCCCGAGGCCGCGGTCGTAGGCCCGAGGCTGCGCTATCCCGATGGCTCGCTGCAGCGCTCGGTGCGCGGCTTCCCGACGCTCTGGCGCCTCGCGACCGAGTACCTCTTCCTGCGCAAGCTCGCGCCGCGATCGCGCGCCTTCAACGCCTTCTACGGCGACGGCTTTGCGCACGACGAGCCCTACGAGGCGGAGTTTCTGATGGGTGCGGTCCTGCTCGTCCGGCGCGAGGCCGCGGATACGGTTGGCCTCTTCGACGAGGACTTCTTCATGTTCAGCGAGGAGACGGACTGGCTCTACCGCTTCCGCCAGGCGGGCTGGAAGGTGCTCTTCACGCCTGACGCGGAGTTCGTGCACGTGGGCGGGGCGACGACGAAGAAGAGCTGGAGCCCGATGTTCCGCGAGCAGGTGCGCGGCCACATCCGTTTCCTGGACAAGCACCGCGGTCGGCGTGAGGCCGAGCGTGCGCGGCGCCTGCTGCTCGTCTCGCTGCGACTGCGCGGTTGGCTCTTCCCCGGCGAGCGGGGACGGACGTACGCCGACACGGCTCGCTGGCTGGCCGGCTCGACGGTCGAGGAGCTGCTGGCCGGATGAGGCCTGCCGTGGTGGTCGACGTCGGCTGGGTGAACGGCCTCGCCGCCGTGCGCTCGCTCGGGCGCGCCGGGATCCGCGTGCTCGCGCTTGACCATCGCCCGAGCGCGCTCGGCTTCCGCTCGCGCTACGCGGAGCCGTTGCTGACGCCCGACCCGCAGGACGAAGAGGCATTCGTCGACTTCCTGGCCGGACTCGAGGTCAAGGGCGCGCCGATCTTCGCCACCCATGACGAGCCGCTCAACGCGATCGCGCGGGCGGCCGGCAGGCTCGCCGGGAAGTTCCTCTACCCGTTCCCGCGCTGGGAGGTGCTCTCGCGGATCCAGACCAAGCGCGGCCAGCTCGAGGCGGCCGAGGCGGCGGGGATCCCGATCCCGCGAACGGCATATCCGGGGTCGGCGGCAGAGGCCCGCGCGGCCGCCGAGGAGCTCGGCTTCCCGGTGCTCGTCAAGCCGTCGTCCACCGAAGGCTTCAAACGGCGGTTCAAGCGCCAGGCCTTCCGCTGCGAGACGGCAGCCGAGGTCGAGCAGGCCTATGCGCAGGCGGAGCCGTACGAGCCGATGGTGCAGGAGGTGGTCCCCGGCGGGGACGACGAGCTCTACACGCTCGGCTCGTACCTGCGCGAGGACGGCGAGGCGCTGGGGCTCTTCAGCGGCCGCAAGCTGCGCCAGACGCCGCCGGGCGTCGGCACCTGTCGCGTCGGCGAGGCGCTCTGGCTGGACGAGGTCGTCGACCAGGGCCTGAAGCTGCTGCGCGCGCTCTCCTTCCACGGGCTCTCGCAGGTCGAGTTCAAGCGCGACCCGCGTGACGGTGCCTTCAAGCTGATGGAGGTGAACCCACGGCTCTTCCAGTGGCACGGCCTGGCGGCGGCCTGCGGGGTCGACCTGCCGCTGATCGCCTACCGCGACCTGACCGGCGAGCAGGTCGAGCCTGTCTCGGCCAACGGGGCGCACAAACGCTGGGCGATTACGCTCCTGCCGGGCGAGTCACCGGCGCCGCAGCGGCCGCCCTACGTCGACGCCGTCTTTGCGCGCGACGACCTCAAGCCCGCGCTCGTCCAGGTCGCGCGCCTCCTGCGCCGGTGAAGCTGCGCGCCTGGTTGTTCGCGCCGGCGCTGCTGGCGCTCTCCCGGCTCCTGCCCGCCAGCGGCTTCGGTCTCGGCGTCCGGCTCGGCGCCGCCACGCTCGTCTTTCTGATCCCTGGCGCGTTCCTCAGCCGGGCCCTCGGCGTGCGTGGTTTCTCCGGGGCGTTGGCCTGGACGATGCTGGTCGCCGCGCTTGCGGCCGCGCCGTTTGCGGCGCGGCGGAAGGGCGGCAGCTCCTTCTGGACGTTCTGGGTGATCCTGGCCGGCCTCGTCGCCGGGATCACGCTCTGGTGGGTCTCGGGCTACGACGGTGACGCCTTCTTCCACCTCGCGCGCGTGCAGAAGCTGCTCGCCCTGCACGACCTCTCGCTGCGCTCGGTGGACGAGTTCAAGGACGGCGGGCTGCATCCGGGCTACGCCTTCCCGCTCTGGCACGCGGCCGTGGCCGTGATCGCGAAGCTCGCGGGCGTCGGCGCGCCGTCGGCCTTTCTGCACTTGCCGACCGTGCTCCTGCCGCTCTCGTTCGTGCTCGTCTACGAGGCCGGGACGGCGCTGTTCGCCTCGCGCTGGGCAGGCGTCGCGACCGTGCTCGCCGAGTTCGCGCTGCTCGGGCTCGCGTCCGGGCACGGCGGCGCGTACGAGTCGATGGCCTTGCCGGCGACCGCCGCGCGCACGCTGATCCTGCCGGCGCTGCTCGCGCTCGTCTTCCTGTACGTCCGCGAGCCGTCGGGCGCGCGACTCGCGTCGGTTGCGGCCGCCTCCCTCGCGATGACGCTCGTCCACCCCAGCTACTCGGTGCTCGTCGCGATCGGCCTGACCGGCTTCCTGGCCGTGCGGGCGCTGCTCGACCGGCGGCATGACGTGAAGCACATCGGCGCCGCCCTGGCCGCGATCGTCGTCCCGGCAGGCCTCGTCGTGCTGTGGCTCCTGCCGATCGTCCGCGAGACCGCCTCTCACAGCCCGTCGCGCGTCGAGTTGAACCGCGCCCTGGGCGCCTACGGAAACGAGCTGGACGTCTTCAGCCGCCACAGCTACCGGCTCGCCCCCGAGCTCTACGGCCGCGCGGGCTCGATCGCCGTCGCCTCGCTCGTGCTGCTACCGCTCGCCGTCTTCGCGTACCGGCGGATGTGGGCGGCATTCGTGCTCGGCTCGATGCTGGCGACCTTCGCGGTCACGCTGCTGCCGTTCGTCTTCCCGCACTTCGCCGACGCGATCTCGCTCTCGCAGGCACGCCGGATCATCGGCTTCGCGCCGCGGCCGTTCGTGCTCGTGGGCGGGATGCTGGTGCTCGCAGGCTTCCTGCGCCTGTGGGTGCTACCGGTCGCGCTGGCGGCGGGAATCGGCCTGCAACTGGCCTATCCGGGCGATTTCGGCGTGCCCTACCGGCTGGTGGACGGGTCGCCCGGCTGGCTGACCTGGGTCAGCTTCGGCGCGACGGTGGCCGCGCTGATCGCCGCGGCGATCTTCGGCCGCCGGATCCCGCAGGTCGAGGGGATGCCGCTCGTGGCCGCGTCGGCGGTCGCG
>Ga0193727_1000350_pt1 | contig 17511 bp, 17 predicted proteins | sample H2c2metaG_FD_143051 | JGI IMG/M metagenome (GOLD analysis project Ga0193727, IMG submission 143051) | Soil microbial communities from a riparian zone of the East river system, Colorado, United States - H2c2 | ecosystem: Environmental > Terrestrial > Soil > Riparian zone | place: USA: East River...
GGGCGCCATGCGCGCACTGGGCCTGAAGGACGACAATGAGTTCGCCGAATACTTACTGGTGCACGCCGGAGTCGCGGTGGTTCCTGGATCAGGCTTCGGGGCGCCGAATCACATGCGCATCTCCTTTGCGTGCAGCATGGATACCCTCAAGGACGCCCTTCGCCGCATCGAGCGCGTCATTTCGCCGGTGGTTGCAAAACGCGCCTGAGCGAAGATTCAGCAGAACTGGCGAAATAATCAAGGTTAGCAATAACCTGCAATTGATTGTTTTCGCACATTTTACGGACACTGAGCCGACTGCTTTCACTTAGATTTCGAGCCTCGGCATGAAATACAAAAACCCACCTGATTGCGCGTTGGTTTCTTGACTTAAATGCGCAGCTTCCCGACAATCCGCGCCTCTTCCGATTCCCCGGTAGCTCAGTGGTAGAGCGACGGACTGTTAATCCGTTGGTCGGCGGTTCGAATCCGTCCCGGGGAGCCACATTTCAAAATTTTTACAAACGGTCATCGGCCAGCCCTGGCCCGACGCGTTAATTCGAACCGCCGACAGAAAACAAGACGGTTCGACGACGCCGCGCAGCGGCGGCGATCGCCCGCCAGGGCGACCCAAAGGGTGAGCGCGCAGCGCGAATAATCCGTCCCGGGGAGCCAGATAAATCAATAAGTTATTAACGTTATCTTATCTTAAATAGAGATATATATCGCGTGGCGCAACCACTGATCACCACACCCGTGTGGCTCAGATCTCAATACTTGATCGCCCTGCAATTGGATTTTTTCTCACGTGGTACGTTGAGAGCCGGACCTTTGTTTCCAGCATGCAGAGGCTCGCCGGTCATCTCATGATCGAGAGTGCCAAGTGTGCGCACGCCCTTCTCGAACGCATTATCATGACCATCGCGGAACTACGACGCGTCGGCGATTCCGTAACATGCCCTATCTCGGGTTACGGTGTTTGACGGTTAATTGCGCCGCTTGGGCGTGGTGGCTTCTCGCACACGCAGCCGCACGCCACGGCCCCCACCGGAGCTAACGCCTCCTTCGCCAATCAATTCGGCTCCCAAATCCTCAAGCGCCTGCACGACCTTGGTCAAAGAATCAATATTACCGCGCACAAGCCCGTCGCTGGTTTCCATGCGCTGGATGGTGGGCAAGGATAATCCTGCATGTCGCGCTAACGCTGATTGATCAATGCCGAGCAGTGCACGGGCTGCGCGTAACTGAGATGCTGTTATCATGCTCTATGTATAATTATACAAGTGTGGTGCCTCAAAAGGCACGCTATTGGTGCTAACGGCTATGTGTCCTCGACGACCGGTTCGGCTCGTAGCACTGATACATGAGAGCTTGAGGCGGCCTTTCGGATCGGCACCATATTTAGTGTGCAGGACTCCGTGGGCGAGAAGCTACGGTCTTGAATTTTTGCCACCCCTCAAGCCGACCGTGCTTCAAGGTCTGACGGTTTTCTGACCGGTTGCCGCGAATCCTCCCGCTTCGGCTCGCGCCAGTGATAAGCGTTCTTGACGCTGACTGGTTTACGGTGGCAGAGATACTGTTCGTCTCGTTGTTCGGTCTTGCCTTGAGCTTAATAGAGCGGCCGAGCGCGCAACTGAAACGCCGCGAGGCGGCCGGTCAAATCGTCAATTGATGCCGGCGCAGTCATGCATGCATCCCCGCCGTGGCGATAAATGAGTTTGCAAGTCTTCGTATCGCACCGCGGAGTGACAACAATCATCCAGATGCGCGCCGACGCGCGCCGTAAATCATCAAGCCAGTCAAGACACGCCTTGTCATCAAGGTCGGCGGCCACAATCAAGGTAGCATAGTAGTCGCGTTTGATAGCCGCCAGCGCCGCGGCCCCGGTACTCTCAATGCGAGTGGGAAAGCCAATTGATTCCAGTCGCTTCGCAAGGTTTGTTGCCCGATCCATTTCAGGATCGAGCAGCAAAACTGGCTCGTAGCATGACGGGGTTCGCTTGCCCTGCATCGCAGATCTCCACGAACGATGGATCTCCAGTCTGCTCTCTCGATCAAACCGTTCGGCGCGAATTAAAAATGAATCATTTCATTACACGTTTCGTGAGCGCAACTCGACTCTATCGACTCAAGATCACACGTTTTGCCGCAGCCTCGATGTTTCCGGCACCGCCTTGGTGATGGCCGTCAAGATGCTACTGAGAATTTGACGAGGACTCGGCGGGCATCCGGGTACCGCCACATCGACCGGGATTACTGTGGAGACGCGACCGCACGTGGCATAGCTTTCGCCGAATATTCCCCCGGTGCAACCGCAGTCGCCAATTGCGACGACAAGCTTCGGGTCAGGCATTGCATCGTAGGTACGGCGCAGCGCCACCTCCATATTTTTAGATACCGGCCCCGTTACCATCAGCAGGTCTGCGTGCCGCGGACTTGCTACAAACCGGATGCCGAGCCCCTCAATATTGTAGAGTGGATTATTGAGCGCCTGAATTTCCAACTCGCAACCGTTGCACGATCCGGCATCTACAGCTCGAATGCACAGCGCCCGACCGAGGACATCGAGAATGCGCGACTGCAATGCGTCCACGACTCGCAGCGACTCGTCGCTCAATGGCGGGAGTTCCGTGATGATCCCCGTGCGACAGATTTTGCCCAACGTTTTCAGCATGCTTATAAATCGTGTCCACTGTAGGACAGGTTGAAGGATTTGTTGATCAGCGGAAAATCCGGCACGATGTTATCGATGACGGCGTGCTCAATCACCGGCCAGTTCTGCCACGATGGATCATGAGGATGACATCGTCGAATCATTCCGGCCGCCCCTGCTTCCAGCGCGAGAAATATCGGGCCGCGCCACCCTTCGATCATTCCGACGCCCAAACAGCCGTCGTCGGGCAGCGAAATTGCCACGTGATGCGGCCCGGCAGGCAGCTCGCGCAATATCTGCAGCATGAGACGTGCGGATTCAGTGACTTCATCAAAGCGCACGGCCACTCGCGCCGCGACATCGCCCTCGGAGCGCACGGTTTTCTTGGGCGCGAGATCGCCATACGGCTCGCAAGGGAGGTCGCAGCGCAGATCAAATGCTTGGCCGCTCGCACGCCCCGCGAGGCCGGTCAGGCCTAATTGGGCGGCCAAGGTGGGCGTAACGACGCCCGCTCCTACGAACCGGTCGCGCAAACCAGCGTGATCGTCGTAGATCGCTCGCAGTTCATTCACCTCGGGAGTAATCGATTCGATCGAATCAATCAAGAAACGTACTCCCGTTGACGAAAGATCTGCACGCACGCCGCCTGGCACAACGAAATCCATGAGATAACGCTGCCCAAGTGCTTTTTCGTTCGCGCGCAGCAGTTCTTCCTTGAGCCGGGAAAACTGGGTGAGTCCAAAGGCGAAGCCAGCATCATTGGCAATCGCGCCGAGATCTCCCAGATGGTTGGCGAGGCGCTCTAACTCCAACGCGAGCGCCCTCAACCATGTGGCTCGATTAGGCAACTGCGCCACAGCCATGCCTTCGAGCGCTTGGCAATAAGCCCAAGAAAATGCGACGGCAGAATCACCGGAGACTCGCGCCGCCAAGCGGTGGCCATTGAGCAGCGGGAACTCAGTGAAGCGCCGCTCGATACCCTTGTGGGTATAGCCAAGGTGTTCTTCGAGTCTGAGAACCTTCTCGCCGACCACCGAAAAACGAAAGTGGCCCGGCTCGATGATTCCCGCATGGACCGGTCCCACGGGAATTTCATGGACTCCATTTCCCTCCACAGGGGTGAACGGGTAGCTATCAATGACCGGGACGGAGGGCGAGATTGGTGCGTGGGTATCAATTAGCGGATGAAAACTCTCCGGCCACGCCGCATGTCGTAACCACGGCCGCGTATCCGGATCCGTCGATCGCAATCCTGACAGATCCGCAACAGCCCGCTGCATGCGATTGGCACTCGGAAACCATTGCTCGATGCCGGGGTAGTGAACTTCAGTTGCCGGTACTTCTAAGCTCAGCACGAGCACACCCTGCTCAGCGATAAACGCGACGCGAACGATGTCATGTCCCTCTCGGTCGCGGCTTGCCCAGAGAGCCTGTAATCGGCCTCCTCCGGTCGCCACGTGTTCGGCGGCTTGCTGCCATTCTTCGCGCGAGACCGCAAGGCCAAGCACGTTCGGTGCGCCCGCGATCCCGCTCCTTTCATTGGATTCGGAGTTCTGAGCGGCTCGCTGGAACCATCGTTGTAGAGCCATCTCACTCTCCGCCAATCAAGCGCGCAGCGGCGCGATACCAGTCAGCAAGATAAGGTGGGATAAAGAACCCCAGCATCAGCACCAAACCTAGGTGAACAAACACGGGGATAAGCGCGGGCGGATGAGGCAAACGCTTGGCGGTGGTGTCGCCGAAAACCATCGATTGCACACGACCAAAGATTGCCGCGAATGCCACACCAAGCGCCAACAGCAAAATCGGCGTCGCCCAGGGTTGCTGTTTCATGGCGGTGGTCAAAATCAGAAATTCACTCGCAAAGACGCCGAACGGCGGCGTGCCGAGAATCGCGAGCGTACCCATCATCAAACCCCAGCCAACGGTGGGGCTTAAAGTAATAAGGCCGCGAATGTTGTCCATGAGTTGCGAGCCGGCTTTCTGCGTCGCGTGCCCCACAGCAAAGAAAATTGACGATTTGGTGAGTGAATGTACCGTCATGTGTAAGAGCCCGGCGAAGTTGGCCACCGGTCCACCCATGCCAAATGCGAAGGCAACTATCCCCATATGCTCGATGGAGGAATAGGCGAATAAGCGCTTGACATCGCGTTGCCGCCACAGGAAAAACGCCGCGAGCACCACCGAGAGCAAACCAAAACCCATTAGCATTCGGCCTGGGAGGGTCGACTGCAGCGAGCCCTCGACGAGCACCTTGCAGCGCACGACGGCGTACATCGCCACGTTGAGCAGCAGTCCTGATAAAACCGCCGAAATGGGTGTCGGGCCTTCCGCGTGCGCGTCCGGTAACCAGTTGTGCAGCGGTGCAAGGCCTACCTTCGTTCCATAGCCGACGAGCAGGAATACAAATGCCAAGCCGAGAACCGACGGTTCAAGTTGGGCTTTTACTGAATTGAGATGAGTCCAGAGCAGCGCACTAACGCCCTCGGAACCTAAGACCTTCTCGGCAGCAAAGTACATAAGGATGGTGCCGAACAGGGCCTGAGAAATACCGACGCCGCAGAGAATAAAATACTTCCAACCAGCCTCAAGGCTTGCTGGAGTTCGATACAGCGTCACCAGCAGCACCGTGGATAAGGTTGCGGCCTCCATCGCCACCCACATAAGCCCCATGTTATTGGTCGTGAGGGCAATGAGCATCGTCGCTATGAACATCTGGTACATGCTGTGATACAGACGAAGTTGTCCGGCGCTCACGCGCCCATGTGCGGCCTCGATGCGCATGTACGGGCGCGAGAACAATGACGTGGTTAGACCGACGAACGCAGTCAGCGTCACCAGAAACACGTTAAAAGCATCGATAAAAAATTGCTCGTGTCCGACCGACAAATTGCCGTGTGCAACGACTCTTGCTGTGAGCGCACATGCCGCGAAGAACGTGACCAGTGAAAAGACGACGTTGGCTTCGGGTGCCCAGCGCCGACCCCCTAACATAACGAGCGTCAGAGCACCCAGCAGCGGCGTTCCCAGAAGAACGATGAACTCCACCTTATTGGTCCTCCTTCAGAGTCTCGAAGTTCTTCAGATCCAGGCTGTCAAATTGTTCCCGAATCTGAAAGAAAAACACGCCGAGCACCAGCATCGCCACCAACACATCGAGCGCAACCCCCAGCTCTACCACCATCGGCATGCCGTAAGTGGCACTCATCGCGCCGAAAAACAGACCGTTTTCCATCGATAAGAATCCGACCACTTGCGACATCGCTTTTCGGCGCGTGATCATGGTGAGGAAAGCAATGAGAATCACTGCCACGGCGATGCCGATGGAATTGCGTGTGGCCGTGCTCGCCAGTGCCGAAATCGGCTGGGCCAACCCGAATGAAAAAATGACGACGAGCACACCCACCAACATCGTCCCGGTGGTGTTGAGCAACGGTTCGGTGTCCCAGTAGACCCCGAGGCGACGAATGAGACGATGCAATAGCCAGGGTAAGAAAATTACTTTCAGCCCGAGAGTTAGGGCCGCAGATATATACAAGTTGTGGTCGCCGGTCCGCCAAGCAAGCAACACGGTCGCGGCGAATAACAGAGCCCCTTGCAGCGCGAGCATATTGACCAGGGCGACGATGCGCCGCTGCGACAGCATCGCGAAGGAAAGCAGCAATAATAGTGCGGCCAACGTGTTTAGCAGTTGCAGATCCCATGTCAGCGAGTTCATGTTCATGCTCCCAACAACAGCCGCACGAGTAGACCCAGCACGGCGAAAAGAAACGCTGTTGCCAGAAACTCCGGCGCGCGAAAGACGCGCAATTTTGCTGAAAACGTTTCAATGAGCGCCAATCCCGCGCCAGCGACGGCAAGTTTCCCGCTCAGCAAGAGAACCGACAACGTTAAACCCAACGGGGCCTCGCTCGTCGCAATGCCCCAGGGAATAAACACCGCAAATCCGATACATGCATAGTTGAAGAGCTTCAAGGCCGCGGCCCATTCCATGAGCGCAAGGTGACGCGCGGAATATTCGAGCAGCAGCGCTTCGTGGATCATGGTCAATTCAAGATGCGTAGCGGGATTGTCCACCGGGATGCGCGCATTCTCGGCCAGCAGCACCATCGTGAATGCCACTGCCGTAAAGGCAAGACTGGGGTTGAGCGCGAAGGACTGCGCAGAGAGACGTTCTGCAATGATCGGCAACGCCGTAGTCGCGCAGGTCAGGGAAACGACAAAGATCACGACCAGCAGTGCAGGCTCAGCGAGGAAACCGATCATCATTTCACGACGCGCCCCCATCGTGCCGAAGGCAGTCCCAATGTCCATCGCAGCCAGCGATAAGAATACGCGTGCCGTCGCGAGAAGGCCGACCAACGCAATCGCATCCGCGGCTCGCGTGATAGGCAACCGCGTCGCAATCGAGGGAATGACGGCGGCGGCTGCTACCATCGCACCAAATACCACGTACGGCGCGAGCCGGAATAGTGGCGAGGCGTTCTGCGCGATCACCGCATCTTTGTGAAATAGCTTTCTGATATTACGGTATGGCAGCAGAATGCTGGGCGCTGACTTATTCTGCAGCCACGCTCGGCACTGATTCACCCAGCCGAGAAATACGGGCGCCGCGGCTAAAGCCAACCCGATTCCCAGCACTTGCACAATCCAGTCGATGACTTTCACAACATCAGCGCCAGCAAGACGACCAGCGTGACGAAGCTGTAAAGCAAGTAAGTCGCAATACGGCCCTGCTGCAGCCACGCCACTTTATCTGCCACTCGCCGAACGAGCGGAGCTAAAGGCTGATACAGGGCGCGCCAGAAGCGATCACCAATCTCTAAACGGTACTTAGGCTTAGCGTCGAAGGGGCCTGGTAGCTCGCGAACGATGAAAAAAAGGGGCTGGAATAGGTGGCGAATCGGTTGACCGAATCCTTCCGCCGTGTCTTGCATACGGCTTGTGAGCCCACCCAATCCACAATCCCAAGCCGCGCCCTTTCGCACACGTTGGTGATAGAAGAAGCGCACGCCGAGAATAGCCAGCGCCACCACAGCTAGGATCACTGCAAAGAAGATCAGTGGTGCGTACGAAGACTCTCGTTCGGGAATCGGCAGGAGTAGCCACCAGGGGGCGTCGCTCGAAGGCAATTCACCTAACCCGAGCTGCTTGGTGACGATGCTGAAAAACGAAATAACGGTCGTTGGGAAGAACCCGAGCAGTACGCAACCAAGCGCAAGCCACATGAGTCCGAGACGTTCCGCAAATCCAGCATCATGAGCCTTTTGCAAGGTGGACTCCCTCGGCCGCCCGAGAAAGATCACACCGAAGAATTTGACCATGACATAGCCGGCAAGCGCAGCGGCAAGTGCGAGCAGCGCAGCGCCCAGCGGCAGCAGCATGTTGATGAATGGGTGAGGCACCTTGTATGAGAGCAGGAAGGACTGGAGCAGTAACCACTCCGACACGAATCCATTGAGAGGCGGCAAACCCGCGATGGCCAGCACGCCGATGAGTGTTAGCCACGCGACCCACGGCATACGATGGATCAGGCCACCCAAGTGCCCAAGACTGCGTTCCCCAGTTGCGTGCAAGACCGAACCTGTGCCCAGAAACAGCAAGCTTTTCATGAACGCATGATTGAGCGCGTGATACATAACCGCAATCAAGGTGAGCGCCGCCGACGCGCGCATACCGACGCCCGCGAAGACCATCGAAAGCCCCAAGCCGGTAAACATGATCCCAACGTTTTCGATCGACGAATACGCCAACAGACGTTTCATGTCGGTTTGGGCAGCTGCGAAGACGACCCCATACAGCGCACTGAAAAGGCCAAGAGACAGCGGCATTAGTCCCCACCACCAGAGGGGTTGACCCAAAAGATCAAAACTCACTCGGATCATTCCGTACAACGCGGTCTCAAGCATGACGCCGCTCATCAGCGCAGACACCGGAGAAGGCGCGGCCGGATGCGCTTCCGGCAACCAAACATGCACGGGTACGATGCCCGCCTTGGCACCGAAGCCGAGCAGCGCCAGACAGAAGGCGGCTGTCGCCCAATTCGTACCGAGGTGCGCTGCGCGCATGGCATCGAACGTGAAATGCCAGCTACCGCCCTGAAGTATGCCAAAGCTCAAAAGAATGGCGATCGCGCCCAAGTGCGCCATCACCATATAGAGAAACCCGGCCTTGCGGATCTCAGGGATGCGGTGCTGCGTCGTGACCAGAAAGTACGAAGACAGCGCCATGGTCTCCCACGCCAACATAAATGCATAGGCGTCGTCGGCGAGCAGAACGAAACCCATACTCGCGAGAAACAAGTGGTACTGCAGGCATAGAAGTCCCGGCGCGGTGCCTTCACCCCGCCGGAAGTAGCCGGCGGCAAAAATCGAAATGCCGGCAGATGCTGCGCCAAGCAACACTAGAAATACGCCCGACAGCGCATCCAGATGCAGGTGAACTGGTAAATCCGGCAGCCCGATGGGCAATACCAGTTGCTCGGTGGTGTGCGTAAGACTTGTCGCTGCAACAACGGCCAGCGCGACACCGACAACGGCGCCTAGCGGAAAGAGCGTCCGTCCCACGAAGGCGAGGCTTAAGGGTCGCACCATCCCCGCAAGCCCGACAGTGCACCACGCCATTAGCAGAAGTACACAGAGCATCAGCGGCGAACTCGAGCCAAAGCTCATGGGCAAATGCTCATGACGGGAAAATAGCCATTGCCTGCATGAGTAAATCGGGAGCTGCCATTTGCGGTCATGTGTATTTTATTATAATCTTATGTGAATTGACATGTCACTTAATGTGAGTTGCATTTGGCCACCGAAGATCGCACCGCTCGCCTTACCATCTTGGTTGATCCACGCAAGAAGGAATTGTTTGAGCGCCTATGTGCACGAGAAGATCTGACGCCTTCGCAGGTCGTGCGGCGATTAATGCGAGATTACATCGAGGCCCGCACGGGGAAACCGTGGGCGCCCGATGCGGAGCGCCCAAGCACTGGTCGTCGTCGAGTTTCGGCTCGTCGAGCCTGAGCGTGCGTCGGTTCGAAATGCGCGCCAAGGCGATGACGAGCATTCGCTTGCGGCCCTGCCGACATTTCGGCCAGTAGATTTTCTTAGGGTCCGTAAGGACGACCCCGACAGAATCACAAACACATGCCGCCCATCCGCCTTCACGTCTACATACAACCGCGGGCGTCAAAAACCGAGCTTGCCGGAATGCATGACGGCCTCATCAAGATTCGCATTGCGGCGACCGCCATCGAGAATGCTGCCAATCTGGTCTTAATCGATTTTCTTGCGCAGCGGCTTGGCATCGCAAAGCGCTTTGTACGCATCGTTTCCGGGAGCACCAGTCGCAAAAAGGTCCTGGAAATTGACGGCTTGACTGCCGCTGCTATCGCGGCAGCGCTAGGGAAATGAAGGCATTCGTGCGCAACATCGGATCGAAGAACACGTTGCTTGATTGTGTCGCTTACTGCCGCTGCTTAAGCGCAAGCGAGTGGTTGGGCTCCCCAAATATCTTTCATGGCAAGCGCACTGACGGAATCGGCTTAAATTGCGCCTCACCCTCTTGAATATGACGTGCAAATCGCACTCGAATTGCCGGTGACGCACTCGCGTCACTCATCTCACTGACGGCACTCTCGAACCGATTTTCTGCTGGCGAATGGTTAGGCGCTGATCTTGAACAGCCGTGCGTTTTTCTCGCTCGCGCAACCGAACACCGCGGCCGCCGACAGCACTTTCGCCGCCATCCCCAATGAGTTCCACGCCCATGTCTTCAAGGGCCTGAACCACTTTTACCAGCGAATCGACGTTGCCTCGTATCAGGCCACTACTGCTCTCCATTCTTTGGATGGTAGGTAAGGACAGTTTTGCGCACTGCGAAAGGAACAGCTGGTCGATGCCTAGCAAGGCACGGGCAGCACGAAGTTGTGATGCAGTAATCATGTACTACATGTCATTATACATGCGTTTATATTGATAAATCATGTACTACACGTCATTATACATGCGTTTATATTGATAAACCATGTACAGCGACTTACTATATACAGATAGGATAAGGGACGACGTCAAAGGTTAAAGGACCGGCTGCGTGCCTTTTCGATGCTGCAAGAATCCGCCGTTTTCGCCGGTTTGCGTTCCGGACGCACTGCAAGGCCCCCCGACTTCTGCGGCTTCCCTAAACCGACATCGGCGCCCCGTATTTTGGAATTTGCGCCAGTGTCTGCCGTGGCTCGTGGGAGAGAACCGAATCGGCTCAGTCGAGGCCATCCTTAAGGGCATCTTGCACAGGAATTCGATGAGTAATATCACCAAAAACCTATTGGTTCTCAGCGGGATGACATCCGACCGGAACACCGTGTTGAAATTCTGCGAGCCCAAAGATACCCCGCGCCACACATTGTTTGATCGTTTGCTAAATGGCACCTACCGCAAGCCCTTTCTCGTCGAAGACCTCGAATACCGCGCGATGTGTTTCGCGCTCGATGGATGCACACAGACCGAAATGCGCCTCGACGATCCTGGCGCACTGGCGAACGAGTACACGCGCAAGATGATGGGCTTTCTGGTGTTTAAAGCGCGCCCGAAGAAAGTTCTCATGATCGGCTTGGGCGGCGGCTCCATAGCGAAGTATTGTCACAGACACCTGCCGGACACGGAGTTCACGGCCGTGGAGATCGATCCCGATGTGATCGCGATGCGGCCGCATTTCTACGTGCCGCCCGATGACGAACGCTTCAAAGTGATCAACGCGGACGGTGCTGATTACGTCGCACGATTGGCGGCCGCTGGCGAGCACTCCGACGTCATCCTCGTCGATGCCTACGATCAGTTTGGAATTGCGAGGTCTGTGGTCGAGCGCGCGTTTGTGGAGAATGCAAAGCGGATTCTCGGATCAAACGGTGTCTTTGTTCTGAATCTTGTCGGCGAAGTCGATGAGTGCACGGCCTATGTCGAGACAATTCGGCAGGTCTTCGACTCGCCCATCGTGATCGCCATGAAGCGTGGCGGTAACCTCGTGGTCTTCGCAGGGAACGCATTACTCGATCCGCGCCACGTGCCGTTGAGGCTTCGCAATGCGCAACGCGTCAACGACAGGCTGGGCCTGTTCTTTCCCACCCTGATACAGCACCTTCACGAATCCCACCGGCAGTTAGCACTACAGAGTCTGCCATGCGAATGAACAATTCTCAGACCCCATGCAATGCCGCACGGCGATTGGTTCGCGACAGTGGGTAACCGTCTGCCACCCTCGTTCGCGCTTAAGCGAGATCTGCTTGCCTTGCAAGTTGCCGCAACTGCGTTCCCGAACGTCTAAACAATCAGGGCCGAGGTCGTTATGAAGTTACCGATTTTGCTATTCGATCCGGACCCGGTCGCGGCGGGAATATTGGCTATGCAGCTGCGGCACGCGGGCTTCGCAACTTATGTGACCTCTGATGGCATCGCGGCCACGTCTAACGCGGGCGGCAAGCAATTCGCATCAATCGTGATCGTAGCGGATTTGGCAGATTCTCAAATGCGCCATTGTTTGCACGAAATTCGAGATGCCGACCCCGATGCGTGGCTCATCGTCATCGTCGATCCGACCCTGGAGCGCGGGGGCCAGGTGGCTCGGGAACTCGGCGCCAACGCCACGATGGATGTGCCCTTTACAGTTTCCGACCTGGCGCACCGCTTGAGCCTGCTGCCCGCACGTGTTCGGCCGGCCGCTTGACGCCCACACCGACCGCAGCATTTTCGAGGCTCGAATGGGCGCTCCCGGCCGGGACATTCCACAAATGACGCGGCTCGACGGCAAGCTTTCCGCTACGACGCCCGAGGTCAACGAGAGCGCCGCTTAGACCGTGCGGCGCATCGTGCAGGAACCAATGGAATCCACAAGAAGAGTAAGTCTATGAAACCCAAAGCCCGCCACAACGCACGATACGGCTACGCCGCGCCGCAGTTCTTGCCGCCTAATCTGAACACAGAAGGTCCGCTGCCCTTCACAGATCACGATTTCGCCATTCTTGACGCTTGGCTCGCCGAAGACGGGTGGCCGGACGAGCGTATGGATATCGCGATGCTGGAGGGCTACTTGGTTGCCCTTATCGTCTGGCCGATCGAGCTGGCACCCGGGGCGTGGCTCCCACGCATCTGGGGAATACGTGGTTGGAAAGTGGCTGCTAAGATCGCCACACCGGAAAAGTACAGCCGATTTATCGCGCTCGTCATGGGGCTCTTTCAGGAATTGGAACATCGACTCGCCTCCTCTCCACCGACGCGCACATTTGTTCTGGGGCGCGACGCCCCTTATGTATCGGGACGATATTTTGCAGGCGCCGCCTGGGCGACAGGTTTTATGATGGCCCTTCATGAGAATTCTACCGGGTTGGGATCACGCTCCCCGGCAGTTCGTTCCGCTGTCGAGGATATTGCGCATTACGCTCCGGCTCGATCCAACGCGCCCGGTGCACTAACTTCAGTTGCAACCGCCTTGAGTGTCGCCGTGATGATCATCATGTCCGAGCGCCCCGTACGCGGCCCGGTGGCGGCCCTTCCCTTAAAAAGGGTGGCATCACTGCGCGCGGCGGAGAAACAAGCCGCAAAACAAGCACTCGAGACGCCAGGGATGGAGGTGTTCGCGGAATTTGGGGTGAGCCATCACGCTGGCGAGCAAATGAGTTTCGAGGCAGTTGGCTTATGCGGTGCACTCGGCGTACTGAATGGCGTCATTGGTAGACGCGCAATTTCTTCGTAAAAGGATGAGTGAACATGAAAAACGATCTGCTGCTTCAAGTGGACGTTGTCGCCGAGCATCAAGTGCGTGTAGAAAGAGTGGTCCGCTCGCTGGCGTGCAAGGATCTCCTGGACGTCCATCTGCGAGTTACTTTAACTTGACATAGCGCAATGCGGACTGCGACAGAAGCAGCGCTTTGGTATACACACCGTTGCCCTCAGTCGAAGAGCGCTCGAACATACCTGCATGAATTCCAAGCGCGTGACAGAGGCCGCGGTCTACCGATTTACGTGGTGGGATCGGTACGCTGGTAAAGACGTACTCTCGCCGCGATCTGCCACTTTAGAGGCGATCACGAGGTGCAAGGGAAAGCCCATTGAGGATACACGTCTGGTTGTGAACTCCCGCCAAGTGGATTGCAACGGGTTTTACTCGATACCAAATGACTGAAAGCCAGCGACCGCACTTGACCTAACTAGATCGTCGATGTCTGTGACCGAGCCATAGCCACTTACGCACGTCGAAAGGGTAAGTGGATGGACGAACTGGCGTCCAACAACGTCCGGCAGCAGCCACCTTTTGGCGGGATACTTTTGGGGGTATCCCGAGATATGGAAATTCAAAAACGCTGGAATTCTCGGCGTTTTGTCGCTGATTTAGGTTCCGTCCCGGGGGAGCCAATTTTTAAAGAAATTCCAATTGACGCCGACCGCATTCCCTGACTAGTCGGCCGCAATTCGAACCGCCGACATAGACAAGACGGTTCGACGACGCCCGCGCAGCGGCGGCGATCGCCCGCAGGGCGACCCGAAGGGTGAGCGCGCAGCGCGAATAATCCGTCCCGGGGTAACTGCCAAAAGTAAGCGCACCGTACCTCGAATCATGGCTCGATGTATCGCCACAGACCGCTATTCCACATAGCGCCCAAAAGAACATTGTTACTGCCATCGCTAACACCGCTGATTTGCGCAGCACCTTGAGTTAACCCGGCAGGAGTGCCTGGCGCCGCCCAAGTGCCGTTGCCCGGTTGGGCTGCAAGTTCAAACGACGAATCGAAGGTACCGCCGGGGCCCGCAGGAAATCCAAACATCGCATAAACATTCTTTGATGTACCAAAAACAACCGATTCATTGTTGGTCAAACCCACGTGAGTCCATGTTTGTCCGTAGTCAGCGCTTCTTAAAACACCCTGGCCAAGGGTCGAATTAGAGCCGGCCATATACACAACACCGTTGCTATCGGGTTGAAAAATTTGCGCAGCGCCAAGGGGGTGTTCGTTCTGATCCACTTGAACCCACGTTAAACCACTATCTGCCGTCCGCCAGGTGCCATTGAGTCCGCCGCTTTGTTCACCGATCCACAGCCAAGTCCCACGCGTGGTGATGGCATTGCCGGTATTGATGAAGAAGACGAAGCCCGTGCGGCCATTTGTTAACATTCCATTGTCAAGGGGAACGGCGATCCACCTCCGACCGCCGTCAATGCTCTCAACAATAGAATCATGTTCGTGACCAGCCATAATGAGATGGTTTTCGTCATAGGGATCAACGAGAGGCGCGTAGTAATCCTGGCGAGTCTTACCCCCGGGAGCAACGAAATAGTTAGTCCAATTCACACCGCCATCGACAGACTTCCAAAACCCTTCTCCGCTGCCTTGAATGCATCCTTGATACATAGTCGGAGGACCGGCACTGCCGCTCGGTGAGACCGTAATTCCTCCAACGCAATCGCTTACCTTAGCGGCATTTTTTCCCGTATTGATGGGCCCAGTCCAGGTGGCGCCATAGTCCGTCGATTTCCAAATTCCCTGGCAGTTAAACTCCGCATAGAGATTCGAGGGATTCGAGGGATCCGCCTCAACAGATTGTGTGCCAAGGTTTCCGCACAAATTATCAGTGAGATCCACGCCCGCAGGCGTCACATTGATCCAAGCTCCAAAAGTCGGGGGAGGAGGATTCGATACACTGGGAACTGCGACGACTTGCGCCGAGTTCGCGCTCTCACCGGCCGAATTGATCGCCGAGACGACGTAATAGTATGTCGTGCCGTTGGTGAGCGCGGTGTCGGTATAAGAGGTTGAGGTGGACGCCGCGATTTGCGTGTAGGGTCCACCGCTGGTGCCGGAGCGCTTGACGTTGTAGCTCGTCGCGCCGCTGCTCGCGGACCAGGTGAGGCTTACCTGCGTATCGCCGGGCGTCGCCGTGAGATTGGTCGGTGCTGCCGGAGGCACGCTCGGTGCCTGAGGCGTTGCGGAGGCTTGCGCGGAATTCGCACTCTCGCCTGCGGCGTTGAGCGCCGAGACGACGTAGTAGTACGCCGTGCCATTCGTGACCGAGGAATCTGTATATCCATTCGAGGTGGGCGCGGCGAGTTGCGTGTACGGACCGCCGCCGGTGGTCGCACGCTTCACGTTGTAGCCCGTTGCGCCGATGCTGGCTGTCCAGGTAAGGGTTACCACAGCGTTGCCGGGCGTCGCCGTGAGATTGGTCGGTGCTGCCGGAGGCACGCTCGGTGCATTAGGCGTTGCGGAGGCTTGCGCGGAATTCGCACTCTCGCCTGCGGCGTTGAGCGATGAGACGACGTAGTAGTACGCCGTGCCATTCGTGACCGAGGAATCTGTATATCCATTCGAGGTGGGCGCGGCGAGTTGCGCGAGTTGCGTGTACGGGCCGCCATTGGTGGTCGCACGCTTCACGTTGTAGCCTGTTGCGCCTGTGCTGGCTGTCCAGGTGAGGGTTACCACAGCGTTGCCGGGCGTCGCCGTGAGATCGGCTGGCACCGCTGGGGGCAGCGGCTCAGTCGCCGCAGGACTATTGTGCCGCGGCGGTAAACAGCCGGCAAGCAGTGCCAAACACACCGCTGCCATGAGGCCGCGGAAGGCGATACCACTGGCTGGGTGTTCGATCATTCTTGCATGCTCCCCATCATCAGGGGGGTTGGCTGTAGATCCCCCTCTAAAGACATGATACGGCGCAATGCATTCAGCGGCTAAGCCGAGATACAAACCTTCGGGACGTAGGAGTTATCCGACGCCCTGGTATCAATTTAGGTGCGGGTCCTACCGCGAATGTCCCGCTATTAGGCACTCACAACACTTTTGTTCGTAGTGTCGTCTTTCGGACCCGAAGCCGCCGAAGCACCGGCGTGCCCGCCGCGCCAATATTGACGGCTCCCAGGTGCTTCAGCGCTTCGGCCAGCTTGGTCGGTCGGAAACTCCTGTGGCCTCCGACGTTAACTCCCCTCAGGAAAACAACGGGTGCCACTCGATTCCCCTCTTCGCACTTCTATTTCATTCGTAACCGACGCTATCGATAACGCAATGCCCCAGAAATGGTCTCTGCGCAGTATGGCGCGTAGGACAAACAATCCTAATCAATCAAGCGACTATACGAGGAGATTGAAGTGAGCAGATTCAAACCGATTTTCACATTGGCATCCGCCTCCATATTGGCAGGCGTTCTTGCCGGTTGCGCAGATTTCCGGCAAGGCGGTTCCGAAAGCTCCGCCCCCGACGCCAAGATCACTACGAATGTGGAGGCGCAATTGGATCAAATGCCAGACTTAGGTCCTCCGGGTTCGATCAGGGTGCAGACAGTGGACCATGTGGTGTATCTGAATGGCCAGGTCGATGGGGGCTTAGGGAAGAGGACTGCTGAAGAGGTCGTCCGTCAAGTGCCCGGCGTTGAACAGGTCGCGAACAACATCGACGTTCAGCATAAATAGCCGGCATTGTCTGATCTAAGTGGGCGGCGCGCCCTACGACGGCCGATGCAAGGTCGCGAGGTCGCCCGCCCCCCTAGTCTTTCCGAATAGACGCTACTGATGAGGACAGTGCGCCTGCGCAAATTGCGGGCGTGAAACCAAACTGAGGGCTTCCAATTGGACCAATCTCACGAAAGCGTCGTGCCCAGCGCCGCGCCAATTCCATAAGTGACTGCGGCCGCGAGGCAGCCAAAAATCAACTGGCGCGCCGCGGAAAACCAGGGGCTGCGTCCATTGAACAGCGAAGATAGCATGCCGACTGCGCACAGCACCGTACCGCTCGCGAGCGCACTTGCGGCGATCGCCCAATGCCCATGCATCCAAAAAAATGGTGTTACCGGAAAAATTGCCCCGGCGGAGAACAAGGCAAATGAAGTGGAAGCGGCCGTCCATGGGTTGCC
>Ga0193727_1000351_pt1 | contig 17506 bp, 16 predicted proteins | sample H2c2metaG_FD_143051 | JGI IMG/M metagenome (GOLD analysis project Ga0193727, IMG submission 143051) | Soil microbial communities from a riparian zone of the East river system, Colorado, United States - H2c2 | ecosystem: Environmental > Terrestrial > Soil > Riparian zone | place: USA: East River...
TTATATCGTCCTGGATCGCCATGACCTTCCGGAGCAAGCCAACGCAGTCCTCGGCGGATATCCCGCCGGTGTCAACGTTGCGAACTGAGGAGCAAACCATGCGCAGCATTCTCCGAACCGCTATGCATGGTCTCATCTTTGGTACCCTTGCTCTTGCAGGGGTGGCCTTAGCTCAGACCATCAGCTCATCAGTCCAACTGTCCCAGGACGCTCGTGGGCCTTACGGTGTCGACACCGCTCAAAACCTCTACATTCAAAACAATCGACACCTGTTGTTCCAACTCAACACCACCCCGCTTCCGACTGTTGCGGGTGCAGGCTGTGTTGTAACAGCCAACTCCACTGACACCAATGGTCAGCTCACTGGCTGCTCAGGCGCCAACGGTGTTGTGACCTTTAGTCAGGCCTACGTCACTGCGCCTCGATGTGTTGTCTCAACCTCCAACGCGACCAACACATTCATGCTTAACACTTCAACCACAACCGCCTTGACCATTACTCCAGGTGCTGCAGCTGCTGGCACATGGAATTGGTTCTGCTCAAGCGTTAGCTGAGGGCTCATGATATGACCAAACTTCGCACACTTCTGGTGGGGGCCCTCCTGGCCCTTGCCGTTGCAAGCCCAGGTATCTACGCGTGGGCCCAACAGCTAATCTCCAACACCCTTACGGGTAACGAAGTCATTGTCGGAGCTATAGGCGGCCCCGGTGGTCCATCACTCTTCATCCCCGTAGGCGAGCTTCGAAACGCTACAGCGATGAAGACCTTCTCCGGGGCTGGCACCCCAACCTATCAGATGCTACCCTCTGATAGCACCTTGTTCTGGATTGGTGCGGCTCCAACTTCATGGACCATCACCACTCCCGTGTCTCCATACGATGGTCAGATCCTTCAGATTGCCACCGACACCACACTCACTACCATGGTGACTCTGACCCCTGCCACAGGCCAAACTCTTCAAGCTGCGTTTAGTGCTCAGACAGTCACGGCAGGCACTTCACTTGAATGGATCTACACCATAGCCACAACCAAATGGCAAAGGCTACGCTGATGCGAAAACTCTGCGCCGCACTCTTCATCTTCTTTGGCCTGCTCAGTGCGGCGCAGGCCCAGGGCCTTGGGGCTCAACCCATCGTCTGCAATAAAGTCGTGGCCTCTGCCACTCTCGGTGCGGGTACCACCCAACTGGTTGCGGGCCAACCGGGACAGCTCATCGATGTCTGTGGCTATGTCTTTGAAGGCATCGCTGCGGGCACGGTTCAATTAGTGGTAGGTACAGGTTCGTCCTGTACCTCACCCACTAACGTAACAGGCATCTTCGTTACATCCACAACCTCTCTTGTTGTAGATCATATCGCCACAGCGTTTCAATCTTCTGCCTTAGGCCAATCGCTCTGTGCCATCGTCACTGGTGCTGGAGCAGTAGTAGTGGATGTATATTATGCGCAGCCTTAAGCTCTTCCTCACCCTTCTCCTAGCCTTCACTCTTCTCTGCGCAGGCCCTGGGCGAAGCGAGAACACTGTTGGCCCAACCAATCAAGTCACCTGCAACAAGATAGCCACCTTAACTGCCGGGCCTACAATTCTAACCCAGATGATTGCTGCTGTTGCAGGACAATCCATTTTCATCTGTGGATGGCATGTCACCAATACAGCCGCAGCCGGGACCTTCTCATTCTCCTATGGCACCGGAGCCAACTGTGCATCAGGCACTACAGCTATAATCCCAGCTACAAACGTCACTTCATCAGCGCCTTCGGCAGATCACATCTCGATCGCAACCATTCAAGTGCCTTTGAGCAACGCCTTCTGTATCACTCCAGTAGCCACCATCTCTGCCATCATCTTCTATTCACAATTCTGAAAGGAAAAGCCATGCGTTGGAAACTTACCGAAGCTCACTACCTGAACGTACCCGGAACGAAGTGGGAGTTCACCATCCAAAACCGCGTCACCGGGAAGCCCCAGCGGAAGGTCTTTGACGTCCCACTCTATCTTAACCCCGAAGCCGATTCGGATTGGAACGTCCGCGAAGGCTTCGACGGCTACATCGCTGTGTGCCACGAAGGCAGGGGGAACCCCAATGACATCGTCTTCGTCGGTGACCCCACTCCAGGGATGTTCCCTCTCGATGACGAGGCGCGGGCGCTCACCGCGAAGTTCGCATGGAAGCCCACCACAGGGACGGATGAAGAAGCGAAGATGGCTTCCTTCGGGAACCAAATCCTCAACGGTCTCATAGACCAGATGTCTGACCTTCAGGTCAAAGCAACTCAGGCCCAGTCTGTGCAAGGGATGGACCAGCTCATCGCCGTGATGACCCAAATGATGCAGCAACAAGGGGAGCTTATCGCACGTCTCGCAAACCCTTTGGTCATGGCTTCACCTGAGCTTAATCAAGCTGGGCTGCGTCCTGAGCCCGAGCCCGAGCAGGCTGTGGATGTGGAAGAGCCTTTGGACGAAGCAGAGCCCACCGAGGAAGAGATCGCTGAAGCTACCAAAGCGGCTCAGCAAAAGGAAGTGGCGTCGGCCGAGAAGGCCCTCAACCGTATGAGTTCAAGGAGAATCTAATGCCCATCCTCGGAGGCGTAGGCGGCTCCCAAGTCTTCTCCTCTGCCTCTGGGGGGAAGGTCTACGGGTACAACAATATCAATGAAACAACCGCGAGAGTGGTGGCTCCAGCTAACCCCTCGCGGCAGAAGATAAGCTTCCACAACCCAGGGGCCCAAGACATCTTCATCGCTCCCGTGAATGTACAGAACGTCCTGGGGACGGTTCCTTCTGGTCAAGGCTCTGATGTCGCTCTCACTCTGACCAACGCTGCCCTAGGCGGTAGCCGTAGGGTCTACGGCAACGGTGGTACCCTCGACATCACCGGCGAATGCCAAGGTGCGTGGCAGGCTTTGGCCGTAACCGCTGCAGGCACAACGAACCCCTTAACCGTGATGGATTCGAATTATGCGTAAGCTCCTTTTAGCTTTAGCTCTTCTATGCTGCGCTACCAGCGCGCTTGCGCAGAACACCCAGTGCTCCGACCGGCCCGCAGCTGACTCCTCTAACGCTTGCGCCAATACTCGCTTCGTTCAGAACCATCCGATACTTCCCGGAGCGATCACGCTAGGCCAGAACCATATCCTTGTCGGCAGTATCTCCAACCTCGCTACTGACGTGGCCATGTCGGGGGACTGTACCATCGTCGCCTCGGGTGCCATAACCTGCTCCACCCTTGGAGGCTTGAGCCCATTCAATGCCAACAACATCTCTTCGGGTACCTTAGGCTCTGCACGCCTACCAGCCTTCGGTAGTGGAGATGTAAGCTTTGCGACCGCAGGGGGAGCCGGTACCATTGCCGCAGCAGCCGTGACCAATGCCAAGATGGCGAATATGAACGCCAACACCGTCAAAGGCAATGCCACTGGTGGCGCGGCCGCTCCGACTGATATCCTCCCGGCCACAGCCCGTACCGTATCCCTTCTCAACATCGACGGATACACCGGACACGGTGATAGCATCTACACCATTCTCGCTGCCGATCGCACTGTAGGCACAACCGCGACTCTAACCGCATCGCGTGTGTGGACCCTTCCCGCAGCGTCCGCCTTCAACCCAGGACAAGAACTCCTTATCGCTGACTTCTTCGGAGGCGTAACCGCAACCAATACCATCGTAGTCACCCGTGCTGGTTCCGACACTATCAACGGTGCAACCACCACCACAATCAACGCTGCTTTTAGCTCAGTCTTGCTTCGCTCCGATGGCGTGGCGAAGTGGTCAGTTTTGAGCACTAGTTCTGCTGGAGCTGCATCCACTCTGTTCAAATCCCCGATGGACTCTCCCTATAATGCTCTTTGCGATGGCAGCACCAATGACACCACTGCTATTCAAGCATGGTTAGACGGTATCAAGACCAACGCCTTCACTGGTTGGGTACCAGCGGGTAAGACCTGCATCTACACTGGCCTGTTATCAATGTCATCCGGCACTACTATCTTCGGCTATGGTGCCACATTTAAGCAGAAGTCTTCCGACGCAGGCAGTGCCAACTCTGGCCTAGTCTGTGGCCCCACATCACAACTTGGAGGTCCAATCGATCAGGCTACAATCTACGGCCTGACCATGGATGGCAACCGTGCTGGTAACACCAATAGCGCTGGCAGCGGTGCGATGTTCTACTGTCCCAGCGCAACACGGGTCAGGTTTCGTGACATTAGAGCAATCAATGGTCGCGGTGATGGTATCTACGTTGGTGGAACAACCACCGGCGGTGGCCAAGGAAGATCAACATGGGTGTATCTTGATAACGTAGAAGCAAGTACCAATTACCGGAATGGCATGTCTGTGGTTGGAGTTGACCGGGGCGTCATCACTGGAGGCCTGTTTAACTCCTCTAGCAACACCAACAATGACGGTCCCCAGTGCGGCGTCGACTTCGAGCCTAACGATGCAAACTCAGCGAACTCTAACATCGTAATGACCGGTGCCAGTTCATTCTCCAATGGAGGCACTCTCTCTACCACAGGTGGCTCCGGCTTCTGTGGCTTCGGCGCCAACCAAACTGAAATCGTATGGCAGAATCTATTTGCCGCTTCGAACCAACGCTGGGGTTATGATAGTGCCCAAACCACAGCGCAGATTACAATGTTTAGTATGCGCGGGTCAGGGGGAGCTAGCGGTATTGTTAGTGGTAGTGGCGGGTACGACTTCACTCCCTCCGGTGTAGGCGTAGGCGCCCCGAATAGCTGTACCGCCGGTTTCCGTTGCGTAACTCACCCCAACTAAGGAACCCAATGTCAGAACCAGAACACTCCGATTCCGTCTACCTCGAGCGCATGTCGAAGGAGCTGACCACAATCCGTCAGATGCTGACGAAGGTCGTCAACTACATGGTCGATGCTGAAAGCGAATGCCCCGAGAAGATGCGCCGGTTTATCATGTACATGCACGACGTTCATGACATCGCGCATCTCTACGAAGAGCGGGGGTTGCCCGTCCCAGCCCATGTCATGCGCGAGCTGGAACGTTGTGACGATCGCTTCCGACAGCTCTTAATAGAGCTTCACATGGATGGCGGGACGTTTGAAAAGGTTCGCCGGGAGATGGCGAAGGACCCACTCAATCGGTGGGACCACACGAGGCAGTTAACCAACGGTGTAAAGGAGAATGGAGCATGAAGCAAGGTAAGGCAAGCATCTCAGGGCCACTGGACCGAAAGGTTGAGCCCTCGGCGAAAGGCGTAAACCCCGGAGCCGTTTCGTATCTGGGAGAGAAGCTCGGAAACCATGCGATGGACACAGGGGACTTCCCCCTCAAGTCTACCCCATGGTCAGACGGTCGGGGATACATGGCACCCTCGATTGGCCAGAAGCGCCATAAGAACGGTTCACAAGGAGAGTACTGAGATGGCTAAGTTTGATTTGGAATCGGTTGCTGCGTTGCTACATATTCAAGAAAAGGCCCACGGCCATCCAAAGCTGAAGGCTCTTGAAGATGCAGCTACGGCTCAGCTCGAAGCTGTAGCGGAAGAAACTGCAAAACAACTGGCAGTCGAGAAGGCGGAAGCCGCGAAGAAGGCTGAGGCGGAAGCGGCCAAAGCCAAGGAAGATCAGATGGACGACGATCAGGCTACCACCGATAAGAAACACTATGATGAAGAAGCCGCAAAGGCCAAGCAACAGTCCTCAGGCGCAGCAGGAAGGAGGCTCTAATGGCTCGGGAAATCCTCGGAGGCTTCGGCCCCAACTCGCGACAGCCCCAAGCTTCGCCGGTTTCATGTGGAGGTGTCCTCCCGGGTGACACCAAAGACGTGCGGAACTATCAGGCCCCGCAAGGCCCAAAGGGCATCATGGACCCGAAGTCGCCGGGCCTGCATGGGACGAACCATGGTATCGTCAACGGCCCAGACAACGGTGGACCGCATAGCGGCAGCCCGGGCCTGGGTGGAACCAATCACGGTTGTTGTGGTTCGCAAGGGAAGTACTAAATGACCGCACAGGTCGACATGGTCAACCGCGCCCTCCAGACATGGGGGTCGCGGACCAATGTAACCGCTGGACAGCTGGCTGCGAATAGCAGCAATGAAGCCATCCAGTTCAACATCATCTACGTCCCCTTCCGTCGCCGTTTGCTCCGGATGGCACCATGGGCCTGTGCGTTCAACACCGCGAATCTCACCTACATCACCTCCGTTCCCGGGACACCCGAGAACACATCCGCTGCGTCTCAGCTCTGGGCAAAGGGCCAACCAGCCCCGCCCTGGGCCTATGAGTATCAATACCCCGTAGACTGCCTGCGGATGTGTTGGCTTACTCCGCAAACTGCCACAGGCTTTGCGTCAGGAGTCCCCATCACCACAGCCGTAACCGGAGGCTCGCCTTCGTATTGGCAAGGCCCACCAGTTAAATTCAACATCGCTGTGGATCAATTCTTCCCGGTGATCGGAGCCACCGTCCAGGTCTCTGGGGGCCAGTATGCCGTTGGTGATTTCATCACTCTCGCTCAAGCCCCATCCGGCTCTGCTCCGGTCGGCGCGCCAGTTGTTCTTCAAGTTCTGACCTTAGCCGGTTCAGGTGTAGCCACCGTTGCTGTGGTGAACCAAGTTAAAGGCGCGGCTGTTTCACAGGGTGGCTCTTATTTCGCTCAGCAAACCAACCCCGTCGCTCAAGGTTCTACCACAGGGGTTGGTTCCGCAGCTACCTTCAATCTCACCTACGGTCCTCAAGGTGATCAGCGGGTAATTCTGACGAATCAAGAGTTCGCTATCGCTAACTATGTCAAAGACACCATTGACGAGAATGTCTTTGATGATGACTTCGTCGAAGCTCTCTCCCTGATCGTAGGCGCCCGGCTTTGCATAGCGCTCAGCGGAGACAAGGCTCTCGCGAATATGAAACTCGCTGAGGCCAACGCTATGATCCTCGAAGCGCGTGGAGCTGACGCGAATGAAGGCCTACGCGTGAATGACGTAACTCCGGATTGGCTCCGTATCCGTGGCATCGATTTCACCGAAGACTACTCCGGCCCGTTCAACACCGGATTCAACTGGGGCTCGATCTGGCCAGGATTTACCTAAGTGAGCGACAATGTAATCCAAACCAGCTTCAACTCAGGTGAGTGGTCCCCTTCACTCTATGCTCAGGTCAACCTGAAGCAGTACCATTCTGGCGCAGCTCTGCTCCGTAACTTCTTCGTCGACACTCGCGGCGGTGCCACCACCCGTCCCGGCACCCGCTACGTTGCCACTTGCAAGTCAAACGGCATCGTCCGTGTCATTCCCTTTCAAGCCTCCTTCACTGTCTCCTATCTCTTAGAGTTCGGCAACGGCTACTTGCGGTTCTACAACAACGGTGCGCCTGTTCTCGAAGCCGGGAAGACCATCACCGCCATAACCCAAGCCAATCCAGGCGTGGTCACTTCCGCGGCGCATGGCTTCTCCAACGGCGATTGGGTCTTCATCTCTGGCGTAGTGGGGATGACGCAACTGAACGGCAACACCTACATCGTTGCAGGCGCAGCTGCAAACACCTTCACCCTGACCGACCTCTTCGGCAATGCTGTCAACACAACCGGCTTTGGGGCCTACGTTTCCGGAGGCCTTGCGCAACGCGTTTACACCATCGTCTCCCCCTATCAAGCCAGTGAAGTCTTTGGCATTCGCTACACCCAAAACGTGAACCAGCTTGTTCTATGCCACCCCAACTATCCGCCCTATGTCCTCACGCTGATCGCCGCAACGAACTGGACCTTAGCCGCGATTGTCTTCGGCTCTACCCTAGCCACTCCAGTCATCTCTGGTGTAGGCTCCACCTTAGCTGGAGGTAATGCCTCTTATTCTTACCGCGTCACTGCCGTCGATGCCAATGGTCAAGAATCCGCACCAAGTAATCCCAACACCATTGGAGGCCTGCAAGACCTACGCACGACCGCAGGCACTAACAGCATAACCGTCACAGCCCTGGCCGGAGCCGTCAGTTACAACGTTTACAAAGCCGAGATAGCCATTACGGTCGCCGTCCCTAGCGGTACCGCCTATGGCTTCATCGGTAACATGACAGGAGTCGTCTTTATCGACTCCAATATCCAACCCGATTTCTCTCAATCCATCCCAATCGTCAGCAACCCCTTCCAAGGCTCAGGGGTGGTATCGATAACCCTTGGAGCCAGAGGCACGTACACTTCAGTTCCCACCCTTACCCTAACCGCCGCGCCGGTAGGCGGAACCACCGCTACAGCTGTGGCCTATCTATCCGTCGCTTCTCTAACTATCTCCGCCGGTGGCTTTGGCTATATCGTCGGCAATACTGTTCGGTTCCCTAACGGCGTGGTAACCGTAGTTACCTCCATCACCGCCGGTGGAGTTGTCGATGGATTAGCCATAACCAACCCAGGCTTGATCCTCTCAGGCGCAGCTCCTACCAATCCAGTCTCAGAAACCTCCTCTGGAAGTGGCTTTGGTTGCAAGGTTAACCTTACTTGGCAAATCGATTCTCTAATCCTTACCTCTTCCGGTACGGGGTACCTCGTCGCTCCTTCTGTGGCCTTCTCTGGTGGAGGCGGTGCAACAGCTACCACAACCCTCGGAGCCGCATCTGCAGGCAACCCAACGGTCCCTGCCCTAGCAAATCAACGCCTTGTCCTCGCTGGACCCGTTGGGTCTCCTGGACAGATCAACGCCTCCCAGCCCGGAGCATATTTCAACTACAACATCAGCGACCCAATCGTCCCTGACGATGCCATTCAACAGACCCTAGTCGCGGGACAGCTGAACACTATCCAATCAATGATCCCTATGCCTGCGGGTTTGGTTGTCTTCGGTGATCGCCTCGCTTGGCTTGTCAACGGCGGTAGCTCCGGATCGCCATTCAGCGCCACTTTACTCGTAGCAAACCCGCAGGCCTACAATGGGGCCTCCCCTCTTCCCCCAATTGTAGCCGCCTCAGACATCCTCTACGTTCAGGCAAAGCAATCAATTGTCCGTAACCTCGTTTATAACTTCTATACCAATGTCTACACAGGCACGGACATATCCATCCTTTCCAACCACCTCTTCTATGGCTTCAATCTTATCCAATGGGCATGGGCTGAGGAGCCATTCAAGCTGGCTTGGGCTGTGCGGAATGATGGTCAACTCCTCTGCCTGACCTTCCTCAAAGACCTCGAGATCATCGCCTGGACCCACTCCGACACTCAGGGAACATTCAAGAGCATAGCTTCTCTAACAGAGTTCAACTCTGCTATCGGTAACGTCGACGCAGTCTATCACGTAGTGCAGCGTCAGGTTCAAGGCGTAGCTGTTAACTACATCGAACGTTTCGTCGAGTTGACATATCCCGCCGACTATCGATCCTCATGGCAGGTTGATGCAGGGATTGGATACAACGGAGCCGCGGCCGTTACCTTCTCTGGTGCCCAGCACCTTGGAGGCCAAGTCGTTACTGGTCTCGCCGACGGAGTCGTCATCAACTTCACCATGCCAACCTCAGGCACCTTTGTCTTTGGTGGTGGAGGGACCCCGGGCCTGACCGCTATCACTAACGCATCGATCGTAACCGTAGGCCTATCCTTCCTACCCCAACTCGGCACTCTCCCACTCGATCTCGGCGAGCCCACTACTCAAGGCAAACGGAAGAAGGTCTCTGCTGTCACCCTGCGCGTGCGCAACGCCTTGGGCCTAACCGCTGGCCGTAACCTAGACACAGGCGTAGTCATGCAGGATCTTGTCCTTGGCAACGTAGGAACGATGTCCAATCAAATCGTAACAGGCCTCGTCACCGGTGATACCCGAACCATCGTCGATCCCCAATGGGATGTCTTCGGCCAATACTACATCCAACAACCAAACCCTTACCCCGCCTCCATTCTCGGGGTGATCCCAGAGATAGAACTTGGGGATGCAGGAAAATGACAACTGTCGTAACACGCCTCCACGATCCAATCTCCTCTTTGATCGGCCCCCTCCTCACCGAGCGCGAAGCGGAGATGCTTGACTATTGCCAAACCCTTGGCGAGGTCTACGTCGGCTACGTTGATGGGGACCTTGTCTGTTGCTGGGGCCTCATCCCACCCTCCTTCCTTTCCACTCAAGCTTACATCTGGATGTGGTCGTCAGGCCCGGTCACCCATCAGTTCCTTTTCCTCCGCCACTCGCAATTGCAAGTGAAGAAGTTCCTTCAGCGCTATGACTCCATCGTAGGCCAATGCCGCATTAACGCTCACACGGCTCAGCGCTGGCTTCGATGGCTGGGGGCGGAATTTGATCTACCTGAAGATGGCTTGCGCCGCTTCGTTATCAATAGGAGCGTCTGATGGTAGACCCTATCACTGCCACTGCTGTAGTAGGCATGACCGCTGCCGCTGGCGGAGCTGTCGTAAGTGGCATCGGTGCCAGCGAAACAGGCGCAGCTAACGCAGCCGCGTACCGCTACAAAGCTGGCGTAGCGTTGATGAACAAACAGATCAACGAACAGAACGCCATGTGGGCTACGCAGGCCGGGGACGAGCACGCTAAGATAGCAGGCCTGAAAGGCAAAGCTCAAACCGCCGAGACCAAAGTCGTCCAGTCCGCCTCTGGCTTCGACGTCAACTCCGGCGACAACAAGCGCGTGCGGGACACTCAAACCGAGGTCACCCAATACAGCGAGAATGTCATTCGCTGGGAAGCGGCGAAGACCTCCTACGGCTATCTTGGCAAAGCCGCTTCAGACCAAGCCGAAGCTACTCTAGATACATCCGCAGCAGAAGCATCCGAACGCGCAGGCTTCCTCGGCATGATGGGTTCCTTTATCTCCGGAGCCGGGAATGTTGCTGGGAAGTGGATGCAAGGTAAGAGCGCAGGAGCATTCGCCTGATGCCAGTAGTCCCCGGACTAACCCCCGACACTGCGCCTTCCCTTACCGGAGCCCCAGGGATATCCCTTGGCGTGCCAGTGGATGCCTTTGGCGGTGCTGTAGGCCACGCTCTTTCAGGACTTGGAAAGGACATCGAAGGCGCCGGAGATAAGATCTGGGCGCAAGCAATGAACATGCAAAGCCTCCAGAATGAAACGGAGGCGAAGTCTGCGGACGCGGATTACATGATGAAGGCGGGGATGAAGCATGCCGAGTTCAACGCCAAGGAAGGGAACAATGCCTCCCCCGAAGCCCTCCAAGCGCATATTCAAGAACTGCAAGACCTCCGTATAAAGACCCGCTCGGGCCTAAGCAATCCCATGGCTCAGAAGATGTTCGATGGGTCCTCCCTCAGCTTCATGGGCCGGACCATCTTCAACGCTGCAGGCCACGCGGCGCAGCAGACTAAGGTCGCAGCGAACAACGCCTCCACCGCACGCGTAGCGGCTACGCAAGATTCAATTGGCGCTTCGCCAACCGATGACATAACCTTCGAGCGTGGGAAGCGTGCGATTGAGAGTGAAGTCGAGGCGCAGGGCCGCAACTCAGGATGGTCCCCAGAGCAGACTTCCGAGACCTCTAAGAAAGCAGTGTCTGAGACCGTAGCCAAGCGCACTGCTTCGCTTGCGCGTACCGATGTCTTCGGCGCACAGAAGCTCTTTGACCAAGGGACAAAGTCCGGAGCGTTGCTTCCGATGGATGCGCTGAAGGTTCAGTCCACCATCCAAACCCAATACCGCCAACAAGGCTCCCGGGTCATTGCCGATCAGGTTCTTGGGAAGCTCCGCGATGGGGATGACGAAGGAGACAAGAGCCTTAACGACTACATCTCCGAAGGCATGTCGAAGATCACGGAAGGAGACCTCGACAAAGACGACCCCCTCTTCAAAGACTTCGTGCGCGAACGTATCACTGCCGATTACAACCGCCATAAGTCTGTCGTCCGCGATGGACAGCAGAACGCGGAACAGACCGTCGCAGGCGCGATGATGACCGGGAACAAGGAAGGCATCCTTCCCAAGTCCGTTGACGAACTGCGCTTGGTGGACCCAAAGGTCGGCGAAGCTTGGGACGCGCTAAAGCCCACAACCCAGCGCAAATACATGCAGGCCCTTGCAAAGAACGCAGGTGGTGACCGCGTGGCATGGACCGACGACTCTCTCCGTAACTATCAAAAGCTAAAAGGAGAAGCCTATGACCATCCAGTCGATTTCTTGGCACGCGATGTCATTGCCGAGAACATGCCTACTGCGGGAAAACGAGAACTCATTAATCTTCAACAACGTCTACGCAGTCAATCTGAAAGCGATCCTCGCGTCGCAAGGGCTATATCAATCCTTACACCCGATCTCAGTGCGGCAGGCATTAGCCGCACATCTGATAAAGACGGATACCATCAATTCGTCGGCGCGCTCCAGGACCAGCTCGATCAGTTCCAAAAGGATAACAAGAAAGTACCGAAAAATGATGAAGTCAGAACCATCGGCGCCCAACTGATGCAACAGCAGGCTACGGGACGGCGAGGGTGGCTTTACTTCACCGATGAGAAGTCTCCTACGTACCAGCTCCCCATGCCTGATGAAGAGAAGGAACGCCTCAGCCGTGACCCCTACTGGAAGCAGAAAGGTATCATTCCTAATGATGACATGCTTGCGCGTGTCTACCGGGCCCAGCAGTTTAAGAAACTCTATGGTGGCTCCGCGAAGTCAGATAAGGGCGCCACAGGCGTACAGTTCCCACCCAACGTACCGGCCTCAGAATGAGTGACACTGACATCAGCGACTTCTTCGACGATGCTGTCACTTCAGCTAAGATAGCCAATGTCGCCTCGCTTGATGCTGATCCGGAGCAGGCACGGCGATCACTTGAACTTGAAGAAGCTACAGGCACGCCAGCCACAGCGATCTTTGGGGATGTCGAGAACTTCGAGAGGCAGAACAAAGCCGCGATGGGTTCCAGCATCATCGCTGACAACGTCCATATCGCGGATTATCTCAACTCCCATCCAATGGCGCCGCGGCTGTCTCATGACGATCTGGGTCAGCTCGACACCGCTTCGCAATCGATCTCAAACCTCCACCCGAAGTCCTTCCTTGAGCGGGTCCACAATGCCCTCAGCCTCGGACTTCCCGAGAAGGCATTCCCAGGGGACCCACTCAAACCTTACAAGGACTTCTTCGAGACTCGCCCGAATGACTTAGAGTTCTCCCTGCGCCATCCTGTCGCTTACCCTGTAATGAAAGGCCTTGAAAGCATCATCGGCCTTCCCATGGTAGCCGGGGGCCAAGTCATCTCCGCAGCCGCGAACGTAGTGAATGAGTTCGGCGGGCGTGATCTCGCAGCGATGCTTGAATACGAAGTAATGAAGCCCGAGGGCGGCCAACTTGCGAAGTATCTCGAGACGACGAAGCTGCCCCAGCTTGGCTCTGCTCTCGAAGTCACAGCCCCATACCTCCGTGCCGAGAAGGAACCACCTCCAGGGGTCCATCCCCTAATCGATGAGGTCAAAACAGAACAGGCGAAGCAAGATGGAGATGCACTCAAACAGGCCCTCACCGAGTCGGCCAAATCCGCCACCCGTGAACGCAATCCCGACTATTATGCTAACTTTGTTCGTCAGCACGTTGGCGAGCGGGAGATTGGGATTGATGCCGAAGCTGTACGGAAGATTTATGGAGATAAAATCCCCGAGGTTGGCGACAATCTGCTTGGGTGGATACCTGATTTGCAGAGCAAGCTGGCAAGTGCTGAAGCTGTTGGTGGTGATGTCCATGTGCCTCTGGCTGATTGGCTCGCTAGGGTAGAGCCGGATGTTGCGAAGGAGTTGCATGATAACATCCGCGTCCGGGATGGGGGGCTTACGCTTGAGGAAGCTAAGACTTTATACGGACGATCAGGACCTGCTGCTGAACCTGTAGTAGAGCCACAGGTTGGCGCTGTTAATCGCAAAGCTTTATCCGAAGAATGGGATCGTATTCAGGATGATCAAGCTGAATTAGTCATCCAACGAATGGAGTCTAAAACAGAAGAAGAAAGAGCCGCGATAACTGTAAAGCTTGAAGCGAATGATGCCAGAAGAAAGGCTATTCGGGAAGAGATTAGTGGTACTGGTCCAGCTTCGAAACCGAAGACAATGTCTGATGTTCCAGACAGTGTAATCTCTGCCTTTCCTGACATGCGTGAAGCTGAGGGAGGGGGACTTCCACTTAACAACTTCACTGATATTGAACGCAAGGCTCTCACTGATGCGGGCTTGGTTGAAACATTCAAGACTGCCGCCGGTGAGGAGTATCAAGGCGTCAATCCACAGACCTTATGGGCTGAACGAGATGTTCGTAAGGCTGCGGCTAAGATTAAAGCGCCATCACAACGAAAGGAAGTCATCGCCGATCCCCTCCAACTCACTCGTGGCGCGGGTGGATTTGAGCCTCAGTTCTCCCTTGGGGACCGGAAGGTTAAGATTGAACGAGTACTCAGCAAAGATGCACGTGCAGCAGATGAGAATACAGCTCGTATCAACTGGGAGATAGGACAGCCTGGAGCAAGCTTTGATCGGCTCACTCCTGAAGAGCGTGAGGCTCATATCGTTGCGGCCGGGGCCAAGCGTGAAGAAGCTTGGGGTAAGTTCCATGACTTCAATCTTCTAGATGAAACAGGTAAGACTATAGGTTCTCTCAATCTATCAGAACAAAAGGACGGAAAGCAAATCTATGTTGAGATGATCCAAGCAGGCAAAGACAAGAGGATGTACGATCCGAACTTCCTCGGCCCTGCTATCATCCGTGATCTGCGGAGGCAGATCAAAGCCGAGTTTCCCAACGCTGAGACCATCACAGGACATCGCGTCTCAGGCGCCCGCGAGAAGGCTGGGACCTACGAAGCCAAGCATGCGATGCCAGTCATCAAGCTCATGGCTGACACGCCAGAAGGTTGGGGCCATGTCGACTCTGGGCCCACGCTTCGCGATCTCTTCGCGGAAGTCGGTGGGCAGACCATCGATACCTCCCACTTCGAGATGCACTACAACCCGGAGATCACGGAGCACAAGACTGCCCTCGACGCGGCGGTCCGTCAGGAGCTTGCGCGTATCGTACCGAAGCAGGAGAAAGTATTCACTCCTGATCAGATCAGTGGGAAAGGAGCTGGCTCCAGCACCACTCGCGGTTTCCATCAACAGTTCCGTGAGCAAGATCCTTGGATTGTTGTGGCTTTGGATTCGCCCAATCCTATGGGAGTGGCCCGTCATGAGGCCATCCACAACCTACGCCAGCAAGGGTTCTTCACGGAGAGGGAGTGGTCTACTCTTGAGAGAGCTTCGCGGCAGAATGATTGGCAGACGCTTCACCGAATTGAAGAGCGATATTCGCATCTGCCTGAAGCCTCGAAGCTAGAAGAGTCCATCGCCGAAGCGTACCGCACTTGGAAGGACGCCACCGATAAGAAGGCGTACCCGCCCGGGATCAACGCTGTCTTCCAGAAGCTCCAAGAGTTCTTCGAGGCCCTGCGCCTACGCGTAAAGGAGATCACTGGGAAGGACCTCTCATGGGACGAAATCTTCCAGAGGGTCGACACCGGCGAAGTCGGGTCTCGTGAAGGCACGGCGCCACTAAAGGAAGGGGCGTTCCGACCCCAAGCCATGGATGAAGGCGAAGGCCTCTTCGAAAAGGCCAAAGCCATGGGCGTGACCCAGGCCCACATGGACCGCATGATGAAGCTCATCCAGAAGCGGAACGCTGAGGATCTCGAGAAGGCTACGGCACGGGCCGAGAAGCAACAGAAGCGCTCGCAGACCGCTGAGTGGAAAGACCGCCGTACTACCCTTCGGGATGAAGTCAGGGAACAGCTTGCGTCCCGCCCGGATCTAGCAACAGACGAACTCTTCGCAACGAAGAAAATAAAGCTCAATCCTGACTATCTCTCCGAGGAGCAAAAGGCCGCGCTTCCGAAGGACTACGTGCAACGCAAGGATGGAGTTAACCCGGATGAACTCGCTCCATACTTTGGTTACACTTCGGGAGATGCTCTCGTGGAGCGTCTGGGAATGCTTACCTCAGATCGCAAGTCTGCTAATATGTCCCAACGAGATTACTTTAATCGCTTGGTGGATGTTGAAACCGATCGACGATTGAACGCAGAGTTCGGAGACCTCAATAAGAGAATAATGGATGAGGCTAAAGACCAAGCCCTCTCCGAAACCCAACTCGACCTCGTTCACGAAGAAACCTTGGCCTACGCCCTAGCCGCAGGCGCGGAGCCGAAGTTCACCAAGGAACAAGTGCGGGACATGGTCCAGAGCCAATTCAACCTGACCCCAGTCCGTGACATCTCCTCCGACAGGTTGATCCAAACTGCTGGGAAGCTGGGGCGTAAGATCGAGGAAGCTTCCTCAAAGGGCGATTGGGCCGAGGCCTACCGCATCTCCCAACAGCGCAACTACGCCACCATCGCTGCGAAGTTCGCTCGGGACTACGAGAAGGCGCAGGCCTCCCTTGACCGCACCGCGAAGACATTCCGCAAAAGGGAGGTCCCAAGTGTCGCGCAAGAATACACCAACTGGGTCCATGACTTGCTCGTGCGAGTGGGATATCCAGTCAACCGTTCGATCCAAGACCTTGCCGAAAACATTGGCAGACAGAGTGAACGCACCTTGCAAGAGTTCGTGGACGCGAAAAGAACTGAGTGGATGGGTCTGCGAGACCTGCCCATTGCGGACACTTTCCTCGACACCAGCTTTAAACAAGACCTTAAAGACCTCACCCATGGGGACTTCATCGAGTTCAAGAACTCCATAGACGTACTGGTGAAAGCGGGAAGGGACGAGAAGAAGATTTATCGCGAAGGCGAAGCGGCTGACCGCACGCAGGTCCTGCAAGAAATGATTGGAAAGCTTGAGACGTTCCCCCTCAAAGAATACCCAGCCACGAAGGGCGCTATCCGCAAAGCCTTAGAACTCCCCAAGACCTTCTTCGCTGGGTCTACCGGTATCGAGACTCTTCTAAACCGCTGGGACCGGGCCGACCCCCGAGGCATCTTCAATCGCTACATCAACTACCCCTTGGCGAAAGCCTCGAACATGAAGAATGTCATCGAGCGCCAAGTCGCCAGGAGCTTGGAGAAGCTGGGGCCTTTGAAGGATCGAGACAAGCTCATCGATGCCCCCTTCGCTGACCCGCTAACGCGTACTTCCGCGAACCCAGATGGCACCCCTTGGGCCGGATTCACTCGGGCCAACGTCATGGCTATGGTCCACAACGCAGGGAATAAATCAAACTGGACCGTCCTCGCGAAGGGGTATGGCATGGAGCCGGAGGCCCTTATGAAATGGCTCCATAAGAACACGGATAAGGAGATGTGGGACCGGGCCCAGAAGATGGGGGATGAGTTTAAGGGCCTCGCGAAGCAAGCTGACGGCGTCTACGAACGTATCACCGGCGCGAACATAGAGAAGATCAAATTGGAACCGGTCCAGACCCCCTTCGGGACGTACGAAGGCTGGTACCACCCCCTTATCCGCGACCCGTTGCGCCAGGAAATCTGGCTGCAAGACCAAGCTGGGCAGTGGACGCGGCAGCCTGCGGGACGGAAGATTTCTGTCTACGATGATCTCGACAACTTCCATATCT
>Ga0193727_1000352_pt1 | contig 17505 bp, 19 predicted proteins | sample H2c2metaG_FD_143051 | JGI IMG/M metagenome (GOLD analysis project Ga0193727, IMG submission 143051) | Soil microbial communities from a riparian zone of the East river system, Colorado, United States - H2c2 | ecosystem: Environmental > Terrestrial > Soil > Riparian zone | place: USA: East River...
CTCCCGCCTGCACGACGAACGTCCCTTCGTGGCCCTCAAACTGGCGACGTCGGTGGACGGGCGCATCGCCGACGCGGCGGGCCAGTCGCGCTGGGTGTCGGGGGAGGCAGCGCGCGAGTATGTGCACTGGCTGCGCGCCGGGTTCGACGCGCTGGCCGTCGGCGGCACCACCGCCCTGAAGGACAATCCGCAGCTGACCGTCCGGGGCGCGGTCACTCCCCGCCGGACCCCCGTCCGCGTGGTGTTCGACCGGCGCGCGATGCTGAACTCGGGCGTAACTCTCGTGCGGACGGCGCGCGAGGTGCCGACGTGGGTCATGGCGTCGCTCGAGGCGCCGGCAGCGAGCGTAGCGGCATTGGAGCAGAACGGGGTGCGCGTGTTCCGTCCGGAATCGCTGGCGGCGGGTTTGCGGCTGTTGCGGGAGGCCGGGATCCAGTCGCTGTTATGTGAAGGCGGGGGAGCGCTCGGCATGCGGCTCCTCGCCGATGGGTTGGTGGACCGGATGTACTGGGTGCAGTCGCCGGTGTGGCTTGGAGAGAGCGCCGTTCCGGCCTTTCCAGGCGTTCCCGACGCGCCGCTGGCGGCGGCGCCGCGCTGGACACCGGTGGAGCGCCGCGCGCTTGGTCTTGATACATTACTGGTCTTGGATAAGCACCCATGTTTACCGGAATCGTGACCGCTGTAGGGCGAGTCGGGGCCGTTTCGCGCAATGGGGGGCTCACCCTCACTATCCGCGCTCCGTACAAGGGGTTGAAGAAGGGTGAGAGCGTCGCCGTCAGTGGCGCCTGCCTCACCGTTGAGCGGGTGGTGCGAGGGGGGTTCACGGTCCACGTGATCGAGACCACGGAGGGACGAACCCTGCTCGGCGAGTACGCACCCGGGCGCCGTGTGAACTTGGAGCGGGCGGTGCGGGCGGCCGATCGGCTGGGTGGACACATCGTGCAGGGACACGTGGACGGAGTCGCGGTCGTAGAGCGTGCCGAAGTGCGCGGGGACGCCTGGCTGTGCGACCTGCGGGTGCCGGCGGCCGTCCGCGAAGTGTCCATCCCGCACGGGTCCATCACCGTTGATGGCGTGAGTATGACGATCAACGCGCTGCCCGCGCCCGAGCTGGTGCAGATCTCGCTGATTCCATTCACCCGGGCGCACACGACGCTCGGCGCGCTCCAGACGGGAGACCGCGTGCACGTCGAGGGGGACGTCCTGGGAAAGTACGTGAGGCAACTATGTCGCTCGGAACCGTAGAACAGGCGATCGCGGATATCCGCGCCGGCAAGCTCGTCATCGTAGCGGACGACGAGGACCGCGAAAACGAGGGTGACCTGGTCGGCGCCGCCGAGCAGGTCACGCCCGACATGATCAATTTCATGGCCACGCATGGGCGCGGACTCATCTGCCTGACGCTCATCCCGGAGCGTTGCCTGGCGCTGGGCCTTCCGCCCATGGCGGAGCAGAACACCGAAGCGCACGAGACGGCGTTCACCGTGAGTGTCGATGCGGCGAAGCGTTTCGGCGTCACCACCGGCATCTCCGCGGCCGACCGCGCGGCGACGATTCGCGTGGCGATCGACCCGGCCACGGTGCCGAGCGACCTGCGGCGTCCCGGCCACGTCTTTCCCCTGCGCGCGCGGCCGGGCGGCGTGCTGCAGCGGGTGGGCCAGACTGAAGCGAGCGTGGATCTCGCCCGGCTCGCGGGGTTGTATCCCGCGGGCGTGATCTGCGAGATCCTCAGCGCCGACGGCACGATGGCGCGGCGGCCCGAGCTGGAGCGGTTCGCCGCGCGGCACGGCCTCACCTTCATTACTGTGGCCCAGATGGTCGAGTACCGGCTCGCGACCGAACGCCTGGTGCACCGCGTGGCGGAGGCCAGGCTGCCGACGCCATTTGGGGAGTTCCGGATCATCGGGTACCGCAACGACGTGGACGCGGCGGAACACGTGGCGCTGGTGTACGGCGACGTGCAGGGGGAGCCGGACGTGCTGGTGCGGATGCATTCCAAGTGTCTGACCGGCGACGTCTTCGGGTCGGCGCGCTGCGACTGCGGCTGGCAGCTGCACAGCGCCATGCGCATGATCGCGCAGGAAGGCCGCGGCGTGGTGGTGTACCTGGATCAGGAGGGTCGCGGAATCGGCCTGGTGAATAAGCTCAAAGCGTACGAGTTGCAGGACGCCGGCCATGATACGGTGACCGCCAACGAGCAGCTCGGGTTCAAGCCCGACCTCCGCAACTACGGGATCGGCGCGCAGATCCTGCTCGACCTCGGGCTCTCCTCCATCCGGGTGCTGACCAACAATCCCATGAAGCTGATCGGGCTGGAAGGCTACAAGCTCACGATCGTCGAGCGCCTGCCGATCGTCCCCGCCGCGTCCGATGAAAACCGCTCGTATCTCGATGCCAAGCGGGATAAGCTCGGTCACCTGCTGACCCACTGACTGTGCCAGAAATCCAGAGCTCGCCCCGCGCGCCGCGCACAGGTCGCGTGGCAGTCGTCGTCAGCCGCTACAACGAGATCGTGACGACGCGCCTGCTCGAGGGCGCGCGTCAGTGCCTGCGGGAGCACAAGGTGCCGGAGGCGCGGATTGACGTGATCTGGGTACCGGGCGCCTTTGAATTGCCCGTTGCGGCCGAGGTGGCGGCCGAGAGCGGCCGGTACGCGGCGATCGTGGCGCTGGGCTGTGTGATCCGCGGGGACACGCCGCATTTCGACTTTGTGGCAGGCGAGGCGGCGCGCGGACTCGGCAACGTGGCGCTGGCTCACCGCCTCCCCGTGGGATTCGGCGTGCTGACGACGGAATCGCTCGAACAGGCCACGGCGCGCGCGGGCGGCGCAGCGGGGAACAAGGGCTACGAGGCGGCGGAAGCGGCGCTCGCAACGGCTGCCGCGCTCGCCGAGTTGACCCGTGCAGCGCGCCGAGACTAAGGCGCGCGTCCGCGCCCTGCAGCTCCTGTACGCGTGGGACCTGACGGGCCGGCCGTCGCTCAGGACAGTCATCGCGCGGGTCGCTGGGATGTGCGAACGCGCGCCGGGGCACACCGATCGCGCCGCGGAGCTGGCGGAGAAGGGAATCGCCGGCCTTGCCGGCTTCGATCACCTGGTGTCGAAGCCGGCAAGGCCGGCGCGGCTCGAGCGGGTGGGGATCATCGAGCGCAACATCCTTCGCCTCGCCCTCGCCGAGATCGCCGAGGGGGCAACGCCGTCCCGTGTGGTGATCGACGAAGCGGTCAAACTTGCCCAGTGGTTCGCCGGGGCCAAGGCACCGGGGTTTGTGAACGGGGTGCTGGATACCGCCGCCCGGCAGCTGGGCGCGTTGTGAGGATCCTGTTGGTCAACTGGAATGACCGCGAGAACCCCTGGGCTGGCGGCGCGGAGATCCACCTCCACGAGATCTTCGGCCGGTTGGCCCGCCGCGGCCATGAGGTCGATCTGGTGGCGAGCGGCTGGCCGGGCGCGGCTCCCGCCGCCGAGCTGGACGGGATCCGCGTCCAACGGGTCGGCGGTCGGTACAGCTTCGCGTGGCGCGCGCGGTCGGCGGTCCGGGCCCAGCTGGTGGCGCGGGGCTACGACGTCGTGGTGGAAGACATCAACAAAGTGCCGTTGTACCTCTGCCACCTCACCGATCTGCCGTTCTGCGCCGTCGTGCCACACCTGTTCGGCACCACGGCCTTTCTCGAAGCGAGCTGGCCCGTAGCGGCCATCGTATGGGCGGCCGAGCGGCCGATCCCCCGGGGCTACCGGCGGGCGGCGTTTCATGCGATCTCCGCCAGCACGCGGGACGATCTGGTTCGCCGGGGTGTGCCGCGGGAGCGCATCACGGTGATCTATCCCGGCGTCGATGGCGTCTGGTATCATCCAGATCCCGGCACGCCCCGCGCGCAACGGCCGACGTTCTTGTACGTGGGGCGCCTGAAGCGCTATAAAGGATTGGAGATTGTCCTGAAGGCGTTGGCGCAGGTACGTGCCGTGCGTGGGGATGCGGTCCTCGAGATCGCGGGGCAGGGCGACGACCGTCCGCGGCTCGAGCGGCTCGCGCGCTCTCTCGGAGTCGCGGACCTGGTGCGGTTCCTGGGCTTCGTTTCCGAGGAGGAGAAGCGCCGGTTGATGCGTCACGCGTGGGCGATGGTTCTGACGAGCACCAAGGAGGGCTGGGGTATCTCGAACGTGGAAGGGGCTGCCTGCGGCACCCCGGCGCTCGTCTCGGACAACTCCGCCCTGCGGGAATCGGTGCGGGATGGCGAGACGGGCTTTCTGGTCCCACACGGCGATGTCGGCGCCCTCGCCCGCCGGATGCTCGAGCTTGCCGCGGACCCTGAGCTCGTCGCACGCCTGGGCCGCGGCGCCCGGGCTTTTGCTACGGGCATGTCCTGGGAGCGGGCGGCTCAGGCGACCGAAGCACATCTTGAGTATGTCATCGCCGGGGAAGGCTGACCCATGCTTATCACGATCACCACGCGGCATTGCGACATCCCTGAAGACCTGCGCGAGCGCGCACGCGCGCGGCTCGAGCGGTTGGGCCAACGCGCACCCCGGTCCCATCGCATCCAGCTCATCTTCAGCGCAGAACACGGCCGGCCGGGCGTGGAGCTGGAGTTGCACACGAGCCGCCGGCAGGTCCATTTCGCCACTGGTGAGGGCGTGGATCACCGCACGGCGCTCGACCGCGCCGTGGCCAAACTGCGGCGGCAGATGGGCAAGAGTCCGGCACGGCGCCCGCCGGCGCGGGCGGGGCGGTGACCGTCAAGGTTCGCGACCTGCTCGAGCGCAAGGGCGATCCCCTGCAGCTCGAGACGCTCACGGGCGATATTGGGCTCGACCGCGAGATGCCCACGGCCGAGGTGTCGAGTCCCGGGCTTGTGCTGGCCGGTTACACCAAGCGGTTTGCGTCCACCCGGATTCACGTCCTCGGGCAGACGGAAATCACCTACCTCGCGTCGCTCGACCCCGACGCGCGCCGCCGGTCGCTCGAGACGTTTTTCACCTTTGATCTGCCGTGCGTCGTCGTCACGAAGGGGCAGGAGGCGCCCGCCGAGCTGATCGAGCTCGGGCGCGCCAAGGGCGTCGCGGTGATCCGCACCAAGCTCAAGACCTCCGAATTCTTCCGGCGCGTGAAGCCGTTTCTCGATGAGGCGTTCGCCCCGACCTCCACACTGCACGGCTCGCTCGCCGATGTGTTCGGCGCCGGGCTGCTCTTCATTGGCCGGTCCGGAATCGGCAAGAGCGAGTGTGTGCTGGACCTGGTCGAGCGCGGGCACCGGCTCGTGGCGGACGACATCGTGCAGATCAGTCGTCGCGGGAACGATTTGCTCATCGGGCGCGGGCACGAGCTGGCGCGGCACCACATGGAGATCCGGGGCGTCGGGCTGATCGACATCCAGGCGCTGTTCGGCGTGCGGGCCGTGCGCCAGCAGAAGCGCATCGAGGTCGTCGTGCAGCTCGAGGACTGGGACGCGACGCGCGAGTACGACCGTACGGGGCTCGACCGCGCGACGACCGACATTCTCGGCGTGGCGGTGCCCCTCGTGTCAGTGCCTCTGAACCCCGGCAAGAACCTGACGGTGATCTGCGAAGTGGTCGCGATGAGCCATTTGCTGCGCTACGGCGGGGTGGACTCCGCGCAGCAGTTCAACGAGCGGCTCGTCAAGCGGATGGCCGAGCGGCGTGAGCTCCAGGCATACCTGGAGGAGGACTATGAGTAGCCCGTTGCGGGGGGTGATCGTGTCCCACGCGGCGGTCGCGCAGGCGATGATGACGGCCGTCGCGAACATCACGGGTGTCACCGATGCGCTGGTTCCGGTGAGCAACGATGGCTGTGACCGGGAGGCGCTGTTCGCAGCCCTCACCGGTGCGGTCGGACCGGGTCCCGCCGTGCTGTTCACCGATCTCCCGGGGGGATCGTGCCTCACCGGTGCCGCGACGTTCGCGCATGGTCGCTCCGACCTCGCCGTCGTGACGGGGGTGAACCTGGCGATGCTGCTCGATTTCGTGTTCCACCGCGACCTGTCGCCGGCGGACGCCGCCCAGCGGGCCGCGGCGGCGGGTGCCAAAGCCATCCGCATTCCCGCCCCATGAGCATCGCGCTGTACCGGATCGACGACCGTTTGATCCACGGACAGGTTGTTGTGGGATGGGGACAGCGCCTCAACGCGGGGTTCATCGTCCTCGTGGACGACGCGGTGCGCGCGAGTCCCTGGGAACAGGAGCTGTATCGCATGGGTGTGCCGCCCAACATCGAAGTGATTACGGCGTCGACGGTGGAGGCAGTGGCCCGCCTGCCGGAGTGGGACGCGGACCCGCGCGTCGGGATCGTGGTCGCGGGCGACGTCGGGACCATCGCTGCTCTCACGGAGAACTGCCATCAGGTGACACGGATCAATGTGGGCGGAGTTCACCAGCGACCCGGCCGGACCGAGCGCCTCCGCTTCGTTTTCTTGAGTGACGCGGAAGCGGAGCAGCTCACCCGGTTGGCGGCCCGCGGCATCCAGATCACCGCGCAGGACGTGCCTACCGCGCGAGCCGTGCCGCTCGCGGAGTTCATATGACACTGGAGCAGGTGGGGATCCTGCTGGCGTGGGGCACCCTCGTCGGGCTCGACCTGGTAACTATGCCGCAGGCGATGATTGCGCGACCACTTGTCGCCGGCGCGGTGGCGGGCGCGTTGCTCGGCGATCTCGAGACCGGCCTGCGGCTGGGCGTGATCTTCGAGCTGTTTCAATACGACATTCTGCCCATGGGCGCGGTCCGCTATCCGGAGTACGGACCCGCGACCGTGGCGGCGGTGGGCGCCGCGCACACCGCTGCCGGGGCGCTTGGGATCGGACTGGGCGTCGTGGTCGGACTCGTGACCGGGCTGTTGGGTGGCATCAGCATCCACTTGATGCGCCGGCTCAATGCCCGGGCAGTCCGGCGCAGCGCTCCAGCCCTCGAGCGGGGCGACGTCGGCGTCCTGGTGCGGCTGCACGTGATGAGCATCCTGCGCGACGCGGCGCGGGCGGCGGTCGTGACCTGGGCCGGGCTCGTGCTCGCCGTCGGCGGGCACGATCTCCTTATCGGCGCGCTGGCCGTGCGGGGTGCGCTGGTCGTCGCCGTGGTAGTCACCGGCGCAGCGGTCGCGGCGGGCACAGTGGGAACGCTGCGCCTCGTCGGGCGCGGGCCCGACCTCCGCTGGTTCGCCGCGGGGCTGCTGGGCGGAGCCGCGGGCGTGTGGCTGCGGTGAAGCCGCCCCTCGCGCGGAGCCTGCTGCGCCTGTTCACGGTGCAGGGGTCGTGGAATTACGAGCGGATGCTCGGGATCGGCTTCGGCGTCGCCGAGGAGCCCCTGCTGCGCGGGCTGTCGCCGGAGGCGAATGGCGAGGCGTACCGCGCGGCGGTTGCTCGCGGAGCGCATTTCTTCAACGCCCATCCGTATCTGTGCGGGCTGGCGGTAGGCGCCGCGGCGCGAGCGGAGCACGATGGGGCGCCCCCTGAACAGGTAGAGAGGCTGAGGACCGCGTTGAGCGGCCCACTGGGCTCGCTGGGAGACCGGCTGGTCTGGGCGGGATGGCTGCCATTCAACTCGGGGCTCGCCCTGGCGGGGATCGCGCTCGGACTCGGGTGGTCGGCAATCATCGGGTTTCTCGTGCTGTACAACGTCGGGCATGTGACCCTGCGTTGGTGGGCGCTGCGGGCTGGGTGGAACTACGGCCTCCGCGTAGCGGACGCGTTGCGACAACCGTTCCTGCGGCGGGCCGGCGCGCTGCTGGCTCCAGCCATGGCCGTTGTGACCGGTGCGGCGCTTCCCCTGGCGGTGGGATACCTTGGAGACCCCTTTCCGAGCTGGGCCCGCGTTCTCTTTGTGGGCGCGGCCGGGATCGGGGCTCTGCTGCTGCTGTGGCGGCGGCTGGGGTTGACGGGCCTGCGCCTTGGTCTCGGCTTCGCCGCGATCGGACTGGTGTTGGCGGTGGCATGGCGGTGATCGAGCGGGAGGTCCGGATCGTCAATCCGCTCGGGATGCACGCGCGCCCCGCGGCGGAGTTCGTGAAGGTGGCGAACCGCTTCAAGGCCACGATCGCCGTTGGCCGGGGCGAGCTCACCGTGAACGGGAAGAGCATCATGGGAGTCATGATGCTCGCCGCGGAATGTGGCGCATCCGTGCACATCCGAACGGAAGGCGAAGACGCGGTCGAAGCGATGGAGGCCTTGGTCGCCGTGGTCGCGGCCGGGTTCCACGAAATGGACCTGACCGGCGAGGAAGCCGGAGATGAGGACGTCGAGGAGGGGATCGCGTGAGCGAGCGGCTGCTGAGGGGAATTGGCGTGTCGCCGGGGATCGCCATCGGTCCGGCATTGGTCTTGCGGTGGACCATGCCCGAGGTGCCGTCGCGTGTGGTGCCCCGCTCACAATTGGGGAAGGAAGTCCGCCGCCTGCGGGCGGCCGTGCAGGACGTCAAGCGCCACCACCTCGACCTGCGCGCTCAGGCCGAGGCGCGGGCGGGCGCAGACGAGGCGCGCATTTTCGACGCGCAGATCCTGATGCTCGAAGACAAAGAGTTCTTGGGGGCGGTTGAGACGCTGATTCGCGAGAATCACCTCACCGCCGAGAAGGCGTACGAGTTCAAGGCTCTGGAAATGCGGGACCTGTGGAGCGGGACGGGCAGCGTCCGCCTCAAGGAGAAGCTCGCGGACCTGAACGGCGTGACCGTGCGCGTGCTGCAGCACCTGTTGCACCGCGGGGTGGACGAGCTGTGGGATGGTGTGACCGAGCCGTGCGTGATCGTGGCGCGGGAGATCGCGCCCGGGGTCACCATCCAGTTGCCGCGCGAACGGGTGGTCGGTTTCGTCAGCGAAGAAGGGACGCGCACCTCGCACGCCGCCATTCTTGCCCATTCGATCGGCATCCCCGCCGTGATGGGTGTGGCGGGCGCTGTCGAGCGCATCACCTCCGGGACGCTCATGATCCTGGACGGCAAGCACGGCACGATCCTGCTGCAGCCCACGCCGGCGGAAGTCGCGGAGGCGCAGGAGCAGGAGAAGAAGCGGTGCGCGCTCACGACGCAGCTCGAGCACGTCGCGGACCGCCCGGCCGTCACCACGGACGGGGTCCGGGTTTCGCTGCGGGGGAACGTCGACCTTCCCGACGAGATCCAAACCGCGCGCAAGCACCACGCGGAGGGTGTCGGGCTGCTGCGCACGGAGTTCCTGATCACGGGGCGCGACGCGCTCCCGACGGAGGACGAGCAGGCCACGTACTTCCGCCGCGTCGGCGAAGCGTTCCCGGGGCAACCGGTGGTCGTTCGCACGTACGATCTGGGAGGCGACAAGCTGCCGGCGCCGTTCCAAGTTGCGGCCGAGGCCAACCCGTTTCTGGGATGGCGCGCCATTCGCATCTGCTTGGATCAGCCCGAGTTGTTGCGGACGCAAGTGCGCGCCGCGCTGCGAGCGGCAGCCCATGCCGAGATCTGGCTCATGCTCCCGCTCGTGACCCGCGTCGACGAAGTCGAGCGCACGCGGGTGATCATGATGGAGGAAGCGGAGCGACTCGCGGCACGTGGCGTCGAGGCGGCTCGCACCATGCCTCTGGGCGTGATGATCGAGACGCCTGCTGCAGCGGTGCTGGCCGACCGGCTGGCCGCGGTGAGCGACTTCGTGAGCGTTGGAACGAATGATCTGACGCAGTACACGCTGGTGGTGGACCGCGGCAACGCGCGCCTGGCAGATCGGTTCACGCCGCATGACCCGAGCGTGCTCCGCCTGCTCAAGATGATCGCCGACGCCGCGCGCGCGGCGGGGAAGCCGGCGAGTGTGTGCGGGGAGATGGCTTCCGAGCCGATGCTGGCGTTTCTCCTGCTCGGGCTGGGGTATGAGACGTTCTCGGTCTCGCCCCCGGAATTGCCGCTCATCAAGTGGACCGTGCGCCAGGTCAGCGCGCAGCAGGCGCGCGCGGCGGCGGCGGCGGCCCTGGATGCGCGCAACGCGGAAGACGTGCTCGACACGCTGCGCCTTGCGCTCGCGGAAGCAGTGGATGTGAAGCTGCTCGATCCCGATTCACGGTTGCCCGCCGAGCGGCGGGCCACTAGGTTGAACGTCTAACGGAAGGGTTTGACATCACAATGCCTGCACAACGCCACGTCTTCACCTCCGAATCGGTCACCGAAGGGCATCCCGACAAGATTGCGGACCAGATCTCGGACGCCGTCCTGGACGCGATCTTGAGTAAGGATGCCACCGCCCGGGTTGCCTGCGAGACACTGGTCACCACTGGAATGGCGCTCGTCGCCGGGGAGATCACGACCTCGACGTACGTGCACATCCCGGACATCGTCCGCAGCACGATCAGCGCGATCGGCTACACCGATGCCAACTTCGGGTTTGATTCGCAGAGCTGCGCCATTCTCACGAGCATCGACCGCCAGTCCGGGGACATTGCCCTCGGGGTGGACGGCGGCGGGGCCGGCGATCAGGGGATGATGTTCGGCTACGCCAGCGACGAGACCCCATCCCTGATGCCGCTCCCGATCGTCCTGGCGCACCGCCTGGCGGAGCGGCTCGCGGCGGTGCGGAAATCGGGCGACCTCTCGTGGCTCCGGCCCGATGGCAAGACCCAGGTGAGTGTGGTGTACGAAGGCGATCGCCCCGTGGGACTCGGCAAAGTGGTCGTGTCCGCCCAGCACTCGGATCTGATCGACAACAAGGAGCTGCGCGCCGGCATCATCGCCCTGGTGGTGCGCCCGGTGCTCGCGGAAGCGGGCTTCGAGGTGGCGGATGCGGACGTGCTGATCAACCCGACCGGGCGCTTCGTGGTCGGCGGACCCCAGGGGGACGCCGGGCTCACGGGCCGCAAGATCATCGTTGACACCTACGGAGGGATGGCCCGCCACGGTGGCGGCGCGTTCAGCGGCAAGGACCCGTCCAAGGTCGACCGCTCGGCATCCTACGCCATGCGCTGGGTGGCCAAGAACGTCGTCGCGGCCAAGCTGGCCCGGCGCTGCGAGGCCCAGGTGGCCTATGCGATCGGTGTCGCTGAGCCGGTGTCCGTGATGATCGAGACGTTCGGGACGCACACGGTTCCCGAAGCCGCGATTGAGGACGCGGTGCGCCAGGTGTTCGATCTGCGGCCCCTCAAGATCATCGAGGCGCTGAATCTCAGGAATCCGATCTACCGCCCCACCGCCGCGTACGGGCATTTCGGTCGTCCGTCCGAACGGCGGCGGTTCGTGGGCCCCGACGTTGACAGGGAGATTGATGTGTTCACTTGGGAGCGTACCAATCGCGTGGAAGATCTCCGGCTCGCCGTACAGGCGTCGAAGCACTACGAACCCCGGACGGCAGCGCGATGACCGCCACGACGCAGCGGGCATCGTACGACATCAAGGATCTCAACCTGGCCGATGAAGGGCGCCGCCGCACTGAATGGGCCGAGCGTTCGATGCCGGTGCTGCGCCAACTCGCGGAGCGGTTCACGCGCGAACGCCCGCTCGCAGGGAAACGTCTTTCGGCCTGCCTCCATGTCACGACGGAGACCGCGAATCTCGCAGTCGCTCTGAAAGCAGGGGGGGCGGATGTCGCGCTCTGCGCCTCGAACCCGCTCTCGACGCAGGACGACGTGGCGGCTCACCTGGTACGCGACCACGGGATCAAGGTGTTCGCCATCAAGGGTGAAGATCACGCCACGTACTACGACCACGTTCGCGCCGCCCTCGCCCACCGGCCCGACATCACCATGGACGATGGTGCCGATCTCGTGAGTGCGCTCCATATGGTTGCGCTCAACCGTCTGGACGACCTGGAACCCCCGGTACGGAGCTGGGTGGAGAAGCTGTCGGCCGCCGACCGGAAGGCGCTGGTGAGCGGCGTCATGGGCTCTACCGAGGAGACGACGACGGGCGTGATCCGGCTCAAGGCCATGGCCAAGGAGGGCGTGCTCCAGTTCCCGGTGGTGGCGGTGAACGACTCGGACACCAAGCACCTGTTCGACAATCGCTACGGCACCGGGCAGTCAACGCTCGACGGAATTCTACGCGCCACCAACCTGCTGTTCGCGGGGAGCATCGTCGTCGTCGCGGGGTACGGGTGGTGTGGCCGCGGATTCGCGAGCCGGGCGCGCGGGATGGGTGCCAACGTGCTGGTGACCGAGATCGATCCGATGAAGGCATTGGAAGCGCAAATGGACGGCTACCGCGTGACAACGATGGCGGAAGCGGCGCGCCTGGGCGACATCTTTGTCACCCTCACCGGCAACGTCAACGTCATCCGGCTGGAGCACATGCGGGTGATGAAGGATGGCGCCGTGATCTGCAATTCCGGGCACTTCAACGTCGAGATCGATCTCGCCGACCTGAAGAAGGCCGGCACGGGGCCGAAGGCCATACGGGAGTTCGTGGAAGAATGGCAGCTCGACGGCAAGCGAATCTTCGTGCTGGCCGACGGGCGGCTGATCAATCTCGCGGCGGCGGAAGGACATCCCGCCAGCGTGATGGACATGAGCTTTGCGAACCAGGCGCTCGCCGCGGAGTTCGTGGTGCAGCGCGGCAAGACCCTGTCGAAGGATGTGCATCGGATTCCGGTCGAGCTGGACAAGGAAATCGCCCGCCTCAAACTGCAGGCGATGGGTGTGACCATCGACACGCTGACGCCGGAGCAGCAGAAATACCTCGCGTCGTGGGATCTCGGGACCTGATCGAGCGGTCGTGATCGAAGTGCGGGTGGCCCATCTCGGGCTCGATCGCACGACCAACACGCCGGTCGTCATCCTTCAGGAGCGGGACGGGGAGCGGGTGCTACCGATCTGGATCGGCCCCGCGGAGGCGAGCGCGATCGCGATGGAGCTCGCCGGCGTGAAGTTCGCGCGGCCGCTGACCCACGACCTGCTCAAGCAGCTCATCGTCGGGCTCGGCGCCGAGCTGCGCAAGGTCATCATCACGCAGGTGAAGGACAACACGTACTACGCCGAGCTCCACATCTACCGCGGAGACACCGTTATCCAGATCGACGCCCGGCCGTCGGATTCCATCGCCCTGGCGTTGCGGCTCAAGACGCCGATCTTCACCAGCGACACCCTCCTGGCGATCACCTCCGTGGACACCGGTGACCCGGCCGGTGGGCCGGGCGGAACCACGCCGCTCGATACCGATCAGCTCAAGACCTACCTGCAGAACCTCGATCCTGAAGACTTCGGCAAGTTCACTCCGTAGCGTCCTCACCCTCCTTGGCGTGTTGGGGGGCGGGGGCACGCTGGGCGCGCAACAGGTGGTGATTTCGGGACGGGTGCTGTACGGCCTGAACCGGAGGCCGCTGGCGGGCACCTGGGCGATCCTGCACCGCGTGCATATGCGGGGCGCGAGCGGACCGGTGGATTCGATGCGCACCGGCCCACAGGGGGACTACCGGCTCAGCGCATCACGGGTCGACACCGCCGCCGTGTACGTCGTGAGCAGCTTGTATCGCGGGATTGCCTACTTCTCCGAGCCGGCGCGGATGCGCGGCACGAACGCCGCCACCCTCAAGCCGATTCTCGTGTACGACACCACCTCCACGGGGCCGCCCATCCACGCGGCGCGCCGGCTCGTTACCATCGCGCGGCCCGGCAAGGATGGAACCCGGGCGGTGCTCGAGCTCCTGGCGCTTCAGAATCCCGGCACGGCGACGCGCGTGGCGCCCGACACGACTCACCCGACCTGGGCGGGCGTGGTGCCTCACGACGCGATTCAGTTCGAGGTGGGCGAGGGGGACGTGTCGGCCGACGCCGTGGGACTGCGTGGCGACACCGTCGCGGTCTTCGGGCCGATCCCTCCGGACGACCAGAAGCAACTGACGTACTCGTATGTGCTGCCGGCCACTACGCGGCGGCTCCTCATTCCGATCGATCAACCGATCGGCGAGGTGGATCTGCTGCTGGAAGACACGACGGCGACGGTGGCTGCGCCCGGCCTCGAATCAGTCGGCGTGCAGGCGATCGAGCAGCGGCGGTTCGCGGGCTATCGCGCCGCCGCGCTCCAACGGGGCGCCGTTGTGTCCGTCACGTTCCCCGCCACCGGGTTCAGCGTGCAGACCATGTTGCCCTACGTCATCGCGCTCGTCGCGCTGGCGCTGGTGGTTGGGCTGGTGATTGCGTTGCGGAAGCGACCACGATAGAATAGCCGTTGTCGTTCCAGCGAATGGGGATCTACGGAAGCCGGTGTGAATCCGGCGCGGCCCCGCCACTGTAACGGGCATGTAGCGGCGCAGCACCTTTGCGCCTGCGGCTCCACGCCACTGGGCAACCGGGAAGGCGGGCCGCACGCCCGGAGCCAGGAGACGTCTCCATTCGCGCCACCTGAAGTTCCCTCGCGGGAGGGATGGTGGCGCTGCGCACATCCGGCGCAGGCGCTTGCCCATCTCCGCTCCGACGGGGGTGGGGTTTTTTTCATGCGGATCTTGCTCGTCCTGCTCGCGGCGTGTGGCACGGGCGACCACGGGGGTCGAGCGGCAGCAACGACCCCCGCCCACCGCATCGTCTCTCTTTCCCCCGCTGTGACCGAGCTGCTGTTCGCACTCGGGGCCGGTGATCGCGTCGTCGGCCGGACCACGTGGTGCGACTATCCGCCCGCAGCGCAGCGGGTGCCGACCGTGGGAGATGGCCTGGCCCCCGATCTCGAGGCCGTCGTCGCGGCGCGGCCCGATCTCGTCGTCCTGTACCCTTCGGCGCTCAACGAAGCGGCCGCCGCTAAGCTCAGAAGCCTCGGGATTGCAGCCATCCTGCTCCCTCAGGATCGCCTGGAAGACCTGGCGCGCGCGGCTCAAGTGCTGGGGCGCGTCACGGGCCGGGAACCGGCGGGTGACTCGCTCGCCGCCGCAATCGCGCGGGTCGTCGCCACGCCGGCCCCGGGCCCCGGGATTCGCGCGGCGCTGATCGCGTGGGACAACCCGCCGATGGTCATCGGCGGCGGCAGCTACCTCGACCAGCTCGCAACGCTCGCCGGCGCCCGGAACGTGTTTCACGACCTTGGCTCGGCGGACGTCGTCTCGCTCGAGACGATCGCGGTGCGGGACCCCGACGTCATCGTCGTGCTGGCGGACAGCGGTGCGACCGGGCCACCGGCGTTCGCCCGGCGTGCCTCGTGGCAGGTGATCCGAGCCGTGCGCGAACGGCATTTTGTGACGCTCAGAGGCTCTCTGTTCGGCCGCCCCTCTCCCCGTGCCCCGGAGGCGATCGCCGCCTTCCGCCGGCTGCTCGAGGCGGCGCGATGAAATGGCTCGTCTTGGGACTCGTCGCCGTGGCCTCGCTGGCACTCGCGGTCGTGCTCGGGCCCACGCACGTGCCGTGGAGCGCGCTCGCCTCGTCGGACATCATTCGTTCGTTGCGCCTGCCGCGCGCGGTGCTCGCGTTTCTCGTGGGCGGAGCCCTGGGGCTTTCGGGCGCGTCGCTGCAAGCGCTGGTCCGTAACCCACTCGCCGATCCTCTTCTCCTGGGTCTCTCGGGCGGCGCCGGACTTGGCGCGGTGCTGGCCATTGCGTTCCACCTGGGCGGTGTCTGGGCCCTCCCGCTCGCAGCGTTCGCCGGCGCCCTGATGGCGATGGCGCTGGTGTATCGGCTGGGCCTCGCCGGGGACGTGGAGCCGGATCCCCGCGTTTTGATCCTGGCCGGGGTCGCGGTGGGAGCGTTCAGCGGCGCCCTGACCACCGCGATCGTTTCGGTCGCGAGCGCGGCTGAGCTGCGCAACGCGTTTCTGTGGCTGTGGGGCGGACTCTCGGGGGCGTCGTGGGACGCGGTGCTCGTCGTCGCGGTGTATTTGCCGCTGCCGGCGCTCGCGTTGCTCGCCGCCGCGCGACCGCTCGACCTCCTCGCGCTCGGCGAGGAGCCCGCCCGCTACCTCGGCGCCGACGTCGCGCCCCTCAAACGGCGGGTGTTCGTCGCGGCATCGCTCCTCACGGCGGTTGCGGTGGCCGTGTCGGGCGTCATCGGTTTCGTCGGCCTCATTGTGCCCCATGCGATGCGCAGGGTTTTTGGCCATCAGCACCGCGCCCTGCTCCCCGCCGCGTTCCTGGGTGGCGGGATTCTGCTCGTCCTCGCCGATACGGTCGCGCGGGTCGCGATCGCGCCACGGGAGCTGCCCGTGGGCATCGTCACCGCGCTCATCGGCGTCCCCCTCTTCGCCCTCCTGGTGCGTCGATGGACGACGAGCTGATCCTGGACCTGCGGGGCGTTTCGGGCCGCTACCGGGGCGCCGCGGCCGATGCGCTCGACAACGTGTCGCTCGCGCTCCGCCCGGGCGATTTCCACGCGGTGCTCGGTCCCAACGGCAGCGGCAAGACGACACTGGTGCGCGTCGCGCTGGGCGTGCTGCCGCCGCGGCGCGGCACCGCGGAGCTGCTCGGCCGGGCAGTCGCGCGCTGGTCGCGGCGCGAGCTTGCGCGGGTGGTCGGCGTAGTGCCGCAACGCGAGGAGAACCTGTTCCCCCAGCGGGTGCGCGAAACCGTCATGCTTGGGCGCTATCCCCACCTGTCGTTGTGGGGAGCGATGGGCGGCGACGACCGCGCAGCGGTGGCCCGGGCCCTCGAGCGCTGCGACGTGGCCCAGCTCGCCGACCGCTCGATCTGGACGCTGTCGGGCGGGGAGTACCAGCGCGTGCGCCTCGCGCGCGCCCTCGCCCAGGAGCCGAGGCTGCTGGTGCTCGACGAACCCACGACGAGCCTCGATGTGCGCCACGAAATGGAGTTGTTCGAGCTGGTGCGGACCCTCGCCGACGAGCACCGCCTGGCGATTCTGCTGGTGACCCACCACTTGAATCTCGCGGCGCGCTTTGCGGACCGGCTGCTGCTGCTGTCCGGCGGGCGGGCGGTGGCCGACGGCGCGCCGAGTGATGTGCTGACCCGCGAGACCGTTGAAACGGTGTTCGGCTGGCCGGTGGCCGTCGAGCGCTTCCAGGACCGGCCGCAAGTGATTCCCCTCCGTGCGAGGAAGGGCGCGTCATGAAGGTGTGGATCTGCGCCGCCTTGCTTGGGCTGCTGGCGCCGAGCCTGGCTGCGCAATTTCCAGCAGAGCTGGGCGGACAGGTCCAGGACGCACAGACGCTCCGGCCGCTGGAAAGCGCTCGGGTGTCGGTGTTGGTAGCGGGGCTGGTGGTTCGGACCGACGCCGAGGGCCGGTTCCGGCTCCGGGGCCTGCCAGCGGGAGAATGGGACATCGAAGTCACCGCGATCGGGTACCGTCTCACCCGGGCGCGTGTCACGCTCACGGATGGACACGTCGAGCAGGCGACGGTGCTGCTCGAGCCGAGTCCGGTGACCCTGCCGCCGATCGAGGTAGCCGTCAGTACGCTGGCGAACGGTGCAGGGACGTCGGTGATCGACCGCGCGCAGATCGAGGCGGCGCACGCTCCTGACGTTCCCGCGCTCCTCGCCGGCCAGCCCAGCGTCACGATCACCCAGCAGGGTGGTCCCGGCTCCCCGGCGTTCGTCTCGATCCGCGGCAGCGCGGCGCACCAAGTGCTGGTGCTGCTCGACGGCGTGCCGCTCAACGATCCCACGACGGGTGAGGTCGATCTCGCCTCGCTGC
>Ga0193727_1000353_pt1 | contig 17499 bp, 14 predicted proteins | sample H2c2metaG_FD_143051 | JGI IMG/M metagenome (GOLD analysis project Ga0193727, IMG submission 143051) | Soil microbial communities from a riparian zone of the East river system, Colorado, United States - H2c2 | ecosystem: Environmental > Terrestrial > Soil > Riparian zone | place: USA: East River...
CGAGATTTTGCCGAGGATCGTGCGGTCTCCCGTCGAGATCTGCTTGGGCACCAGTCCGAGCCAGGCGCCGAAGTCGCGGCCTTTGGAGAATACGTCTCCAGTGCCGATCGCGGCCACCATGGCGCTCGAAATGATCGGCCCGATGCCAGGCACCGTCATCAGGCGCGAACATGCCTGATCTTGACGGGCCAGTGCTTCGATCTCGCCGGATAGGCCATCGATGCGCTGATCCAGCCGGCGCCAGTCGCCTGCCAACTCCTCGATGACACGCAACATGCGTGGCGACAGGGCATCGGTGCGCGTCGCAAGGATGGTGGGCAGTTCCGTGCGCAGGAAGCCGATACCCTGGCGCACGGCGATCCCGCGTTCCAGCATGAAGGCGCGAATCTGGTTGATGATGCCGGTGCGTTGCGACACCAGCCGCTCGCGCACCCGATGCAGCGCCTGCAGATCCAGTTGCTCCGCGGTCTTGGTCGCCACGAACTTCATCGTCGGGCGCTGCACGGCTTCGGCAATCGCTTCGGCATCATTGAAGTCGTTCTTCTGTCCCTTGCTATAGGGGCGGACATATTTGGCCGGCATCAACCTGGCATCGTGACCAAGCGATGCGAGTTTGCGGCTCAGGTGATGTGCGCCGACGCAGGCTTCCATGCCGATCAGGCAAGGCGGTATATTGGCGAGCCGCGCTTCCACTTGGCCACGCGACCACTTTTGCCGCAGCACGATGGCGCCGCGCGCATCGTGGCCCACGACGTGGAACGAGTTCTTGCCGATATCGATGCCGATCACGGCGATTGCGGTATTGGCTGTCTGAGACATGGCGTGCTCCCTCGTCTTTGGCGCCCCTTGCCAGCTTCGCTTGCTGGCGGGGCAGGAGCACGGCCGGACCATCCCATTAGCGGAAACCCGTCGCCCTTGCCATTTTTGCATAGCGCCATACTTCTCTTGCGATCATGCTGTTCGTGGATTGGCTACGGGATTGGTTGGCCACGGGAGGCAAAAATGAAGCGATCAGTCGCGTTGTCGGCGTCCCTAATAATTGGGTTCTTAGCTGGAAGCACTGAAACGGGGAGTACCGTAGTTTACTGCCAAGACGCTGGCCATCCTGCCAATTGCGTCCTACGGCCCGGGGTCGTAGTCGCACCAAGCCATGAGCCTCGCAGAATCCCACCCTCAATTGATGCTCGCCCGAGCGGCCTTATTAGGCAGGACTTATTCGATCGGAATAACCCGAACAACCTGCGATCGGATTGGCCCGGTCCACCTGCTCAACCGGGTCAGTTCTGAAAAGTAGCGCTCCGGCGCAGTCGTGGCTGTGAGAGTAGTAGCAGCAGACCGCCAAATTCGCGTGCTGATCACGGTTGGTACCAGCGAGCGCTCTGGCTTAGCGCCTCGTCTTGTGCAGCACTATCCTGCCCTTTGAAGCAATGCCACCCCACCTGGCGGACCAACCGACTTCCGAGGCGGATGGTCGCTCGGTGCCCATCGGCCCCCGAGCACCTTGCAGCGCAAACAGGGCACCTTGGGGATCGGCACATCGCGCAATCCAGCAACCATCAGGCAATTCGATCGGACCCTGGAGGATCCGGCCTCCGCCGGCATTCACGCGCTTCGCGGCCACGCCGATGTCCTCGACATTGAAGTAATAGAGCCAACACGGCTGTGATACGCTCGGAAGCTTAGTGAGCATCCCGCCGATCGTATGCCCACCCGCCGAAAACAATTGATACAAGTCTGCCGGATCGGTTTCAGTATTGGCCTTCTGCCAGCCAAAAAGCTCCCCGTAAAAATCAAAGATTTCTTTCCGGTCCGCTGCCAGCAACTCGTGCCAGCCCACGCGCCTCGGCTCGTCCAACCTGCCCGGTTTCCGTTTGCCATATGCCGGTTCCTTGACCAGCGCAAATGTCGCCTTTTGCGGATCGGCGACGACTGAAATTCGGCCGATATTGCTGTCGGTCGGCGGCACAAAGATGGCGCCCCCGAGACGCCTGATCTGTGCGGCGGTCGCATCCATGTCATCGACGGAGACATAGCCGACCCATCTCGGCGTCGCCCCCAATCGCCGCCCCTCTTCCGGGAGTTCCATGAGCCCGCCCATCGGAGCGTTGCCGGCAGTAAACACCGTGTAGGCCTGCCCCGTAGTCGAGGCATCCTTCACACCCCAGCCGACGACCTGGCCATAAAAGGCGCCAGCTGCCGCGAGGTCCGTGGTCAAGAGCTCGTACCAAGCGAAGTGTCCGAGTTGATTGACCAAGCTAATTTCTCCGTTCGTGCTTGGAGACGATTGCGCACTGCATCAAGCCGCACTCGTTGCAATTCGGGCTACCGGTGCGGATTCGTTGGTGAAAATGCAGCGATTTCGTTCATGAAGATGAATGCAATCGGAACGAGCGTCATTACATTTTCGTGTGTACGTGAATCTTGCCTGCCTTATTTACTCGGCGTAGGATTTATTTGACGGAGATCCTTTGCAACGTTGGAGGATGCGACCATGCAGCGGGTGAAGCAAGCCTCGAAAAAGAAGCGAGTAATCAAAACCGCCGTACCGGCGTTGGGAGCTGCCGGACTAACTTTTTCGCTAGCGGGAGGCGCATCGGCTTCGGTCGTACCGATGGGCGACGTTCAACAGAGGCCGAGCTTTGCGCCTAGCCAGGTGATCACGCTTGGTGACGAAGAAATTGCCGACGTCAGCCTCGCCACCTTCCATCTCTTCGACAAGGAAGACGTCGGTAGCGGCGTGCAGGTCGCCTGGCGCGGATGCGGTGGCTGCCGCGGCTGCAGAGGCTGTCGTGGATGCAGAGGTTGCCGCTGCGGCGTCGGTTGCCGCTGTGGCGGATGTGGCGTTGGTGTTGTAGGTTGCGCGGTGGCATGCGTGGCCACAGGTTGCTGTGCATCGTGGGGCCGCTGTCGCTGGTGCTAGGCTGCGGCGCCTTCTGAGTGTGTACCGACAAGCCACGATTTGTTGGCCGGGCTCGTGATCGACCCGGCCAATTTCTTGTTGCAACGTTCGCCGCGCCAGCATGGGCGGCTTGCCGGTGGCGGGCGAGTGTGTTCCAACTCAATCGAAAAATGCCAGCGCGGGGACCGGGCACGGAAGTCCGGCGGGACGGACTATTCACCATGCGTCGGCGATCTGAAATGACAAGCAACAGGTTCCGCGTGCTGACCCGATGAGAGCCAATCGCAAGACCCCCGTTGCGCGGCAGACCCGCAAAGACACTTTGCGATTCGCGCCGAACTTCACCGCTTACGTACTGCCGCCCGATACGGTCTGCCTCTATTCCGAGGATCGCAAGTTCTTCCTGCACGGCGAACTCTATTGTGCGCTGGCCACGGCGATCGGCAAAAATGGAAAAGCCGAGCCGGAAATCGTTCGCCAGCTTTCGAAGAGCTTCCCGGCCGACAAGATCGATGAAGCGATCAAGCGGCTGGTCGAGCGCCGATATGTCGTAACTGGAGCATCGCACGCATTCGCGGGCGCCGTCGCCGGATATTGGGCGAGCCTCGGCCTGTCTCCGGAGGTCGCGGAACAGAATCTCCGCAATTGCCCCGTGCGGGTCGAATCGATCGACGTCAAAGGCGCCAAAGAGCTTGCCGCGGCCTTGAGCAAACTCGGCGTTCAGATCGCCAAGCGCTCGCCCAAGCTCACGATCACGCTGGTGAACGACTATCTTGACCGGCGGCTGGCTGAGATGAACCGGGAGCGCGTGGCGTACAAGACGCCCTGGCTGCTGGTGCAGCCGTCCGGCGTGTTTCCGTTGGTGGGGCCCGTGTTCAAGCCGGGCGAGAGCGCCTGCTGGACCTGTCTGTTCGATCGCATGATCCGCAACCGGGAGATCAAGGGGTTTCTCGACCGCGGACCGGCGCAGGCGGTCGCCGTATCGCCCCTGGTCAACGACACCGTTGGACACACCGCATTTCACTTCGCTGCCGTCGAAATCACGAAAGCGATTGCCTCAGGCTTTCGCACCGATCTGCGCGATCATATTGCCAGCCTCGATCTGACTGGTGCGGTCATCGCCAAGCACTATGTCGCGCGGCGCCCACAATGTCCCACCTGCGGCAACAAGAAGCTGCAGAGTCCGCGCCGGGCGGCGACGTCAATCGAGATCGCCGAAGGCAGCAAGCTCATCATGACCAGCGGCGGATACCGCACCGTGACGTCTCGGGCCACCGTGGCGCGCTTCCGAAAGCATGTAAGCCCGCTGACCGGCGTGGTTACGCGGCTCGAGCGGATCGAGGTCGATCTGCCGATGAACACCAATTTTTTCGCCCATCACAATTTCTCCGCGCCGGCCCAAAGCGTCGATCAGCTCAGGTCCGGACTGAGCGGCGGGAGCTTCGGCAAGGGCTCAACGGCGGAGCAGGGCGAGGCCAGCGCGCTGATGGAGGCGATCGAGCGCTATTCGGGCATTTTCCAGTGTGACGAGATCAGGACGGCGCGCCGGTTTACCGATTTCGCTCCCGGCGACGCCATTCACCCCAATGACGTCCAGCTTTTCAGCAAAACGCAGTTTCAAAACAGGCATATCCAGCAGCCGGACGATTCACATCCGGTCCCTGAGCCGCTCGATCCCTCGACCAAGACCGAGTGGTCGCCGGTCTGGTCGTTGCGCGACAAGCGTTTCAAATATCTTCCGACCGGCCTGCTCTACTTCTTCTATGGCGGCTTCCATACGGATTCCAACGGTTGCGCGGCCGGCAACACCCGCGAGGAAGCTATCGTTCAGGGCTTCCTCGAACTGATCGAGCGCGATGCCTACGCCATCTGGTGGTACAACCGGCTGCAGCGTGCCGAGGTCGACCTCAAGCATTTCGACGATTCCTATGTCCGGGATCTGCAAGCCCAGTTTGCCGATGCCGGGCGCCGGCTCTGGGTGCTCGACGTCACCAGCGATCTCGGCATTCCCACTTACGTGGCGATCATGCACTGGATGCAGAGCGGCCACGAGAATATCGAGTTCGGTTCCGGCGCGCATTTCGATCGCCGCATAGCCCTGCTGCGTTCCCTCACCGAGCTGACCCAGTTCATGTCGATTGGCATGATGGGCGGCGCGAGCGGCGAGAAGCCGACGCTCGACGGTGTCAGGCCGTTGCGCCTGGAGGATTTCCCGTTCCTGATCCCGAGCGACAATCCGATCGTCCCGCCGGCGCCAAGCCTCGAGGTTCACGACAATACGCGCGACCAGGTCAATGCCTGCGTCGAGATCGCCACCCGTGCGGGATACGATTTCCTCGTGCTCGACCAGACGCGACCCGACGTTGAGGTCCCCGTCGTTAGAGTGCTCGTTCCAGGCCTGCGGCATTTCTATCGCCGCTTCGCACCGGGCCGGCTTTACGATGTTCCGCTAAAGCTTGGATTGTTGGATCGCCCGCGGCCGGAAAGCGAACTCACTCCGTTCCTGCCGCACACCTGAAAGGCTGGTCTTTCGTGCGCGCTCCCCGGCAAGAGCCAACCAAGAAGATCGCGCCAGTCATCGCCGCCCGATTGAACGGTCATTTCTCCCTTCAGATGCAGGCGGACGGAAGCGTCACCGCCTCCGTGGACGGCTATTCGGTCAATCTGGGACAATTCAGCACGGCCGCGATGGACCGCGCGCGAAATCTGACCGGCGGCCTGCCGCTCGCGTCCTTTGCCGGCAAGAGCGCCGTCGCGAGGGAAGTCGACGTCCTGGTGCATCGACTGGCGCGGCACGGCCTTCTCGAATACCGCCTCTCCTCCCGGCGCGACGAGCAGGACCTCGTGGTCATCGAGCCCCAGGTCCCCGAATACTGGCCGCAACGCACAAAGCTCGACGGCGGCGATACCGTCGTGCTGTCGCGCTTTGCCTATCTGCGCCGACGCGGCAACGAGATGGTACTGGAATCGCCGCGCGCCGGCGCGCTGTTTCGAATTTGCGATCCCGCCATTGCCGCCACTCTCGCTGCGCTGTCGCGGCCTCACAAGATTAGCAGGCTTCGCCACCACGCGGCCTCCTTCAACCTCGATCTGCTCGAACTGCTGCTGGATGGCCAGTTCCTGCTCAAGCTCAATGCGAAAAGCGGTGACGGCCTTCGGATGAATGAAGGCGACGGCAATCTCGTTCTATGGGATTTCCACGATCTCGTGTTTCACACGCGGAGCACGGAGGGCCGGCAGGCCAATCCGATTGGCAGCACCTTCACCTATGCGAGCGTCGTCTCACCGCTGCCCGCGGTGCGTCCGCCTTGGCTCGGCAAGAAGATCGACCTGTGCAAATTTTCCGCCTCCGAGCCGATCTCGCCCTTCGCAAAGCTGTTGCGCGAACGCCATTCAGTACGAGATTTCGATGACGAGCATCCGGTCACGCTCGCCGAGCTCGCGCACTTTCTCGACACCACAGCCCGCGTCCTGTCGGAATGGAAGAGCGGCGCGAATTTTGACGGCGGCCCTGAGGTCACCTACAGCACAAGGCCCTATCCGTCGGCCGGCAGCGCGTACGAGCTAGAACTGTACCTGATAGTCTCGAACTGCGGGGGGCTTGCGCGCGGACTTTACCACTACGACGCGGGCAGCCACGCACTTGTGGCGATCGGCGGCTCCGCCCAGCAACTCCAAGCGCTCTCGGCGGCGGCCGAGTTTGCCATGGACGCGCCCGGTCCGCCGCAGGTCCTGATCACGATCGCCGCGCGCTTTGGGCGGATCGCCTGGAAATACAGCTCAATTGCGTACTCGCTGATCCTGAAGGATGTTGGCAGCATGATCCAGACGTTCTATCTGGCGGCGACCGATATGGGCCTTGGTGGCTGCGCCATCGGCACCAGCAACATCGATCTGTTTGCAAAACTGACGGGGCTCGAATTCCATGTAGAGGGTCCAGTCGGTCAATTCGCGCTCGGACGCGGCAAGAAGCCGGAGGCCCCACGCTAATGCAAGAAATTTTTCGAAATGCGGTGCCCACTGGTCCGCCAGCCGCCAAGCTCCCGTAGCTGTGGTACCAAACCGCTCCGTTGTGCCACTTGCCCATCCCCTGCAGCACCCTTCTGTAAGCCAATGAAACACCTCGTCCGGAACGGATAAGTCGCTGTTCGTTCATGCGAACCTGTTCAAAGTGTTTCGCTGTTTCATGCGTTGAATCGCTGTTCCACAAAAACCCATTTGAGGGCTGGATGAGCGACTTCGAAGCCAGCTGCTATCGACGCATAAAAACGATGAAACCCGTCGCGAACGCGGTAAGTGAGCCGACCGGCCAATGGGGGCACGGCCCCGCGTTTGGGACGTGTGCACGGGACCGTGCAGGCCACCGGACTTGGATGGGGAACGGCGCCCCGAACCCCGTCGATTGTGCCGAACGGTCACGATCAGACTTTTTATATCGTCGTCAACAATTACGGGGAACTTGGCCTGGCATTCACGGAAACCGACCTCGGCGAAGCCGATCTCGAAACCACCATCACCGACCTGATGACCGGCCAATACAACGAGCGGGTTCGCATTGTGTCGTTTAACACCTCCGAACGTTGGGCTGAGGATGCCTCGGAGGGATGTCGCGCGGGAGATTATGCGCCGCCTTGATCTTGCCGGCGGTGCCCCCCGCCCTCCTCGCTTGCGGCGTTCGTCGACAGCCACCTCGGTCCGGACCGTCAACTGACATTGCGGCTCGCCTGAGCCGATGTTTTGGGTCAACGGTTTCTCGATCCGATCATGTTGCCGGGTCGAAAGCCGCCGTCGGTCACGCTCCGAGACGCCGCGCAATACATTACCAAGCTGGCGAAGGCAGAACACGATGCCGAGGAATGGCAAGCCGCGATGGAAGCGCTATTGCTGGTCGCAGAACATGACGGACCGCCGATGTTCGCGCGCATCGGTATCATGAGAGCGCTGAACCGAGGTTACGTTCGGGAGTTTAATTCCCGCGCAAGGACACGCATTGGGGCCGACACAAGCTAAAGCGAGATACGCGATGACGGACCCAAAAAAGGACGCTTGCGAATCAACTGGCAACAAGCGTGGCCCGAGCAAACAATCTCGCGAAGCGGAGAGACAACGGGTCGAATACGTCATGGACCTGCGAGAAATCATTAAAAAGCTCCGCAAGTTTTTCAACTAAAGGCCGCCTTTCAGCCGCAACATCTTCCCATGCGCAAGAGGTCTAAATCGAGGTCGATTTCGACCAAGCTCAGCCCACGATCTGCGGTGGACGTTGACATCAAGATGGGGCGACGACTCCGTTTGCGTCGCAAGGAGCCAGACGTCGACAGGGTGCTCGTCCTCAACAGCGCTTTCAGCCTCCGCCTGTTGCGCGCCTACACCGCCATCAAAGATAAAGCGGTGCAGAGACGGTTTGTAATTTTGGTCGAGATGATTGCGGCTTCTCAGCGTTGATCTTCGTCGCAGGATCATCAGCGTCGGCAACGTCACGGGCCATATCGCCCAAGATCATCGTAGCTTCTTGATGGGCAGCGCGCGCGTCGGGCAGATGCACGTTGTGGTCCCTGGAATGAATCCAGTGGCGAATGTGGAAGCTAAAGTTCGGCATGCTGCGGTGGCCCGACAACAATCTAACCCGAGCATCGGTTTGTTCGTTCGGTTGCCAGAACTAGGACGCGGTGCTCTAAGAATCTGGAAACGTTCTTATGTCGTAAAGGCGGCACTCCAATAGGAACAGATCGAGAAAAGAGAAAATTCCTCCAGCGTGAAGCGGCCCGTCGCGCGGTGCCTCAGGCGATCTCGCTCGCCGTCAATATTGGACGGCGACGGTTCAACTTCACTTCCTTTAGGAGAGTTCGACACGCGCGACCTCGGCGCGGTGCTGGATCAGGAGGAGCAGCGTCGTCATGCTTCGGCGCGATGAGACGAGGACATTGCGCCGGCCAAACTCGCACGCGCCACGAGCGCGCGCTGATGATCCTGTCGCACTATTGCGCTTGATCTTGCGCCGGGTGCGGCAGCGGGCCTTCGTGATCCAGAACCCATACGTAATCCCGCGCGTCGAGATAGCCGCCGCAAATGTTGCATCGGAAAAAGTTTTCGGCCTCGCTGACGCGCCGCCTGTCGGCGCGCTCCCCGACCACCGCTCGCGCGGTCTCGGTTCTTCGAGTGACATGATCGCCGTTTGGGATGGGTTCATTAGGGTTCCACCGGGACATTGCACGACGAGCAGTAAAAGATGATGCCGTGCATGGATTCGAAAACCCTAAAGCTTTCGGCAACGCTATCCACCTGTATATCGAAAGAGTCATCCATCCGTGAAAGATCGGCGAGGCCAATCTTCCCGCACACGGGACAAAGAAGACCTTCAACCCAATGATCGCGGGACGCCATCCCACAAATATGCACCTGCGCTTGCTCCGATCAACGTCAATTTGGCTGCCACAATCAAATTCGGAAAACGTGAGTTCCCATCGCTCCCGTTGGAACCTCGGGAGCAAAAAAATCAGGCCCCGGATTTCTCCGAGGCCCGATCCTTTACATTGCGGCATCCGCCCGTCGCCGCCATCCACTCATCTCACTTCCTTGAAGGTGGTTCGATGTCCGCGATCTCGGCGCGGTGCTCGGTTTCGTCGCGGTATTCAATTCCGATGTCACGCGCGTCCTTATCGACAAAGCATCCATGGGCGGGATGCCTAATGCTCAAGGGCTTCGTGATTGCGGTCTCGCAGGTCGATCAGTATTGCTGCCATGCCAAGTATACGGACGGCGCGATGGCGATGCTGCGACAAATCAGGCACTCAGTTCGCGTCTGAGGTTGCTTTGCCGCTGCCGCATGTCATGGGGCACTGCTAACACTAAACTTGCGAGCGGGTTCGAGAAGGAGACCTTTTTGGTGTGCCCGGGGGTCGGAAAAAATTAAGGTTTGGGAGCCTTTTTCCGGAATTGCTGAGGCTTAATGTAATCAATGATGTTAGTGATCATTCGTCCTGAATACGAACGGTCATAAAGCAGCATTTTGGGCAGCTATAGGAGCAGTAAGATGAGTGATCTTGTCGTGATTGCATTTCCAACTGAGGCAAAGGCGGAGGAAGTTCGTCAGAAATTGCTGACCATGCAGGAGGATTATTTGATCGAACTCGGCGATGCCGTCGTCGCCGTGAAGGACAGCAATGGACACATCAAACTAAATCAAATGGTCAATACCACGGCTGCCGGGGCGGTTACGGGCACCTTTTGGGGCGCGCTGATTGGCCTGATCTTTTTGATGCCGCTGGCTGGCGCTGCCCTTGGCGCAGCGTCTGGCACGCTCAGCGGATATTTGACGGATGTCGGCATTGACGACAAATGGATGAAGGAGACCGCTGCCGCCATTCAACCTGGAACCGCAGCGCTCTTCGTACTGGTGCGCAAGGTCACGGCGGACAAGGTTCTTGAGCGGCTTAAAGGCGAAGGCGGAACGGTGCTAAAAACGTCTCTCGACCACACTAAGGAAGCCGCCTTGCAAGCGGCTCTGGCGGAGGTCAAAGCGGCGGTACCGGCTTCGCCTCCTGATTTGCCGGGCGTTTGAAGCGACCGCAGACCGACGACCGCAGCACAACCGCAGCCCCCGGTCCCCTTTTGACGCCCATACCTCGCAAGTGCTGCCGCCTTGAGACATAGCTCCAATCGCCGCCGCCTGAGGAAATCCTGGTCGGTGTGGGTTTTGCACGAAAACGAGGAAGTCTACTATGCGGTTGTCTAAACTCGCCGCTTTGGCGCTTATCGTTGGAGCTACAAGCTTAATGCGCGTGTCTTTGGCGCTGGCCGCTTCTGACTGTCCAACATCGGCAGAATTAGCGGATTGGGGTGAGAATTCGACCGGCGACATTAGCGTTGCGTCCGGGGGAAGTTGCCTATTTTCGATCAGGATGCGCGGCACGGTGAGCAGCTCGGACATTTTACAAAAGCCGCTGCACGGCAAGTTGAAAAAGCTCAACATAACTACTTACGAATACAAGGCGAAGGTTAGATATAAGGGAAGCGATGCTTTTGCCATCAAAGCAACGGGTCGGGGGCCGACGGCTTCTGGCACGTCGGTAATTACTGTGCAAGCGACGATCAAATAGCGTTCCTCGTGTCCTGCGTGGCGGACGCGTCAACGAGGGCATCGGCCTGTTCTTCGCGGCCGGCCATTTGTTGGTCAGTCTGAGATGAGAGATGAAGAAAAACGCTCGCGGCAATGTTGCTCCTGCCTACGCTTGCACAGGTCGCTCAGGCACGTCCAATCGACTGGCAGGCTGAATTGGATCGCTGCCGCGCGCTACGCGAACAAACGGAACCACTGCTGCGGGCAGGAATAGGCGTGTCTGCCGTCGCGCGCTCTGGGACTGCGGCGCGCCGTTGCGTTTGGATCGAACAGCTGGATCGAACAGCGTGCGCTACGGCATGGTGCGCGCTAGGCTCAAAACATGCAGACACTTACAGGTCGCATGACATATTGCACCGCGAGTGTCGTCGTAATTGCTGGCAAGTTTTCCGGGCGTCGTGAGGGCGCGGGTGGACTGCGAGGCGGTACCCGCCGGACGTGCACGCACCGACTGCTACATGGTCTTTGTCGCGCGTATCGGGGATAATTGGACATCGCTGCTGGGAATATCCGAGTCGCACTCTCACGCCGATGCCCTGATCTGCTCGATGTTCTCGATGTGGACGCCACCCCGGCTGTACGAGATCATTCCAGCTTTCTGCAATTCGCTCGCGACATCCGTCACGCTGGTTCGCCGTACGCCAATCATCTGGGCGAGAAACTCCTGGGTCAGTGGAAGATCGACACCAGCGAGATCGTGCATCCGCAGAAGCCACATGCAGGTGGGAGCCACGGATCTGCCGTCGTGCCCTTACGCATCGGCCCATCGCACGGCAGCGCTCGCTCCGATAATCAGCAAGCGACGTAAAGTGCGTTCACCCATCCTGGACGTCTCGCCAAGCTTCTGCTTACCGCCCGTGGAACCGCTGCAGTGGCGTGAGCCTTAGCCACGCAGCGAAATCGCGCTCCCTCTTGAATATCTGAACCGGTGGCGCCAGCGCCCCGAGCGCTGTTGCAGTAATAGGCCCCACCCCTGGGATTGTCATCAACCGTTTGGCTTCCGTATCCTCATTGGCGCGCCGGGCAATCTCGCGGTCGAGCAAAGCCACCGTCTGATCCAGCGATCGCATCTGCTCCACGAGCACACGAAGGATCTGGCGAGCCGATTCCGGCAGGGTAGAAGGATCGTCCTCTATCGCCGTTGTGAGCTTGATAACATGGAATGGTCCTTTGGCAGCCACGATACCGAACTCGACAAGATGACCGCGGATTGCATTGATGGCCTGCGTTCGCTGGCGCACCAGAAGATCACGAGTGCGAAACACGATTCCCGCCGCCTGTTTCTCCTCACTCTTCACTCCTACGAAGCGCATCGCCGGTCGCTGGGCTGCCTCGCAGATGGCCTCCGCGTCGGCAACGTCGTTCTTCTGCCGCTTAACGAAAGGTTTGACATAGGCTGGCGCGATCAACCGGACGGCATGTCCGAGCCGAGTGATCTTCCGCGCCCAATAATGGCTGCTGGCACAGGCCTCCATCGCAACCGTGCAAGTGGGTTGCGTGGCGAGGAACGTGAGTATCTGGTTCCGGCGGAGTTTCTTACGAAAGACGACCGCGCCCGATGCGTCCGCGCCATGCGCCTGGAACACGTTCTTCGCCAAATCCAATCCGATTGTGTTAACTTCCGACATGGATGCCTCCTTCCAAGTGATGAGCACACCACCATTTTGGCACGTCGATGCCGTCAGGGGGCGTCCACCCCATCAATCTCGGCAGCCACAAGGGCAAAGCCGTGCGCCAACTCATCCGCTCAGCTGGTGCCAAGCTCTTTTTCCTGCCGAAATACTCGCCAGACCTGAACCCAATCGAGCAGGTCTTCGCCAAGCTCAAGCATCTGTTGCGCAAGGCCGCCGCGCGCACAGTCGAAACCATCTGCTCCGCAATCGGCGAGATCCTCGCCGCATCTACACCCGACGAATGCGCCAACTATTTCCGAAACTCAGGCTACGCCCTAACTTAAATGCACCCCGCTCCAGGGGGCCAATTCACGTGTGCCGCAAGAACCGACCTAGCCCGGCTTCGCGTGGCGTCAGGAGTTTTTGGTCGAGGGGCGAACTTCCGCGACCCGCACCGGCCCGCCGAAAAGATCCGCAACGAACCGGCTGGCCGGATGATAGCTGCAAAATGTCAGGACTGCGATGACGATCGGCACCCCGATGAAGGCGCCGAACAATCCCCACATGAACGCCCAGAAGAACACGGCAAACAGCACGACGAAGGGTGAAATCGACAACACATCTCCGGACACGCGCGGCTCGACGTAACTGCCGACGACGAACTGGATCAGATTCAGGCCCGCGAATATGCCCAGCACCGCCTGCCAGGTGGAAAACTGCGTCATCTCAAGCAGCGTTGGAAACAGCGTCGCGATGAGAGGGCCGATAAAGGGAATGTAATTGAGAACGAACGCGATGATCCCCCACTCGGCTGCAAACTGAAGTCCGGTGATCCAGGCGAGCGCCCACACGAGCAGGCCCGTGACGACGCTCATCTGCGTCCTGACCAGCATGTATTTTCGAAACTTAACCGCGGTCGCGGCGGTCGCGTCAATCAGCATGCGCGCGGCTTCCCGGTTGCCAAGCGCTTGGACCTTTCGTCGAACATCGTCGACTTCGAGCAATCCAAGCATGATGTACACCAGTGTCACCAACCAGAAACTCAGCGTCGTGTTGACGCGTCCGGTGACCTGCCGCGCGGCACGCAACAGCCATCCGGTATTGAAATGCTCGGCCCACAAACCTGCGACCGAAACACCCCGATCTTCGAGCCACGCCACCGTTGCCTCGTAAAGCGTTTGATAGCGCGACGCGTCGGCGACCAGCGAACGTCCGACCCGGCCAAAAGCCAGGGCGGCCAGCGATGCGAAGCCGATGCACACCACGGCCGTAACAATGATCGTGATGGCAAGGGCGACTAGCGCCGGCAATCGCGACTGCAGCCACTGCTGCAACGGCCAGACGATGGCGATGATGAAGAGGGCGAGCGCCAAAGGCGCAAGGACACTGCTCCCGTAATACACCGCTACCAGCAACAGCACGGCAGCAACTATGCCATTCGAAATCCTCGGTGTGCCATCGGCCGTCATTCAGGAGCCTCGAAAGCAGGAGTCTCGAAAAATGTTTCGTCGAGAATAGATAAATCCAGGCGTCAGACCTAGTGAAATGCGCTGATTTGTCGCCTCCGCGTCACTCGTCCCGAAACGCGGATCCGGTTTCGGCGGTCGCGGCTGGCGACGATCGACCGTCCATCCTTCGCATGCAGAATCAAACTGCCGTCTTGCCCGATTTCGAAACGCCGGGTCTCGCGAAGGATGCCCAGGAATTGGCTCTCCTGGTCCATGAAGGGCTGCTCGCACATCATCATCGACGATCCAAGTTCGGAAATGGTCAGGCCTTCCGCGCCAACAGTGTAAGGTCCGAAAAATCTGTTGCAGGAAGCGCTGCCGCTGAATTGAGCGGCCGTGCCGAAGTGCAACGAGACTTTCGGCTCCTTTGCTGCCGGCTTGCCCCCGATTTTCCCAACAGTCCATTCACGCTGCAGCAGGCCTGCCGGATCGCCGCCACAGCCCGCGAATTTTTCCGCGCCGATCTCGACGTTAACCGATTTGGGATAAGGCGTGCCGCTCATCGTGTCGGTGCACACCTTGTCGGCGATCAAGAGTACGAATGGCTTGGCTTCGGTGGTCGATCGATAAAGCTCGCCGCCGTCGGGGCGAGGTGGCGCAACTGTCACTATCCTTCCATCCATCGCGCTGAAAGTGATCCCGGTGTCTGCTTTCCGAATGCCCCAGCCGGGTTCGTGGCCGCGGGCATAGAATTCACCGTCGACGGCCGCGGAAGCCAGCACACATGCCGCCGATGCGAGGAGTATTCGGTAATATCCTTTCATCACGACACTCCCATGGGTTCGTGCGTGGCCAGTTCGCCGGCCTCGGCCCAAAAATTTACGCATGAAGGTTTCTCGATCGCAGTTCGGCACCCTTGGCGTGATCAGAACGAGCCGAGCGCAGACCCCAGCGCGATTACGGCGGCAAGCGCGACGATCGGACCGACAATCGCGGTCATGACGATATCGCGATAGCTTTCGCGGTGCTTCGATCCACAAACAGCAAGCAGCGTGACCACCGCACCGTTGTGCGGCAAACTGTCGAGTGTGCCCGCGCCGATCACGGCTACGCGATGCATCAGGCCGGGATCGAGGCCAGTCTGCATATAGGTCGGCCCGAGCGCGTCAAGGGCAATCGTCAGGCCACCCGATGCCGAGCCCGTGAGGGCGGCAAGAATATTGGTCGCCAGGGCAAGCGAGACCAGCGGCCCACCCTCAATGCCGAGCACCCATGCCGTCACGGCTTCGAAGGCAGGCAGCGACGCCACCACCGCGCCGAAGCCGACCAGGCTTGCCACACTGATGATCGGCAGCACCGCAGCGTTCGCTCCGGCGTCCATCGTCGCTCGCAGGGTGGGCAAGCGGTTGAAATTGGTCGCGATCAACACCACGATCGCCGCCGCCAGCGCGACGATGACGGACCAGACGCCGCCGACCGCGGCGAGCGACGTCGCGCCCCACTGCTCCTCGCTAAGGAAGGAGGCGTCGATATTCGGCAGAACCCCGAAGGACATGATCAGGTTGACCGCTACGACGGTGACGAGGGGAAGCGCGGCCAGCACAAACGGCGGCAGCGCGACAGCGCGAGCGCCCCTGGTAATTTCCTCGGGATCAAATTCGCGCGCCGTCGTGGCGCGCTCGCGGACGATCCCGTCGGCTGCGGCCGCGGCCGGATCGGTCGGATCGGTGTAGTCATAGACGTCGCCGGCGCGCCGCGCCCTGGCTTCCGCCCGCGCCAACCACCACAGGCCGAATCCGAGCATGATCGCCGAAGCCGTCAGCCCGAGGCCGGGAGCGGCGAACGGATTGGTGCCGAAAAACGGCATCGGTATCGCGTTCTGGATCGCGGGCGTGCCGGGCATCGCCGACATCGTGAAGGTCGAGGTACCGAGTGCGATGGCCGCGGCCATCAGGCGATGCGGTATATTGGCAGCCTTGAACAGGGCGTGGCCCATCGGCGCCAACACGAAGAATGCAACAAACAAGCTGACGCCACCATAGGTGACGAATGCGCCCGCCAGGACGATGGCAAGCGTGGCTCTCTTTATGCCCAGGCGCTCCGTCAGATATTTGGCGATGGCCTCAACCGAACCGCTGGCTTCCATCAGCTTGCCGAACAGCGCGCCAAGCAGAAAAATCGGGAAAAACCGCCCGACAAAACCGGCCGCGTTGCTCATGAAAGTCTGGGTCCAGTTTGCCAGCAGCGGCTGGCCCGCCAGCAGCGCAGCAATCAGGGCACACAGCGGTGCGAGAAGCAGAATGGTCCAGCCCCTGTAGGCGAGCCAGACCAGCAGACCAAGAGCGATCAGGATTCCGACGACACTCATCGTGCCTCATCGTCGTGGTGAGCAGGGTTCACACAAAAACTCATACAATTAGCACTCCGCCAGCAGCACATCGAGATCGGCGCTCGACTTGCTGCCGAGATCTGTGCCGTGACTGGTCAGGAACTCGTCGGCGCTCTTTCGGCCCTCCACCTTCAGCATCTCGAGGAATTCCCATTCGGCGTTGAGCTTTGACGACGCGCCGAATTCGGCCAACCTGTCGTTCATGATCCGGTGAGTTCGCATGCCCGCCCAGCGCGCGCCTTCGCCATGTCCGGGATCGGCGGCCTGGCGTAGCAGCGCGATCATGCGCAGTTCCTTCAAGAGCGGCGCGTTGAAGGAAATTTCGTTGAGGCGGTCCAGGATATCGCCTGCCGTTTTCGGTGTGTTCAGGCGCTCCCGCGGATTGATCTGGACCAAGATGGTATCATGCGCATCGCTCTCGCGGACAAGAGGCGTGATGGTAGGATTCCCGGCGAAACCGCCGTCCCAATAGGGCTCGCCCTCGATCTCGACGGCCCGGAACATCGTCGGAAGACACGCCGAGGCCAAAAGCACGTCCGGCGTGATCTGGCTGTTGCGAAAGATTCGTCCACGGCCGGTGTGCACATTTGTGGCGGTGATAAACAGCTTGATCGGAGATGTTACGAGGCGCTCGAAATCGATGCTTTCGGTCAGCACCTTGCGAAGCGGGTTGAAGCCCGTGGGGTTGAGGTCGTAGGGCGAGAATACGCGCGACATCAGATCCATGGCGAGGTACGCTGGTGAAGTGTCGAGCGTCCAGCGGCCCATCATCCGTTCCAGGGGCGAGCGCTGCAGAGGACTGAAGGCGGCGGCACGCGAAACACGCCGCCAGTATGCGTCAAGCGCGGCCCGCGCACCATCGGCGCCGCCCCTTGACCATCCGTCCGCCAACACCGCTGCATTCATGGCTCCGGCCGATGTTCCCGAGATCGCCTCGATTCTGATCCACGACTCTTCGAGCAGGCGGTCGAGGACGCCCCAGGTGAATGCGCCGTGCGAGCCGCCGCCCTGCAAGGCGAGGTCGACAAGAC
>Ga0193727_1000354_pt1 | contig 17474 bp, 9 predicted proteins | sample H2c2metaG_FD_143051 | JGI IMG/M metagenome (GOLD analysis project Ga0193727, IMG submission 143051) | Soil microbial communities from a riparian zone of the East river system, Colorado, United States - H2c2 | ecosystem: Environmental > Terrestrial > Soil > Riparian zone | place: USA: East River...
GGGAGCCCCTTCTCAGACCCGTTTCCATCCACAGTCAGCTCCACGGTGCCACGCTGTAGACCGTCGGGATTCTCGACGGTTATCTCGTAGGTGGACGCTCCGAAGCGATACTCGATGGTGAACTCCTTCCAGCTGGCGGGAATGCACGGCTCGATGAAGAGCATCTCGCCCCGCTGCTGGAACCCGAGGATCGACTCGAGTCCGACCCGATACATCCAGCTCGCCGACCCGGTGTACCAGGTCCAGCCGCCGCGGCCGAGATGGCCCTTCGCTGTATACACGTCCGCTGCCACGACGTACGGCTCGACCTTGTAGATGTCGACCCCCTCGGGTGTGTCGGAGTGAGTGATGGGGTTGATCATCTGGAACAGCTCGAACGCGCGATTCCCATCACCTTGAAGAGCGGTCGCGAGCACCGTCCATAACGCTGCGTGCGTATACTGCGCGCCGTTCTCGCGCACACCGGGCAGATAACCCTGGATGTAGCCGGGATCGTGCGTGGTCTTGTCGAATGGTGGCGTGAGCAGAGTAATCACCCGCGCATCTTCGCGGACGAGATACTTGTTGAGAGAATCCATCGCGATTCGTGCCCGGTCCGGCCTTCCCGCGCCCGAGATCACGCTCCAGCTCTGTGCGATCGCATCGATCTTGCATTCGTCACTCGTGCGTGATCCGAGCGGTGATCCGTCGTCGAAGTACGCACGCCGGTACCATTCTCCGTCCCACGCCGATCTCTCCACTGCCTCGGCGTAGCCATCGGCCGTTGCAAGAACTTCGTCGCGCATTGCCGCATCGCCACGTCTCTCGGCGTGCGCCGCGAATTTCCGGAGCGTCGTGATCAGGAACCACGCCAGCCATACGCTCTCTCCCTTCCCCTCGATGCCGACGCGGTTCATTCCGTCGTTCCAGTCCCCGCTTCCAATGAGCGGAAGTCCGTGCACTCCCTTCGTGCACGCCCTCCTGAGCGCGCGAACGCAGTGATCGTAGATGCTTCCGGTCTCCGAAGAAACTTTCGGCAGATCATAGATCTCGTGCTCGTCCGGATTGAGCTGCCGCATCGTGAGATACGGAACTTCGACGTCGAAGATTTCCCGATCGGACGTGACCGCCACATAGTGATCGATCACGTAAGGAAGCCACACGAGATCGTCCGAGAACCTGGTGCGCACACCCCGACCCGTTTGGGGATGCCACCAGTGCTGAACATCTCCCTCGACGAATTGGCGCGACGCCGCTCGAACGATGTGCTCCCTCGCTACGTGCTGATCCGCGTAGACGAAAGCCATGACGTCCTGCAGCTGGTCACGGAAGCCAAAGGCGCCGCTCGACTGATACAGTGCGGACCTCGCCCACATTCGGCAGGAGAGTGCCTGATATAGAGCCCACCGGTTCACCATCAGATCGAATGTCGGTTCGGGAGTCCGCACCTTGATGGTCGCCAGCCTGTGCTCCCAGGCCTCGGTGTTCGCGCTCACTGCCTTGTTCGCCGCTTCCGGCGCCCGATGGCGTCCGATGATCTGCCTCACGACGTCTTCGCTTTCGGCCGCGCCCAGCAGCATCACGATGTCGCGGGTTTCGCCCGGCTCGAGTACTACGCTCACCTGCAGGGCACAGCACGGATCGATCGTCGCGCCAATCGAGCCCGACAGGCCTGCGCGCTCAAGCGCTGCCGGACTTGAAATCGTTCCATTCCTGCCAAGGAATTCGCGTCGATCGGCGGTGTAGTAGGCAACACGCTCACTCACCGACGCGAAGGCGATGTTTTGCGCGAAGTCGGCGTCGAAGTAATTCCGTGCGAACATCGACTGCGTTTCCTCGTCGAACTCGGTTCGAACCTGATACTGGGTTTTCTCGCGCGTTACTCCCAGCACCCACTCCAGGTACCAGGTGAGCGTGAGCTTCTTCCGGGTCTTGCCGTCGTTCCGAAGAGTCAGCACGCTGATTTTCACCGGATCAGTCCCATCGACTCCCAGTCGTAACGAGCTCGCCAATCCCTTGTGATCGTGGTCGAACACTGAGTAGCCGGCACCATGTCGTATCCGGTATGGTGTCGGCTCGCGGATCGGGCACGGCGTCGCTGTCCACAGATCGCCGTTCGTGTCATCGCGCAGGAACACGCAGTCGCTCGACGGGTCGCGCACGGGATCGTTATGCCACGGCGTCAGACGATAGAAAAAGCTGTTGCCCGCCCACGTTGTGCCGCTTCCGCCTTCGCTCACCAGGAATCCGCCGCATTCATTGCCGACGACGTTGATCCACGGCGCTGGCGGCAGATCGCTGCCCGTCAGGTGGATCTCGTATTCGCCGGCCTCGTTGAATCCGCCGAGGCCGTTGAAGCATTGCAAGCCGGTTCCTGGATCGGCCGTCTCCGCGTGAATCGCCACCGTGCCAAGTGGCACGATGTCGCGGTTCATTATCTCCAGTTTGGGCGGATACCTGTCCTCAACACCGGGGAACTCGAGGAAGTTTCCGAGGCCAAGCCCGTCGCAATTCACCTGCACCCTGGCCATTGCCTTGAGCAGTGTGATCTCTTCGGGGCTCAGCAAATCGGCACGACGTACGAACACGCCGCCCGGCCGGTCGAGAAGTCCGGCCTCGCTCGACGCCATGGCGGTGGCCAGTAGCTCGTCGCTCAGCTCCTGCATGTAGCTGAAAGGATGCATGTTGAGAATCACGAGATCGCAGGTGATTCCCTTGAGCCGCCAGTAATGGTGCGTTCGCAAAAGCTGGCGCACGCTCGGCATGCCGATGGGGCTTTCGATTGTCGCCAGAAGAATCGGCCAGTCGCCCGAAACGCCCAGTGTCCACAACGCTTGTTGGCCGAGCCGGTTCTCCTCGACAGCGCTCTGCGCCGGTCGGAATCCCGGATGCGGGAACATCAAGTGTCCCGCCAGATCCTGGTACAACGCCGCATCGGCTGGCGCAATTCCCAGATCGCGTAGCTCCGCCTGTGCTTGCGCCCACGAAAGATCGAGCGCCCGGCGGGCGCTGTATGGATCGTGATATAAATCTGCGAGCTCGACCGCCCGCTCCTTCTGCTCGGTGACGAAGGTCGTGAAGGCAACGTGCGCCGAGCCTCCAGGCGGAATACGAACACGGACCCGCAGCGAGAGAATCGGATCCAGAACTGCGCCCACCGTTCCACTCAGCTCCGCGCCCTCGTCCAGCGCCGCCGCGTTTCTCACCGAGCGGCCACGCCCGACGAATTTCGCCCGATCGGTTTCGCAGGTGACCTTGCCAACCGCTTCCGGGCCGGTTGCGACAACGTGAGTACACCAGAGTGAAGCCTCGGTCGCCGAGCGCGGGCGGCGCGTTGCCAGCAGCGCCGCTTTGCCTTCGAGAAACTCAGTCTGCACGAACAGGTTCTGGAATGCCGGGTGCGCTCTGTCCGCGTCGGGCGGCGCCAGCACTACTTCGGAATAACTGGTGAGCTCGATATCGCGCGGCTGCAGCGAGCGGTTCGTCAGTATGATCCTGCGCACTTCCGCGGCATCGTCCGATGCGACCGCGATCTCTGTCACGGTGTCGATGTCGCCATCGCGGCGGATGAACGTGATGCGATCGCTCGCGAACAGCACTCTATACCACTGTGGCTCCGTCCCCGACGGTTGATGCGCCGTCGACCAGACGTGCCCGGTGCTCAGGTCCTTGACATAGCACCACTGACCGTAGTTGTCGCGAGTCGAGTCATGGCGCCACCGCGTGACGGCGAGATTGCCGTAACGGCTGAACCCGCCGCCCGCATTCGTAATCAGCGTCGTATACGGGACGTTCCCGAGGATGCCAACCACGGGCTGCGGAGTGTGCGGAGTCTCGATCTCCCGCACGGCCGGCTTCTCCATCTCGCTCGGCACGCGTGCCGCGTCGTCGCCCTGGACATCCTGCACCGTCAGGCGCCGCGGTATGCGCTCCTGCAGTACCAGCTCCGCTGACCGCACCAGCGGATCCAGATGGAATCGGCGCGGCCATATCTGACGGTTGAGCGCGTTGTTGAGCGCGACGATGCTCATTCCGATGTGGTGCGCCATGAAAGTGCATACGATCGTTTTCCGCGAACCCGGCGATGGCCGCGTGTAGTCCAGCGCATCGCGGAATCCGTATGGTCCGAGCGCTCCTTCCGCCTCGAGCGTCGTGAGATTCTTGAGCGCCTGCCGCGGCTCTACCAGCATCGCCAGAACCGTTGCGTAAGGCGCGACTACCAGCTCCTTGCTCAGTCCACGCTTGAGTGCGAGATCCGGCACGCCGAAGCCGCGGTACTGATACGTGTGCAGTCTGTCGCGCACGGCGTAGGCGGATTCGGACACGCCCCACGGAACGCCGCGCTCCGCGCCGTAGGCGATCTGGCGCTTCACGCTCCCCTTGTGAGTCTGATCGAGGAGCGTGAACGGGAAGGTTTGCATCACCAGCGCCGGCATCAGGTACTCGAACATGCTGCCGCTCCAGGAAAGCAGCGTTCTCGTCCCCGCCGCGGCGGTGAGCGAGCGTCCTAGCCTGAACCAGTGGTCGACGGACACATCGTCCTTCGCCACCGCCATGAATGACGCGAGGCGTGACTCGGAAGCGAGCAGATCGTAGTAGGAGTTGTCTACGGTATTGCTGCCGAGGTGATATCCGATCGTGAACAGCTTCCGCTTGTTGTCATACAAGAAGCGGAAATCCATCTCCACCGCGTACGCGTGCGCGCGCTCGGCGATTGCCCTCAATCGCTTCGTGTCGAGCTCCGGGCATGCCGGATCCTTCATCATCTCGAAGCAGGCCTGCTTGAGCGCAATCAGATGGCCCGCGAAGTTGCCGCTGTCCACGGTCGAGACGTACGCCGGCTCGAGAACGCGCAGCTCGTTCAGATCGTACCAGTTGAAGAAATGACCGTGGAAGCGGCGCATCCTTTCCAGAGAACGGAACACCTTCTCCACGCGATCGATCATGTCCGAGCGCGTGATGAAGCCCAGGTCGACTGCGCTTACGGTGGACAGGAGCTGCAGCCCGATGTTGGTGGGCGAAGTCCGGAGGGCGACGACCGGCTCTGGATCTTCCTGGAAGTTGTCCGGCGCCAGCCAGTGCGTCTCTTCCGTCACGAACTTCTCGAAGTACGTCCAGTGCAGCTTCGCATATCGGAGCGACGCCTGTCGTTCCGCATCGGTGAGATGTATTTCACCCAGAATCGCCGGTCTGCTCAGCGCCAACGCGATGCTCGGGCTCGCCAGCCACGCCAGCACGAGCGGCAGCGTTCCAGTGACGAACAGGAATTGCTCGTCAGGACCTGATGCTGCCCCGACCGTGACATGAAGGCCGATCATTGCTCCGAGAACCAGGCACAGCGCAGTAACCGGCCACATCTTGCGCCACGTCTCCAGCTGTGAGCCGGCCCCCATGGTCCGCTCTACCTGTGAAGCCGTCTGCCATTCGAGAAGCTTTCGGTGGCTGATGAACAGCCTGTAGAGCGTGCGCACGATTGCATCGGCCGATACGACCGCCTGGTGAGGCAGGAATACCACTGCCAGTGCGAACTGCTGCGCGTTCGTGATCGCGTCGCGTCCAACCGCGAGATAGTAGGCCAGCCACGATTGATCGCGAGGCGGTCGGAGTAGCGAGATCGCCAGCGAGAATAGCCACGGGAAGCCGATGACGAGAAGTACGAGCGCCGTCCACTTGATGATTGGACTTGGCAGCAGGAACCAGCCGGTGATCAGCATCGCCAGCTGAGCGATCTCGACGAGACTGCGACGCAGATTGTCGAGAATCTTCCAGCGCGAGATTGCCGACAACCGGTTCGTCATCGGTCCGTCGGGCCCAGGAACCGTTCCCTTGAGCCACCCGAGCAGCTGCCAGTCTCCACGAATCCAGCGATGCTTCCTTCGCGTGAACGTGAGATATCGGGCCGGGTAGTCGTCGTATACTTCGATGTCTGTCGCGAGCCCGGCGCGGGTCCAGGTTCCCTCGATCAAATCGTGGCTGAGCAGCGTGTTCTCGGGGAACCTGCCGTGCGTCGCTTCCTCGAACGCGTCGACGTCGTAAATCCCTTTTCCCGTAAAGCTGCCCTCGCCGTATAGATCCTGGTACACATCGGACACGGCAGTCGTGTACGGGTCGACGCCTGGGTGGCCCGAGTGGATGGCGGCGAAGAATGATTTATGTGCGCTGGTGAGCGATACGCCGACCCGGGGCTGGATGATCCCGTATCCCTTAGTGATGCGTCCCACGTTCGGGTCGTACTGCGCGCGGTTGAGTGGATGCGCGATGGTGCCCACCAACAGCTGCGCTGCGTCCCGCGGCAGCACTGTATCGGAATCGAGCGTGATCACATAGCGAACAAAGCTGAGTCTGGTCGTATCACCGACCACCGTCGTGAACGCGTCCTTCGCTCCACCGCGCAGAAATTTGTTGAACTGAGCGAGTTTTCCGCGCTTTCGCTCCCAGCCCATCCACACTCCCTGCTTCGGATTCCAGAGCCGGGGCCGATGGAACAGGAAAAACACATCCTCGCCGGGTAGTCCGTACCGCGCGTTCAGTGATTTGATGCCCGCGGTCGCCGCGGCGAGTATTCCTTCGTCGTCCGGTCTGTGCTCGGTCGCGGCGTCTGTGAAGTCGCTCAGAATCGCGAACTGCAGGTTGGGATCGCGATTGGCGAGATACTGGACCTCGAGGTGCTCGAGCGCTTCCTCTACACCGTGCACACTTCCCAGCAGAGTCGGAACGACGACCGCCGTCATGTACTCTTCGGGAATGCCGTCGTCTCTCAGCTCGAGCTTGGACATGAGACGCGGCGGCATCAGCAGTGTTATCAGCTGGTTGATGACGCTGATGCCGATCTCGCTTGCCGGAATCAGCGAAACAAGCGCCACGATCACCTGTACCATCGCCGGCGCTGACTCGATTGCCTCGAGTATCACCGCCAGCGCCAGTGTCGTGAATAGAATTATCCCGCCGAAGTACAGTGTGTTGGGATGCCGCTGTATCCACCGGTACAGCCGTTCGCCCGGGGGTGGGGTATATCCGACCCGTCCTTCGAGAACTGAGCGACCCTTATCGACCAGGAAGTAACCGACGTGCGCGTGCCTGGCGTCAGTCGGATCGGCAAGCTTCGACAGCGCCAGAGTCTCGCTCGCGATTTCTTCCTCGGCTCGCTTGACCCGCTTCGCGATGTGCTCGACGATGTGCCGGTAATGATCGCGCGTTCCGAACGTCATCGAGCCGTAGTGTCCGCTCGGGTCCTGGCGCAGGAGCTTTTCAGTCGCGCTCTGCGCTTCGACGAAATCCTTCCAGTCGAGGCGCGATATCGTGCGAAGGCTGGTGATGCTGTTCGCGACTGTGACCTGGGTGAGCGCGACCCGGCGATTCGAGCGTGTTGCCGCTTCTTCCGCGCTCGGTCCATCTTCGGCGATCCACTGCTCGAGCCAGATCAGTGGCGTGAAGTTGGTCTGGTACGACCGCACCTGCTGGAGGAATCGCGCTACCCACGTCGGCGTGAATGGCGGATGGTTGTCGACGAAGAAAGCGAGTGCCGCTGCCAGTGCCTGCTGCGACTCTTCGCTCGCCTCCCGCAATGCGGTCGCCGCGCGATCGGCTGACTCGACCTCCTGCAGGCGCGCCGCTACGCGCAGGGCCATCCGCCTGATGTTCTCGACGAGACCCAGGCGGAGCATTGTGGGAATCGCCCACAGCTCGCCCATGCGTAGTGCCGTAACGGTTTGATACTCACGCACGAACAGTGTGATGTTGTCCAGATCGAGGTGGCCTTCGGTATGAGCGATGAGCTCGATCGCTACTTCGTACGCGCGTGGGTATCCGGCGAGCGAGCCGGTAGCAAGCTTGGGAAGCTCCTCGTAGTAGCCCTTGGGGAGATTCGTCCGGATCTCCCTTATGTGCTCCTGAACGATGTAGAAGTTGTCGAGAAGCCAGTCGCCGGCCGGACTGATGTCGAGACCGCGCTCGGCACCGGCATTCAGCTCGTGGTAGACGCGGTCGAGGACATTCCTTGTGTCCTCGAGCCGCACGAGCAACGGCCCAACACCTCGCTGCTTCTGCGCGGGGAGAAGGTGGTGCCCGCGTGCGACTGCGCGCGCTCTTTCCCCAAGTCGTTCAGCGCCCAGTACTTCACCGCGAATAGGGCCGACGAGTTCTTCGCCGGCACCGTTGCGGGAACGGCCGAATAGACGACTCAGAATTGTTGTTGGAGCCTTGGGCGGGATTGCTGTTGCCACGTCACTTACTCAACGCCAGAGATGTGCCGCGCTCGATCAGGGCACGCTCGCAAAATATCGCGGTCCTCTACTCGGCGTAATACGCCTGAATACTGAGCGTCACCAGGCGCTGGCGGATCCGCTCGTACTGATCCGCGTTCTGTGGGCGCAGCGATTCTGCCAGAGAGTTCCACAGTTGCTTGAAAATAACAATCAGCTCCTCGGCGGGAATGTTCTGGTCGTGCGCTTCGCGGGCAACTCTCCGGAGAAGATCCGCCAGTTCCGGCGTTGGCCCATCGGGCCGTTTCAGCTGCTCCGTGAGCGCAGTCCGCAGCTCCTTCATTGTGCTTTCCGAGAGTGAGCTCACGACGTTCGGCCAAATAGTTCTACCAACCCTCTGACTGGTGCCGAAGAGGGTGGACATCTGTTCCTAGAATATCTAGGGAGTACCCGCGATACGCTAGAGAATCCCCCGGGTCCATAAGTTGCCGACTACTTCCGTCCCTACTTTGGCTGGTGGCGTTGGACTCGGTTCTGATTCTCGCGCGCGAGGAAGTCGTCGCTGCGCTGCTGGGTATGCTGGTGGAGATAAAGGGTTTGCAGCCGAGATTCCTCGGAAGCGCAGAGCCGGCCGAGGATGCAATCCTCCGGGATAGACCCCGTGCCGTGATCATAGACTGTGACCACCCTGAGTGCCGCGACACCCTGTTGGAAATCATCAGGATGGCAGGAGCGCTTCCCATACTGTTCAGCCCGTCACGAATGCAACCGGAATTGAGGTCGGTAGCTGATCGTCACGGGTTGAGGTCGTTCACGCTGCCCACCGACGTGGACACCTTCGGCAAAATACTGGAGGCCTGAGGGCCGGCGTACCTGGGCGCAACGTCCTGCCTTAACGCAAAAAAGCCCCTCGATGAGGGGCTTTTTTCGTACCGTACCTGACTCTATTCCTTGTTCCCCGGAACGAATCTCTTGGCCTGTTTCGGTATGAGATCTGTATTTTTTTCGTCTTTTTCGCTCTGTTTGAACTCTCGCTTGTCCTGCTCGTGTATGTGCTCGTCGTCGGTTCGGGTTTTGTGATCCGTCGACATTGCATCTTTCAGGTGCCTCGGGTCCATATCTTCCCCATCTCAGGTGTACCGCTTTCAGTACAGGAACCGTGCCCGCATTTTGCTCTCGCAAAGAGCGCTTGCACTCCCATTAGCGGAAACGGATTCCTCCGTTCAGTCGAAACAGCGTTGCATCCGCCGGCACTGAGTAGACCTGCAGGCCGACATCGAGGATCTGGCGAAGAACCGCAGTAACACCGCCGAAAATCGCACCGCGGGTCAGAGGATTCTCGAGCTCAACCTCTGTAGCGTCCACGTTCCCATTCGCGTCGGTGAATCCAACCTGGAAATGTGGATCGATCCTGTTAGCGCCCGCGCCGGCGTAGAACGAGATCGTGCCCGATCCCGGGGCAAATCCGGCGGCGATTTCTCCACCGAACATGTCTGGGTGAAAAGTGTCTTTGGATGGACTAGTACCGTAGCAAGGGCTCAATGGATCACTCTGCTGCAGCTGCGATCGAGGACACGTTATTGCGCCTTTGACGTTCCCGAACGTGCCGTGTACCCGCAACATTAGAGTCGTTCCACTCAGGGCCGGTCCCACCGCAAGATGACGGGCGTGCGATACCGCGAAGCTGAAGAGATTGGGCTTTGCGCGCGCGATTGTGACCGGAGGCAGGTATGCAGCCTCGAGCGCGAAGCCCAAGGGACCTCCGACAGTGATTCTGGGTCTGCCGAAGACGGGTGACAGCGATGTGTGCTCGCTTTTCTGCGTGAAGCACGCACCAGTCTGCTCGATCGAGCGGTCGGGCTTGGGGATGTACTCACCCTCGGCGCCAATTCTAATGCTGCCAGGCCGCATTTGCTGCGGAGACGTTGCGATGGAAAACACAATGGGGGCTGTATAGAAAGCGAGCAGCTTTCCTTCGTTGCTATCGTTTTTCACCCTGCACTGGCCCGCTGCCTGGTGATAGGCGATAAGCAGAGTCACTCCGGCTAACAGACCTCGATGCATTGGCGCTCCCATAATTGCCCAATTTGGGTGAGGGACAAAAGTAGAATAGCGAGTCCGCTCCGGCGATGAGGGGTCGGCAAGAGCAGGCATCCGAGGCGTGAAGGGATATTCCCAACGGGTGAAGGGCGGCGTGCCTCGGCTAGCGGAGACAGTCCGCTCAACGCCACGGGATCTTGCGACCGTACGTACGGAGCATGCACTCGGCGTAGAACGCCGGATGCTCCCGATACGCACTCCACTTGGAGTTGGCGCGGGTCATCACCCCGTCGTAAGCCTGGAAAAGCGCCACTTTTTGCCTGGCCTGGTCTTTTGATCGGTTCGCAGCACGCGATGCCAAGGCATATCCAGTGTAGTAAGCGACGTTCCAGTTGTTTTTGCGGCGTGAATCGGCCACGAGCAGCCCTGACATTCGATGGTCGAAATGATCGTGTGGGTTCACCACCACGCTCGGATCACTGGTGTGGATCGTAACGGTTCGATCCATCGACCCTTCACCGATGAGCGCAGTCACCGCGGCGACGAGATCAGCCCAGCTGTTGTAGGCGGCGCTACCGTCGACAGCTGAAATCGAGGTCATCCGCTTTGCTCGTAGCTTCCGCAGACTTTGGTACGAGTGGCGAGCGAATCCTTTCCCGTCTCTGCGGCCATCGGGTAGGCGAAAGAAATACGATTCAGTATTGGCGATCCTGCATTTTCTGATGGCGTGCTCGAGAGCTTTCGCTGTCGAGCAAGTCACGGAGGTATCTATCCCCAGGCCGGCTGCGGCAATACGCGTCGATTCCAGCGCACCACGTTCCCGGGTCATCCAGTACAACGAGTCCCGGCCATCGTCTCCAGCAGTGAGGTAGATGAACACAACCCTGGCTCCGCTTCGGATCCGGCCGGCAACGACATCTCCCATGAAGAGCTGCCAATCATCCTGGTGGGCGACCAGAACGATATCAGTATAGTCAATTGTGTTTGATACGTAGCTAACTCGGTTCTCGGGTACCGGGTAACTGGATGCAGGCAACAGAGAACGGGAGACGGGCAACGACTGCCAACCGCCGAACACGAGGAACCCAATAATCGCAAACAGTCTCACGCCTGGAACATGATCGAGTGGCTCGTCATCCGCGAGAATCCTCATACCCCCAAACGCAAAGAGTGGGTGCGCATCGAAACGCGCACCCACTGTTAGACTGTTATCTTCCTCGCCGTTACGCGGCTTTGACTGCCTCTACTTCGAGGTTGATCTTCACGTCGTTCCCCACGACTACGCCGCCGGTCTCAAGCGCTTGATTCCAGGTCAGCCCGAAATCACGCCGATCGATCTTGCCACTCCCGCTGAATCCAATGCGCTCCCCACCCCAGGGGTCCGTTTGCTGGCCCTCGAAATGGATATCGAGCGTAATTGGCCTCGTAACATCACGAATTGTGAGGTCTCCGGTCAGCTTGAAGCTGTCCTTGTCGCCTTCGATCTTGGTGCTCCGGAACTTGATTTCCGGAAACAGCTCGGCATTCAGAAAATCCGCTGAACGAAGGTGCTGATCACGCTGCTCGGTCCGGGTGTCGATGCTCACGGCCTTGAGGGTCGCCTCGACAGAAGAATTCCGTGGGTTCTTTTCGTCCATCACGATGGTACCTTCGACGTCGGTAATTCTTCCCTTCACGGTTGTGATCATCAGGTGCTTGGCCGAGAACTCAACCAAGGTATGTGATGGGTCTAGCTTCCACGTCGTCTTCGTCGTCGCTCCGGGAGCTGCTTCAATGGTGGCGGTCATACTTTCCTCTCGATCTGTACGGTTAATTGCCAGTTAGCCCACGCTGGGTCGCTCTAACCGGCACTGGACTTACTCTGTGAAAGGTAGTATACTTTAGTAAGTTACTTGTGTCAAGCACCCATTTCCTTACATTTCCCACATGTCTGAGATCGTTTCCCCTGTCTGCGCGCGGTTCCACCGCGCTGTCGAGCTCATCGGCAGCCGATGGACGGGCGCGATCATCCAGACCCTCCTTCAGGGAAAGACCCGGTATGCGCTCCTCAAGGCGGCGATTCCCGACATCACCGATCGAATGCTGTCCGAACGGCTCCGATCGCTGGAAGCGGAAGAGCTGGTAACCCGCTGGGTGATCGCGGATACCCCCGTCCGCGTCGAATACGAGCTCACGGATAAGGCCCGCGAGCTCGAAGGCGCCTTGCATGAGATCGGAGCCTGGGCGGAGCGGTGGATCCCACTCGAGAGTGTTGAGCACCGCGCCGCGGTAGATCACCCTGATTCGCGCCAGGCAAAGAGTCATCGCCGATCACGCCTTGCGAGGGGTGCGTAAGACCTGGTCGCATTGAAGGTCCCCCAACGCTGAAACGCTGCCACATGGCAGCGTTTTTTTTTGTGCGTGCATTGATCGCAGCCATTTGCAGCCTGCCTTTGCGACGATCGCGCGTTCTGGCGGTTTGTCGGACGGCAATTACGTTTTCACTCGATCGATCTCGGAATGGAACGTCATCTCTCCCGCGGAGAATTTTCGATGCGCACGTTGCTCTCATCGCTTTTGATCTCAACGACCGGTCTCGCTCTCACCCCTGCGCCCGCCGATGTGCCGTTGCGCGGCTTTTTTCCGCAGTCTGTCCAGGCGGAGCGCGATCTCGAAGCCCGATTCAAGGCGATGCCTGATCCCGCACGCATGAGAGAGGCTATGCGTCTTCTGAGCGCGCGGCCGCATCACGTCGGCTCTCCGTATGACCGGATAAACGCCGAGTGGATCCTCAATGAGTTCAAGTCGTATGGCTGGGATGCACACATCGAAAACTTCGATGTTCTGTTTCCGACGCCTGTCGATCGCGTCGTCGAGCTCGTTGCACCGACGACTTTCAAGGCTTCACTGCAGGAGCCCGTACTATCGCTGGATCCAACATCGAACCAGCAGGCAGAGCAGCTACCGTCCTACAACGCCTATTCCGCTGACGGTGACGTGACCGGGCCGCTGGTCTTCGTGAATTACGGAGTACCGGCAGATTACGAAGAGCTCGAGCAACGCGGCATCTCTGTGAAAGGCGCGATTGTCATTGCCAAGTACGGCGGCTCCTGGCGCGGCATCAAACCGAAGGTGGCGGCAGAGCACGGCGCCGTCGGATGTCTGATCTACTCCGATCCACGGGATGATGGTTACGCCGGCGGTGATGTGTTCCCCGCGGGACCAATGCGTCCCGCGCAAGGCGTTCAGCGCGGATCGGTCGCGGACATGCCCACATATCCCGGTGATCCATTGACTCCTGGAGTCGGCGCTACGAAGAATGCGAAGCGCCTCACCGTCGCCGAAGCTCCGACCATCACGAAGATCCCCGTTCTTCCAATCTCCTACGGTGACGCGCAGCCATTGCTCGCAGCGCTTGGCGGCTCGGTTGTTCCCAGTTCATGGCGCGGCGGATTGCCGATCACCTATCGCTTCGGCCCTGGCCCGGCAAAGGTTCACCTACGCGTCAAATTCGATTGGACGTTGAAGACGCTTCATAATGTCATCGCAAAGCTGCCCGGCAGCACCGAGGCCGATCAGTGGATCATTCGTGGCAACCACCACGACGCGTGGGTGAACGGAGCCGAGGATCCCATCTCGGGCCTCGTCGCCGAGCTCGAGGAAGCTCGTGCGTTGGGCGCATTGTACAAGCAGGGGTGGCGGCCAAAGCGCACAATCATCTACGCCGCCTGGGATGGCGAAGAGCCGGGCTTGCTCGGTTCGACCGAGTGGGTGGAGGCACACGCCGACGAGCTCAAGGCCCATGCTGTCGCGTATCTGAACAGCGATACCAACGGAAGAGGGTATCTGGGCATTTCCGGATCGCATTCCCTCGAGAAGTTCATCAATGGAGTCGCTCTCGATATCGAAGATCCGGAATCGGGAGTGAGCTCATGGAAGCGCACGCAGGCATCCAGAATCATCAACGGCTCCGCCGATGCCCGCCGTGATGCTCGCGATCGTGAGGACTTGCGTATCAACGCTCTCGGATCAGGATCGGACTACTCGAGCTTCATCGATCATTTGGGTGTTGCGTCGCTCAATCTCGGGTACGGCGGAGAGGATGATGGCGGTATCTATCATTCGATCTACGACGATTTCTACTGGTTCACGCACTTCAGCGACACATCGTTCGTGTATGGCCGCGCACTCGCCCAGGCAGCCGGCATCGCAGTACTGCGACTGGCAAACGCGGATCTCCTGCCCTTCGCGTTTACGAATCTCGCGGAAACCATTCAGACCTACGTAAAGGAGCTCCAATCTCTCCGCGACAGGCGGTCTGAGGAGATCGCAGAGCGCAACCGGCAGATCGACGATGGCGTCTTCAAGTTCACGAGCGATCCGCGCGATCCTGTCGCCGGGCCACAGCGCCGGCGGCCCGCGCCACAGTTGAACTTTGCACCGCTCCTCAACGCAGTCGATTCCCTCAACCATGCCGCGTCACGTTATGATCGGGCATATGCCCGCGCCGTGGCCGAGGGACGCTCCAGCGCCAGGAGTGTCAACACGCGCCTGGTCCAGGCCGAGCGCGCACTCACATCCACCGAAGGATTGAAAGGCCGGCCATGGTACGTCCACATGATGTACGCGCCGGGCTTCTACACAGGCTACGGAGTAAAGACGATACCCGGAGTTCGCGAAGCGATCGAGCAAGGACAGTGGGAAGATGCCGATCGGGAGATTGCGAGGGCTGCCGCCGCGGTAGAGCGCGAAGCAACGCTGGTCAGCGCACTGGCGACAAGCCTCACCGGAGGAACATGAGGTAGAAGCTCAATTGCCGGGCATGCTCCTAACTTTCCTTCAGGCACCGGCTGCTGTGTCTCACGGTGACGGGCTGGCTCCTGTCGTTCTGGCGCTTGCGGTCATTCTCGCCGTGGCCAAACTCGGTGGCGATGCGGCTGAGCGTATCGGTCAGCCGGCGGTGCTCGGCGAGCTCGTTGTCGGAGTGCTCGTCGGCAACCTCACGCTGCTCGGCGTTGATTGGTTCCAGTTCATCACCACCAATGCCACCATCGGAGTGCTGGCACAGCTGGGCGCCGTCATCCTCCTCTTCGAGGTCGGGCTCGAGTCGACCGTCCGCGACATGATGCGAGTCGGGCTTCGCTCCCTGATGGTAGCGGCGCTCGGCGTCGTCGCACCGTGGGCTTTGGGCTGGTGGGTAGGCGCGCTGCTGCTGCCGGATCACAGTGTCTACGTCCACGCCTTCCTCGGCGCTGTCCTCACCGCGACGAGCGTGGGGATTACTGCTCGCGTTCTCAAGGATCTGGGGCACGCCCAGTCGCCGGAGGCGCGTATCATCATGGGCGCGGCTGTCATCGACGACGTGCTGGGACTGGTCGTGCTCGCCGCTGTAGCCGCAGTGATCGCGGCCGCGGATTCGGGAGCAGGCCTTTCATACGCTTCATTGGCGCTGGTGTTCGGCAAGGCACTGGTCTTTTTGGTCGGCGCTCTCTCGCTCGGCGTTCTACTATCGCCGCGGCTGTTCAGTTTCGCGTCACGGCTCCGCGGACGCGGTGTGCTCCTCGCCACGGCGCTCGTCTTCTGCTTCACTCTTGCCTGGTTGGCTTCGGCAATCGGACTCGCGCCGATTGTCGGCGCCTACGCGGCCGGGTTGATCCTCGAGGACTTGCACTATCGCGAGCTAGCGGCGAAGGAGGAGAAACAGCTCGAAGATCTCATTCGACCGATCTCGTCTTTTCTCGTCCCTGTCTTCTTCGTGCTGATGGGGATGCGCGTTGATCTGAGCGCTCTCGTGCGGCCGGAGATTCTTGGCCTGGCGGCCGCGCTGACGGTGGCGGCAATCATCGGCAAGCAGGCCTGCGCTCTCGGTGCGCTGGGCTCACCGCTTGATTGGCTTTCGATTGGAATCGGGATGATCCCGCGTGGTGAAGTCGGATTGATCTTCGCCAACATCGGTTTGACGCTCGTCGTGCGCGGCGAGCATATCATCGATGCGGCGACTTACTCGGCGGTCGTGATCATGGTGATGTTGACCACCATGATCACTCCGCCGGCACTAAAGTGGAGCCTCAGTAAACGAAGATTACGTTAGCCCCCACCGTTGTCTGCTTGTCGGCGAGCGTGCCCCGCTTGGTAAGGATCGGTTGGTTGGCCGTGTCGTAACGCACTTCTCCTCGAAGCACGACGTGATCGGTGAACTTGTACGCTGGCGTGAAGGTCACTTCCGACAGCGTCGCTTTGGTGCCCGTTCCCAGGCGCACACCATCCTCGTCGTGAAAAGTCTCGCCGCGCAGCGCGACAGAGAACTTGCTCGTCATCGCGATTGTCGCGTAACCCGCGATTCCTTTCCACGTGGCGTCGGCTCCGGGATTCACGGCGCTGGTGCCGTTTTCGGTCCCGTAGTCGCCGTTGACTCCGAGTGTCAGCGACTTGGTCGGTTTGACGATCGCCACCAGGTCAAACACGCTGCGGTTGGTGTGATTGTCGTTCGCGAGCTCTGCTCCCCCAATCCAGTTCAGGAAGACGGTGAGCGGCGCCACTGGTGTGAGGGTGAGCTGCGCCCCGACAGACTTCGAGCGGTTATTGTCGCGCAGAAGATCCCACCCGTTCACGACTTCGATCATACCGGCCACTTTGCTCGAGAAGGCGTAGCTCGCCTTGACCCCGGTGTGCGTGAAAGGAATGGCGTAGCCGAAGAGGATCGACCGGCTGTAGTTGTCGTTGTAGCCGTCGTAACCCTCGATCAACTCGTAGCCCATGTGCGTGACGAACTTCCCCACATCGAAGCGCAGTCCGGAACCGAGGGGCGCGATGTAGCTCGCGAATGCCTGCTGCAGGTCGAACTGGGCAGCGTTCTGGTCCTGCGTCTTGGTGATCTGGGGGATCGAGTTGCCCGCGGCGAAGTCGACGCGAAACCCGGCATCGTTCGGCTTTGATGCCGCGATCTGCACCACCAGCTCGGCGACGTCGAGGTTGAAGGAGTTGTCGTTGAAGTCGAAGACGCGATAGCTGGTCGCGCCGGTCGTGGGACGGTTGGAGTTGTACTGGTATGCGGTCGAGACGAAGGCGTTGACCGCGAGCTCCTCGAACCATTTGGGAAGTGCCGCGGCAGCTGCGGTCGCGGAGGTTGCGCTGTCTGCGGGTGCCTTGCCGGAATCGGCGCGGGAAGGAGCGACAGCGATCAACTGGGCGCCTTGTGCCTTTGCCTCCTCAGCGATGGCGGACGCGGCTACCGACAGCGCAAACACCGCCCCGGTAAATCGGATCCTGCGCGAT
>Ga0193727_1000355_pt1 | contig 17456 bp, 16 predicted proteins | sample H2c2metaG_FD_143051 | JGI IMG/M metagenome (GOLD analysis project Ga0193727, IMG submission 143051) | Soil microbial communities from a riparian zone of the East river system, Colorado, United States - H2c2 | ecosystem: Environmental > Terrestrial > Soil > Riparian zone | place: USA: East River...
TGAGCCGGTCAGCGCGGAGGTGCCGGTGCGCAGTGCTGCGGCCCGCTTCACGTTTCGCACCGTTCATCCTTCACCACACGGCCGCGTGCCACGGGCATTTCGGGCCGCGCAGCCTGCGCGATCGCTGCTATCATTTGCGTGCCGGGGGAACTGGCCCCAATCGGAGTTCTCGTAAGTGTTAGAAATCCTGCTTGCTGGCGGCTGGGCGATGCTGCCTATCCTGCTGTGTTCGGCGGTGGCGCTTGCCATCATTCTCGAGCGATTCTGGTCGTTGCGGCGCCAGTCGGTGATTCCGCCGAATCTCGGCGGCGAAGTGCGCGAATGGGCGCGCACGCGCAAGCTGGATCCGGAGCATATCGAAGTGCTGCGCAGGAATTCGCCGCTCGGCGAATTGCTGGCTGCCGCGCTGAGTGTGCGCCAGCGCCCGCGCGAGATCATGAAGGAGCGCGTCGAGGATACCGGCCGTCATGTCGTGCACCGGCTCGAGCGCTTTCTCAATACGCTCGGCACGATCGCGCTGATCTCGCCGCTGCTCGGCTTGCTCGGTACGGTATTCGGTCTGATCAGCATGTTCTTCGCCGTGATGATCAGCGGCGTCGGCGATCCGCTGAAGATGGCCGGTGGTATCGGCGAAGCGCTCGTGTGCACCGCCTCGGGTTTGTGCGTGGCGATTCCGGCCTACTTCTTCCACCGCTACTTTCGCGGACTGGTCGGCGACTACGTCGTCAGCATGGAGCAGCAGGTGATCCTGCTGATGGACGAACTGGCGCTGCAGAACGAACCGGTCGTGGCGCCGGCGCCGGTCGCGCCGGTGCGCGCGCCGCGGACGCGCAGCGTACAGCAGGCGCCGGTCGATTGAAATGCGCATTGGCGCTGCCCGCCAGGACGATTTCGAGATCAACGTGATCTCGCTGATCGACGTCATGCTGACGCTGCTGATGTTCTTCGTCATGACCACGACTTTCGTCCAGCACTCGACGATGAAGGTGGCGCTGCCCGAGGCGTCGGAGACCGTACTGGACGCGCAGCGCAGCCCGCTGGTCGTCATGATCGATGCCAACAGCCGCTTCTATGTCGACAACAACGAAGTGCTCAATCCGTCGATCGACACGCTCAAGGAGGCGATCAACCGCATCGGCGGCGACGACCGCGAGCGCACGGTCGTGTTGCGCGCCGACGCGATGACCCCGCACCAGGCCGTCGTGACCGCGATGGATGCGCTCGGTCAGGTCGGCTTCACGCATCTGTCGATCGCGACGACGCCGGCGAAGGAGCGTGCGACCAAGTGAACCCCGCTCCAATCGAATACCGCGGTCGTGCGCGGCGCGACGATCACTCCCCCTCTCCCGCTTGCGGCAGAGGGCAAGGGGTGAGGGGCCATTTGCTTGAGCGCATAGTGAGCGCCGCCAAAATCCTGTCCGCATGAGCGGCTGCCGGTGAGCATGCCGCCACAGGTCGCCGCCTACCCGACCTACCGGCGCCTGCTCGGCTATTCCTCGCGTTACTGGCCGATCGCGGTCCTCGCCGCGGTCGGCATGGTGTTCGACGCCGCCTGCGGTTCGGTGTTCACGCTGCTGATCAAGCCGATGCTCGATCAGTTGTTCGTGGCCAAGGATCCACAGACGATTCTCTGGATGCCGATCATCATCATCGGCCTGTTCGTCGTGCGCGGTGCGGCCAGCTATACCGCCGACTACGGCATGGCACGTATCGCACGCGGCGTCGTGCAGACGCTGCGAGCCGAAGTCTTCGACAAATACCTGCGCCTGCCGACAGCCTTTTTCAATCGCGAACCGGCCAGCCACCAGATCGCGCGCATGACCTACACGGTCGAACAGGTCGCCAATGCCAGTACCGATGCGCTCAAGGTCGCGGTGCTGGACGGTTTGATGATTGTCGGTCAGGTTTGCGTCATGTTGTACTGCAGTGCGCGTCTGACGCTGGCGCTGTTCGTGCTTGCGCCGCTCGTTGCCGGCGTCGTCTATCTGGTCGGCAAGCGCTATCGTCGCATCAGCCTGCGCATCCAGAATTCGATCAGCTCGATCACCGGCATCGTCGATGAAATCGTCAGCGGCCAGCGCGAGGTGAAGGTGTACGGCGGCCAGGACTACGAACGCTCGCGCTTCGGCGAGGCGAACACGGCGATCCGCAGCCTCAACCTCAAGGTCGCCTCGACCAACGCACTGGCGACCGCGATCGTGCAGCTCGTTGCCGCCTGCGCGCTGGCGTTGGTGATTTTCCTGGCCACTCGTCCGGCCACGCTGCGCAGCATGAGCCCCGGCACGTTCATGTCGCTGATCTCCGCCATGCTGGTCATGTTGCCGTCGCTGAAGCGGCTGACCACGGTGCAGTCGAACCTGCAACGCGGTGTGGTCGCCGCACGTGATCTGTTTGAAGTCATCGATGCGGATGACGAGCGCGATAGCGGCCGCGCGCAGCTTGCGCATAGTCGCGGTGATATCGAGTTCCGCGGCATCGTGTTCAACTACCCCGGTGCGCTCGAACCGGCGCTGCGCGGCATCGATCTGCATTGCCGGCCCGGCAGCGTGACCGCGCTGGTCGGTCGATCGGGCAGCGGCAAGTCGAGCTTGGCCAGCCTGATCCCGCGCTTCTACGATCCGCAAGCCGGTGAAGTCCGGCTCGACGGACATGACATTGCCGACTACACGTTGGCGAGCCTGCGCGAGCAGATCGCACTGGTCGGCCAGCAGGTCGTGCTGTTCGACGACACGGTCGCGCGCAATATCGCCTATGGTGCACAGGAACGATGTGACGAGGCGACAATCGTCGCGGCAGCCGAGGCGGCCAACGCCATGGAGTTCATCCGGCGTCTGCCGGCCGGTCTGCACAGCCGCATCGGCGAGAGCGGGGCGCTGCTGTCGGGCGGTCAGCGCCAGCGGATCGCGATTGCGCGTGCGATCCTGAAGAACGCACCGATACTGATTCTGGACGAGGCGACCAGTGCGCTCGACAGCGAATCCGAACGGCTCGTGCAGGACGCGCTCAAGCGCCTGATGAGCGACCGCACGGTACTCGTCATCGCCCATCGACTGTCGACCGTCGAGCATGCCGACCAGATCGCCGTGCTCGGCGAAGGCCGCATCATCGAGATCGGCACGCACGCCGAGCTGATCGCGCGCGACAGTCAGTACGCCGCGTTGCATCGCCTGCAATTTCGCGAAGCCGCAACCGCATCACCGCCGCGATGAACGCGGCACTGCAATTGACGAGCATGCTGACCTGTCCGCAATGCGGGCAGCAGGCGAGCGAAACCATGCCGATCAATGCCTGCATCTGGTTCTACGAATGCGCGCAATGCAGCGCGATGTTGCGTCCGAAGCCCGGCGACTGCTGCGTGTTCTGCTCGTATGGCAGCGTGCCGTGCCCACCCATACAGCAAGCCCGGGACTGTTGCCGGCCGGCACCGTGATACCCGACCAGCGCGCACTGCAGGAGATCTGGTATGGCGGCCGCGCGCCATCGCTCACGCTGCGTGCGCTCGCATTCGTCTACGCTGCGGCCGTGCGCCTGCGCCGCCTGCTGTTCGACTTCGGCATCATGCCGCGTGTGCGTTTGCCGGTGCCGGTCATCGTGGTCGGCAACATCACCGCGGGCGGCACCGGGAAGACACCACTGACGATCGCGCTGGTTGAAGCGCTGCGCGCCCGCGGCTGGAAACCCGGCGTCGTCAGCCGCGGTTACGGCGGCGACGCCCGTCGGCCGCTGCGGGTCGATGCCGATAGTCACCCGGCGATCGTCGGCGACGAACCGTGCCTGATCGCGCGGGCAACTGCAGCGCCGGTCGTGGTAGGTCGCGATCGTGCCGCGGCGGCACGCTTGTTGCTGGAATCGGGCGAGGTGGACGTCATTGTCGCCGACGACGGCTTGCAGCACTACCGCCTTCGCCGCGACGTCGAGATTTGCGTGATCGACGGCGCGCGCCGCTTCGGCAACGGTCGGCTGCTGCCGGCCGGGCCGCTGCGGGAACCGGTCGAGCGCGCGGCAGCGTTCGAGTTTCGCGTCTGCAACGGCGGCAACGCGCAAGCCGGCGAAGTTCCGATGACACTGCACGGCGATGAAGCGGTGTTGCTGGTGTCGCCGATGCGGCGCAGGCTCAGCGAGTTTGCCGGCACCGGTGCGCACGCCGTCGCTGGAATAGCCAATCCGGCGCGCTTCTTCGCTCAATTGCGTGCGGCCGGAATCGATGTCACCGAACATCCTTTTCCCGACCACCACGCGTTCGTCGCTGCGGACATCGGAATCGGTGATGGCCTGCCGGTACTGATGACCGAGAAGGATGCGGTCAAGTGCGCCGCGTTCGCCGGTGGTTCGTGCTGGTATGTGCCGGTGCGAGCCGCGCTGCCGCCGGAGTTTTTCGACGCCGTCGCCGCACGCATCCGCTCCCGTGCGGCGACGTAGGGCGCCTGTTGCCGCGCGCCGCCGTGGGGGTATGCGTAGGGTGGGGGTCTGCCCACCGAGCTTGGTCGATCGGCTCGCTGTGCTCCGGCGATTTGCTGATGGTGGGCTGAAGGCCACCCTACAAATTACCGCGCCGTCAGGCGGGCGGGTGCCGCCGTAGGGCGGGCTTCAGCCCACCCAGGTTACTTGCTGCGCGTCCACAGCAGCCTAGGCGTCGGCCGCTTTCTCGCGAAACAGGGCGGCGAGCATCGGCGGCGTGACGATCGACGTCAGCAGCGACATGGCGACGATCAGCGCATAGAGATGCGCTGAAAAAACGCCAGCGGCGAGGCCGAGGCTCGCGATGACGACTCCGACTTCGCCGCGCGGCACCATGCCGACGCCGACGATCAGCGCACCGCGCCGGCCGAGCGCCAGGGCGCCGAGAAACCCGCCGAGCAGCTTCGAGACAATCGCGATCACGGTGATCAATGCCAGCGTGAGCAGCGTCCCCGCATCGGCTAGCTGCGCCAGTTCGATCTTGCTGCCGGTCATGACGAAGAAAAACGGCGTCAGCAGCGCGAGCAACGGCTGAGTTTGATGTTCCAGCGTTTCGCGTTGACGCGTCTCCGATGCGATCATGCCGGCAAGAAATGCGCCGATGATCGCGGCAAGACCGAATTGGGTCGACAGGTAAGCAAGCCCAAGGCACAGCGCGAGCGCCAGCGTCAGCGGCGACAGCGGATTGACCGGCACTTCCAGCCAGTGCGATCGCCGCCGCATCACGCGGGTGCCGAGCAGTGCGATGACGGCGACGAAACCGACCGCTTCGCACAGGATGATCACGATCTTGCCGAGTTGCAGCGACTCACCGGTCTGCATGGCCGTGACGACGCCGAGCAGGAGCATCGCGAGGATGTCGTCGATCACGGCAGCGCCGAGTATTACGCGGCTTTCCTCGCGCTGCATCACGCCGAGTTCCTGCAGCACGCGTGCCGTGATGCCGGCCGAAGTCGCGACGAACGCGGCGGCGACGAACAGCGATTTCGCCCAGTCGAAGCCGCTGCCATGCGCCCACAGCGAGCCGAGCACAAACGGGATGATTACGCCGAGCATGCCGACGAACAGCGCGCTGCGGCCGACCCGCTTCATCTCGTCCAGGCGAGTTTCCAGGCCGACCGAAAACAGCAGCAGCACCACGCCGATTTCGGCCAGCACGTCGAGCGCTTCGGCCGGGTGGATCCAGCCGAGCAGCGAAGGTCCGATCGCACAACCGGCGGCAATTTCGCCGACCACGCCGGGCATTTTCAAGCGCTGCGCGATCTCCGCGCCGACCTGCGCGGCGACGAAGATCACGAACAGGCTGAGGAGGATTTCGCTGCCGTGCTCCATGGGAATCGCCAGTCAGTTGTGGTGAGCACGTTGCCCGTCGGAACACCGCTGTGCCTGCGCTTCCGCCATTGCGGAACCTGCGACAGGCAACCATTGCCTTTTTGGCGTCCGGACCGGATGCTACACGTTGCCGGCAAGCAAGGGGAGAGCCCGTGCCAGATTCCCAGCGCAACGCGCGTGAACCCATGTCCAAGGTCGACACGGCCTGGCTGCGCATGGAAAGCCCGACCAACTTGATGATGATCACAAGCGTGCTGATTTTTTCCGGCAGGCTCGAATTGAAGAAGCTCAGGCACCTGATCGAGTCGCGCTTCCTCGCCTTCCGCCGATTCCGTCAGAAGGCGGTCGACGGTCCGTCCGGCGTGCTCTGGCAGACCGACGCGGATTTCGACATCGACTGGCATGTCAAGCCGGCCGCGTTGCCGGGCAAAGGCGACAAGATCGCGCTCGAGAAATATGTCAGCGAACTGGCCTCGACGCCGCTCGACCATGCGCGGCCACTGTGGCAGTTCCACCTGATCGAGAACTATGACGGCGGCAGCGTCGCGATCTCGCGCATCCATCATTGCTACGCCGACGGGCTTGCCCTCGTGCAGGTAATGTTGTCCCTCACCGACGCCCCGAAGCAATCGCCGTTGGGCCACGCGGCGCCGAAAGCCGGCAAGCGCAAGGAGCTTGCCAAGGTCTGGCTGGCGAAGGATCAGGGCAGCGTGTTCGAACGCCTGTTGCAGCCGGCGCGCGCAGGATTTGCCAAGGCCATCGACTTCGGCGGCAAGGCCATCGACAAGGGTGGCGATCTCATGCGCGATCCGGCACTGGCCTCGGCGATTGCGCGCGAAGGATCCGAGATCATTCGCGAACTGGCGATTGCGCTGAGCCTGGCCGACGATCCGCCGACCGCGTTCAAGGGTCCGCTCGGCGCGAACAAGCGCTGTGCCTGGGCCGATCCGCTGCCGCTCGAGGATGTCAAGGCGATCGGCAAGGTGTTGCGCTGCACGGTCAACGACGTGTTGCTGGCCTGTGCGGCCGGTGCGCTGCGCGGCTACCTGCGCAGCCTCGGCGAGGACGTCGACGGCATGACGATTCGGGCGACGGTGCCGGTCAACCTGCGGCCGCTCGAGCATGCGAAGAAGCTCGGCAATCATTTCGGCCTGGTGTTTCTCGAACTGCCGATTGGCGAAGCCAATCCGTTGCGCCGCCTCGAACGCGTCGCCGCATCGATGCGCGAGCTCAAGCGCTCGCGCCAGGCCGCGCTCACGTTCGGACTGCTGGCCGCCGTCGGCATGGCCCCGGCCGCCGTACAGCGCATGGCGCTCGAACTGTTCAGTCGCAAGGCAACCATGGTCGCGACGAACGTGCCGGGGCCGCAGATGCCGCTGTACCTGGCCGGTTGCGAAGTGCGCGAGATGATGTTCTGGGTGCCGCAGAACGGCACGATCGGCATGGGCCTGTCGATCCTCAGCTACAACGGCCGCGTGCATTTCGGCATCATCGCCGACTCCAAGCGCGTGCCGGATCCCGAGCCGCTGGTGCAGCGCTTCGGCAAAGAGGTCGAGAAGCTGACATTGATCACGCTGATGGAAGACTGGGAAGGAGACATCGGCGCTGCGGATGCCGAGGACACGTTGCGTCGTTACGCGTGAGAGGGAGGCGTGAGACGTGAGACGTGACAGGAGGAGCGTGGCGGTAGATGCGTTCGATTGGGTGACATTGCCTTGAAGGCGTATCGAGAGGGCGCTACCCCTCAGTCCGCTTTACGTCTCACGCCTCACGAAAAATTCCTGACCATCGTGCTACCATTTGTCGTTGTTTAGCCATCCAAATCCTCGAGGCGTAATGCACATCCAGACCAAACTGCCCAAGGTCGGAACGACGATCTTCACGGTGATGTCGCAGCTTGCGATCGAGCACAAGGCAGTGAACCTCGGCCAGGGATTTCCCGATTTCGATGGACCGCAGGCGCTGCGCGACGCGCTGGTCGCGTCGATGAACTCGGGCAGGAACCAGTACGCGCCGATGACCGGTGTGCCGAAGCTGCGCGAACAGATCGCGCTGAAGGCCGAACGCATGTACGGCTGCCGCGTCAATGCCGGCAACGAAGTCACCGTGACCAGTGGCGCGACCGAAGCACTGTTCGCGGCGATTGCGGCGTGCGTGCGCGGCGGCGACGAAGTCATCGTGCTGGATCCGTGCTACGACAGCTACGAGCCGGCGATCGACCTTGCCGGCGGCCGCGCCGTACACGTGCCTTTGCGCCTGCCGGACTTCGCCGTCGACTGGCAACGCGTCAAGGATGCGATCACGCCGAAGACACGCATGATCATGGTCAACTCGCCGCATAATCCGAGCGGCGCGGTGTTTTCGAAGGCGGACCTCGACGCGCTGGCGGAAGTCACGCGTGGCACGGAGATCCTCGTTGTGTCGGACGAAGTCTACGAGCACATCGTGTTCGACGGCCTCGATCACCAGAGCGTGCTGCGCCATGCGGAACTCGCCGCGCGCAGCTTCGTCGTGTCGTCGTTCGGCAAGACCTACCATTGCACCGGCTGGAAGGTCGGCTACTGCATCGCACCGCCGGTGCTCAGCGCCGAGTTTCGCAAGGTGCATCAGTACCTGACGTTCTGCACATTCCAGCCGGCGCAGTGGGCTTTCGCCGATTTTCTCGAAAGCGATCCGCAGCACTACCTCGACCTGCCGCGCTTCTATCAGGCCAAGCGCGATCATTTTCGCGAACTGCTGGCGCCGTCGAAATTCAGGTTGCTGCCGGTCAGCGGTGCCTACTTCCAACTGGTCGACTACGCGGCGATCAGCGACAAGGACGATCTGAACTTCAGTGAGTGGCTGATCCGCGAAGCCGGCGTGGCCGCGATTCCGGTATCGGCATTCTACGAATCGCCGCCGAATTCGCGTCTGATCCGGTTCTGCTTCGCCAAGAACGACGCCACGCTGGCAGCGGCTGCGGAGCGGCTATGCCGATTGTGACCGATACGGGCTTGCGCGTTTCGGTGGTGCAGGGGGCGACGCGCTGGCACGACCCTGCCGGCAATCGCGAGTATTACGCTGCGTTGATCGCGGCATTGCGCGGACAGACCGACCTGGTGTTGCTGCCCGAGACATTCACCAGCGGTTTTTCGAACGAGGCGATTCATCGCGCCGAAACCATGGACGGACCGACGCTCACGTGGCTGCGCGAGCAGGCGCATGCACTCGACGCCGCGATCACCGGCAGTGTGCAGTTGCGCGTGGGCGAAGGCGCGGCGGCAAAGGTTTACAACCGCCTGCTGTTCGTCACGCCGGACGGCAGTGTGCGCCACTACGACAAGCGCCATTTGTTCCGCTACGCCGGCGAGCACGAGCGTTACGAGGCCGGCAACGAACGGCTCGTGGTCGAGTGGCGTGGCTGGCGCATCTGCCCACTGGTCTGCTACGACCTGCGTTTCCCGGTCTACTCGCGCAATCGCCATGAGCCCACGGCGGCGCGCTTCGATTACGACCTCGTGTTGTTCGTGGCGAACTGGCCGGCGGCACGGCGCCATGCCTGGAGCACGCTGTTGCGCGCGCGCGCGATCGAAAACCTCAGCTACTGCGTTGGCCTCAATCGCGTCGGCGTCGACGGCAACGGTCTTCAATACGCCGGCGACAGCGCCGTGCTCGACTTTCTCGGACAGCCGCTGGCCGAACTCGGTGCGCAGGAACAGGTGCTCACGACAAGGCTCGACGCAGCCGCCCTGGCGGCGCACAGGGAGCACTTTCCAGCGTGGATGGACGCTGATGCCTACGACCTGAAGACTTGAGCGCAACTCGCGCCGTTACGCTGCAAACATTTCCCTGGCGCTGCGCTTGCTCTTGCTGCGTGCGCTGAAATCGCGCAACTCATGCATGACCACGAAACGCTTCGCTGCGCGCAGGCTCGGCTGGCGCCCGAGGACGATGGCAGTGCGGGGGCAGAGCACTTCATAACAACGTGATTGCAACGCGCCTGCGCTGTCGTATTGTTCGAAACGGATGATCACGTAGCCGAAAACCTGTTTTTCTTCGCGACGCATGTTGCGCATGGGGGCACCTCCGTGGAGCAAGTGCGCGCCAGCATACGCAGCGCAAATGTAGGCGCGGTTAATCGCAGGTTTCAGTCGCGTTAAACCCGCGGCCTAGTTTGCAGCTCGGGAATTTTTCACGAACTCCGCGATTTCATCCGCCGCGAAGATCGGCAGCGAGCAGCGGTTCTCGGTGCAGACGAAAGCGGCGGCACGTTTCGGCGATGGGTAGCTGACGTCGGCGTTCGGCAGGTCGGTCTTGTCCCACCATTCGATGCGCTTATACCACGGCGGCAGATGCTGCAATGTGGAAAAAAGCAGTTTCGCCGCAGGATCGCTCTTTGCGCCCATGACGGTGAGGTGCAGCGGATCGGCGTGCAGTTCGTCGTCGGCCAGCAGGATGCCCGGCTCCGTGATCTCGGACAACGCGATGCGTGGCTCGGCCAGGTAGCGCATGGCCGTTTCGGCGAGCGCCTTGTGGCCGGCGTTGCCGGTGTAGTGCGCGAGCAGGTTGGCGAAGCGCGCCAGCGAAATGTTCTCGTCGAGCTGCGGCAGTGCGCCGATCGGAGCCGACGACCTGGCGCTGGCGAAACCGCCACCGCGGTCGGAAAAATTTGCCGCGATGAAGTCGGCTGCGCCTGCCGCCCGTGTCAGCCAGGCGCGATCCGCTGTCGTTCGATACAACGCCAGGAAGGCGCGGCCCATCGCCAGCGAGTCGCTGAGATACGGTCCGGCGGCATCGCGCTCGTCATGGCGGAAGCCGCTGCCCGGCAGCGCCCGGTTGGCCAACACCCATTGCGCTGCGCCGAGCGCATCGCTCAGCGCAGCGGAGTCGCCGCCGTATTCGGCCCAGGTGGCCAGTGCCTCGATCAGCTGACCGTTCGGCAGGGTATACAGGTGCGGATCGACGCGCGGCACACCCTGCTTGCGGCGTTGCGCATCGTCGAGCGCGAAATAGCCGTCGGCATGTTCTCCCGGCTTCAGGTCGGCATCCTGGCTGACGCGGAAGGCACCGCCGGCGTCCTTCAGGAACGTGTCGAGATAGCGGCGGATTTCATCGACTGCCGTGCGGTCGCTGTCGCGGCCGAGCGTCGCCCAGGCCAGGGCGTATATGCGCAGATACTGTGCCTGCACGGTCGCGAGCTTCTCGAAATGCGGGTGCTTCCAGTCGCTGAAGGTCGAGTACTGGTAGACACCGCCCCAGGCCGGATCGAACAGCGCACGCGCCGCATCGAGGGTACGCGTGGCCATTGTCGCGGCGTCCTTGTCGCCGGAAGCGGCGAGCGTCAACTCGTGCTCGACGCTGTCGCGATCAAGATATTTCTGCGCGATGATCAGGCCGCCGAGCTGCGCGTCGTGCGTGTCACGGTGACGCTTGAGCAGTTCCGCGCGTGTCACTGCGTCGAGCGCGCTGGCACGCGGCGCCGGTGCAGCCTGGTCGGCATATGCGGCCGCTTCGGGCGATGGATCGGCTTCGATCGCCTTGAGCAGTCTCAGGAAGCGTTCCGGCTCGATGAATCCCTGACGCTTGACGATCTCGGCGCCGTCGGCGGCGAAGACGACGGTGGCGGGCCAGCCGTAGTCGCGGTAGCGATTGGCCAGGTCAGGGCGCAGATCCTGGTCGATGCGCAACGGTACGTAGTGCGCGGCGATTTCATCCTGGATCGCCTTGTTGCCGTAGCTCTTTTCGTCCATGACATGGCACCAGTGGCACCAGACGGCCTCGAGGTAGAGCAGCACGAAGCGATGCTCGGCACGCGCCCGGGCGAATGCATCCTTGTCGGAACGCGACCATTCGATACGCTGAGCGTGAGCGTGCGGCTTCGCAGGTTCGGCTGCGCCTGCCGGACAGCCGAGGAAGCAGAGCGCCACCAGCACTGCCGCTACGGCGCAGGCACGCATGACGCCAAACCCAGGCGACGAAGGCTGGACGATTGCCGATGCAAGCGCAGGATCGATTTTCGGTTCGTCGCCGCCGCGAGTGTTCATTCAGGTCCCCAAAAGAATCGGAGCAGATTGCTGCCGATAATGCGATTATCCTGCCAGCCGGTGGAATCGGCGTGAATGGCGCGCGCGCTTGGCGCTGCGCCGATGCGGGCTTGCTGATAAAATATTACGGAACATTCGGTGCGCCGTTGCAGTCGTGCGGCGCTGTGGATTTTTTGGCGGGGAGAAGGTCATGAAATCGTTGATGTTGGCGGTGGCAATCGTGGCGGCAGGTTTGGCGCAGACCGCGTTGGCGGCAGGAGACGGCCGGCCGACAGTCGGTGTGGCCGAGTTCACGAATCAGTCGGGCGCGGCGTGGTGGCGTGGCGGCGTCGGTTGGGAATTGTCCGGAATGCTTTCGAACGAATTGTCGTCGAGCGGCGATTTTCACGTCGTCGAACGGCAGAAGCTGCAGAACGTGCTCGAAGAGCAGAACCTGGCCGCTTCCGGGCGCGTCGCTCCTGGTACCGGTGCGAAGATCGGCAAGGTGACCGGTGCCGAATACCTGATTACCGGAACGGTAACCGCATACGAGGAGAACACCTCGAGCACCGGCGGCGGCCTGAGTTTCAAGGGTATCGGCTTCGGCGGCAAGTCGGCCGAGGCCTATCTGGCCGTCGATATCCGTGTCATCAACACCACGACCAGCGATGTCGATTTCTCGCGCACGATCGAAGGTCGCAGCAAGAGCAGCGGTGTCGCCGTCGGTGTTTATCGCGGCGGCTTCGGCGGCAGTCTGGCACACGAAGAGAACACGCCGACCGGCAAGGCGATACGCGCCGCGCTGGTCGAGATCACCGACTACCTCGACTGCGTGATGGTCAAGCGCGACGGCTGCAAGGCCGACTTCGACGCGAAGGAACAGCGCCGCCGTCAGGGCGACAAGAAAGCGATCAAGCTCGACTGAAAACGATTGTTGATCGTCGCTCGAAAAAAAAACGGCGAAGGACATTCCTTCGCCGTTTCTGTTTCCTGGCGCGGCTGAACGTCCGACGCCGGGGTTTCACTTGCTCTTTGCACGAAACGGCGAGGGTTCTCCTCGCCGTTCCTGTTGCTGACGTTGCCCGAAGTGCTATCGGATCTGACGGCCAGCGAACGTCGGGTCAGCGCGGCGGCGGACGCCTGCGCCGGCGCGGGCCGCCCGGAGCACCGCCGGGGCGGTTGTCGTTGCCGATGCGGTTGCCGATGTCGTCGCGCGGTGGCGGCCGGTCGTCGGAACGCCGCGGCTGCTGGTCGCCGCGTGGCGGCATCCCGTAGGGAGTTGCCGGACGACGGTCCTGGCCGGCGCCACCCGGTCGTGGCCGGCGCGGCGCGCGATTTTCATAGCCCAGCGAATTGCCGAAGGCGTCAGGGGCTGCAGGCGCGTTGAAGTTGCGGCCGCGACCGTCGCCACCGCCGGGCGGGCGCGCCCGGTTGTTGCCGCCACCCGGGCCACGGTTCGGTCCGGCGTATGGTCCGGCGCCACCGGGCCGCGGCGGGCGCTTGCCGCGACGCGGCGGCCGGGCGGGGTCGAAAACACCGCCTTCGTTGCCGAAGCCCGGGCGCGGCGGCTGATAGATGCCGATCTGCTGCTGCGGCGCATTGCGCCCGCTGCCACGACGCGGTGGCCGCGGGCCTCCGGCGCGGTCGGCGGTGGCACCGGCGCCGTGGCGCGGTTTCTTGCCGCCTTTCTTGTTGCGGTTGGCGCCGGGGCGCTTGAATGGCGCTTCGTCGCGGATGCGGTCGAAGGCACGGATTTCGCGCGCCTCGTCACCGCCGCCGGTCCAGGCCTGTTGTGCGCGTGGTGTCGGGCGAAATTCATTCGAAGGCTTGGCCCGGCGCTGGCCGATCACAGGCTGCAATGTCAGGGTCGGCTCGGGCTCGCCGGCGCCGACCAACGTGCGCAGCGCCTTGACCTGTTCGGATTCGAGTGTTTCGCTGCGGCCCTTGAGCAGGCCACGCGGCAGTTCGACGTTGCCGTAGCGGATGCGTTTGAGCCGGCTGACCATGAGGCCCTGCGACTCCCACATGCGGCGCACTTCGCGATTGCGACCCTCGCGCACTACGACGCGAAACCAGGAGTGGCTGTCGCCGCGGCTGATCACGGCGAGTTCCTCGAAGCGGGCAGGGCCGTCTTCCAGTTCGACTCCGGCGCGCAGGTGTTCGAGCGCCTCGTCGGTCACTTCGCCGTGAACACGACAGATGTACTCGCGATCGACCTCGGTGCTCGGGTGCATCAGCGCATGCGCCAGCGCGCCGTCGGTCGTCAGCAGCAGCAGGCCGGTCGTGTTGATGTCGAGTCGCCCTACGGCGATCCAGCGTGCGCCCTTCAGCCGCGGCAGCTGTTCGAACACGGTCGGCCGACCTTCCGGATCCTCGCGCGTCGTGACGACGCCTTCGGGCTTGTTGAAGACCAGCACCTGGGCGTGCTCGGCACTGTCGTTGACGGTAACGAACAACTTGCCGTCGAGTTCGACACGATCGCCTGCGCGGACGCTCGAGCCAATCTCGGCGACGTTGCCGTTGACGCGAATCTCGCCGCCGCCGATGCGTTCTTCGAGCAGGCGACGGGAGCCGAGGCCGGCGTTGGCGAGGACCTTTTGCAGGCGCTCTTCAACGGTATCGTTGGAAGGCGTGGCGGCGCGCTTCAGGGTAAGAAGCGTGCGGGGTGGGGCGTTCATGTTATTTGCTCCGGGGCAGAGGCATCGGCTGTGGATGCTTCCAGTGGATCTGTGTCGTCTTCGGTCGGTACGGCGCCGCCGGATTGCGCGGCTTCATCACTACCATCATCGCCAACGGCGACGGGCGCCAGCGACATTTGCACGTCGAAATCCTCGATGTCGCGGATTTCCGCCAGCGGCGGGAGTTCGTCGAGCGATTTGAGGTTGAAGTAATCGAGAAAATGCCGGGTCGTGCCGAACAGCTCGGGCTTGCCGGGGACATCGCGATAGCCAACGACGCGGATCCATTCGCGTTCCTCGAGTGTCTTGACGATGTTGGTCGAAACCGCGACGCCGCGAATCTGTTCGATCTCGCCGCGAGTGATCGGTTGGCGGTAGGCGATCAACGACAGCGTCTCGAGCAGCGCACGCGAGTATTTGGTCTGGCGCTCGGTCCACAGCCGTCCAATCCACGGATGCACTTCCTGGCGCACCTGATAGCGGAAGCCGGAAGCCACCTCCTTCAGTTCGACGCCGCGTTCGGCGCAGTCCTCGGTCAACTGCTCGAGCGAGCGCGCCAGATCCTCGTGGCTCGGCGCCTCGCCATCGGTGAACAGCGCGGCCAGTTGCGGCAGCGACAGCGGCTGGGCGGAAGCGAGTAGTGCGGCTTCGACGATACGCTTGATCTGAGCTGGTTCCATCAGGTAATGGCTATTTCGCTGTGGCAAGTGACTTCAGGTAAATCGGCGCAAGCGGCTCGCCCTGCATGATCTCGATCAGGTGCTCCTTGGCCAGTTCGAGCAGCGCGAGAAACGTCACGACGATGCCGAGCCGGCCCTCTTCGGCATTGAACAACTTCTCGAAGCGGTGGAATTCGCCGTCTTCGAGCGCCTTCAGTACATCGCTCATGCGGTTGCGCACCGACAAGGCCTCGCGCTGGATGGCGTGCCGGCCGGTCAGTTCGGCGCGCTTGAGTACGTCCTTGAGTGCGAGCAGCAGTTCGCGCAGTTCAACCGGTGGCGGCAGGCGGATCACGTTGCGGTCGACGACGAACGCCGACGCGGTGACGAAGTCGCGATCCTGGCGCGGCATCGTCTCGATTTCCTCCGCCACTTTCTTGAAGCGCTCGTACTCCTGCAGCCGGCGCACCAGTTCGGCGCGCGGATCGTCCTCGAGGCCCTCTTCCACCGGCGGCCGCGGCAGCAGGAGGCGCGACTTGATCTCGGCGAGCATCGCTGCCATGACCAGATAATCCGCTGCCAGCTCGAGGCGCAACTCGTGCATCAGCTCGATGTACTCGACGTACTGGCGCGTGATCTCGGCGATTGGAATGTCGAGGATGTCGAGATTCTGCCGCCGGATCAGGTACAGCAGCAGGTCGAGCGGCCCTTCGAATGCCTCGAGAATGACCTCGAGAGCGTCCGGCGGGATATACAGGTCCTGCGGCATCTGCAGCATCGGTTGCCCGCGCACCATCGCCAGCGGCATTTCCTGCTGCTGCGGTACCGGAGCGAAAATCTCGGCGTTCGCGGCCGGTTCGGCGCCGGGCAGGAGCCCAAGTGCCCCCGAGACCGCGGATGGCCCGGAGGGGCCACCGGCGCTCGGCGTGTTCATGCCGTGGCCATGATTGTTGTGTGCAGCAAGGCGCAGCCGTTCATAGGCAATGTGGAAAAATACAATTGTTCATCCGGGCGGACGTGAATATGTCTCGCGGAACGAAATGATGAAATCCCTAAATGAGCCGCTTGCAGTCGCCGGCCTGCCGCCGCGCATTGCGCAGCGTGTCGAGCGAAGGAAAGCGACCAGCCCCGTTTCGATGCCCGGTACTTTGCCGGGCATGCCAACCTGATTCAGGGCCTCGATTACACGAGCGGGTCGAGCGGAGCGAGGCGATGATTGCCGACGCGCGTGGGCGGGCTCGTGTTCTGGTGAGAGACTACGGGGATTGCCAGCACAAGTCCAGCCCCCGCAGCAATCCGATCAGTTCCTTTATGATAGCAGACCTGAGTCGCTTGAAGGACCCGCCGCATCGTGTGGTATGCAATCTATGCTCTTGATCGTCCCGGCAGTCTGGATGCGCGCCTTGCGGCGCGTCCGGCACATCTTGCACGACTGAACGAGTTGCATGATGCGGGACGCCTGTTGCTGGCAGGTCCGTTTCCGGCCATCGACAGCGAGGATCCGGGGCCGGCCGGATTTGCCGGCAGCCTGATCGTCGCCGAGTTTGACGACCTCGCCGCTGCGCGCGCGTGGGCGGACGCCGATCCGTTCGTCGCCGCCGGAATTTATCGCGACGTGGCAGTGCGCCCGTTCCGGAAGACGCTGCCGTGAACGTTCGCGTCGAGCACATCCGCGCCAGCCTCGAACAGGCGCTGCATCCGCTCGAGCTGCAAATCGAGGACGAGAGCCATCTGCACGCCGGCCACGAAGGTGCCCGCGACGGGCGCGGACATTTCCGCGTGCGCATCGTGGCGGCGGACTTCGCCGGCCTGCCGCTGATCCGACGGCACCAGCGCGTGTACATGGCGCTCGGCGAACTGATGCATACCGACATTCATGCGCTGGCGCTCGACACGCGCGCGCCTGGCGAGGGCTGAACACACGCTCTGCCACGACTTCCATCACCGACAACCAGAGCATCGAGCAACACATGCAAAGCTGCAAATGGATTCCTCTGATCCTGCTCCTGGCCGGCTGTTCGTCCGGCGGCAATGGCCCGGATACGAGGCTGGTGCAAGGCGATATCGCCGGGCCAGTCGCTGAAACCGTGAACGGTACGCCGGTGCCGCAAGCGTTGCTCGAGTCCGTGGCTCGCGCGCGCAATCTCGACCTGGCCAAGCGCGAACAGCGCGAGCAGGCGCTGGCCTTGTTGACCGATTACGTGCTGCTGGCACAGGCAGCGCAGCAGAACGGTTTCCACGCGAACTCGCAGTTTCGCGCCGACGTCGAGGCCGCGCGCCTGCAGGCACTCGGCAATGCCACGCTGGGCCAGATGCAGCAGCAGGCG
>Ga0193727_1000356_pt1 | contig 17450 bp, 15 predicted proteins | sample H2c2metaG_FD_143051 | JGI IMG/M metagenome (GOLD analysis project Ga0193727, IMG submission 143051) | Soil microbial communities from a riparian zone of the East river system, Colorado, United States - H2c2 | ecosystem: Environmental > Terrestrial > Soil > Riparian zone | place: USA: East River...
CAATCGCACTCCTTCGTCTGCGATGAACGGATGAAACAAGCCAATCGCATTCGAGCCACCACCGACGCATGCAACCAGTGCGCGCGGCAATTTTCCTGTCGCAGACAAAATCTGTTCGCGCGCTTCGCGGCCGATCACGCTCTGAAAATCGCGGACCATCAAAGGGTACGGATGCGGTCCAAGCGCGCTGCCCAGCAGGTAATAAGTGTCGTGAACGTTCGTCACCCAGTCGCGTAACGCCTCGTTGATAGCGTCCTTCAGCGTGCGCGTGCCCGCGTTGACGGTTCTTACTTCCGCACCGAGCAATCGCATTCGAAAAACGTTCAGGGCTTGTCGCCGTACATCTTCGGCCCCCATGTAGATGACGCATCGTAATCCAAAGAGCGCGCAAACCGTTGCCGTCGCGACGCCGTGCTGTCCCGCGCCGGTCTCCGCAATCACGCGCTCCTTTCCCATTCGACGCGCCAGCAACGCTTGGCCAAGGGCGTTATTAATTTTATGCGCGCCTGTATGCAGAAGGTCTTCGCGCTTCAGATAAATTTGCGCGCCACCGGCCTGTGCAGTCAGTCGCTGCGCATGAAACAGTGGTGTCGGTCGGCCAGCGTAGTCGCGCAGCAGCAAGTTGAGTTCGCGCCAGAAATTATTGTCGTGTCGCGCGCGCGTGAACTCGTTAGTCAGCTCCTCAAGCGGCGCGACTAAGGTTTCCGGAACGTAGCGGCCACCAAATTTACCCCAATGGCCGTGTTCGTCGGGCTCACTCGATGTGATCATAGATACCGTGTCATGTTGAGCGAAGCGCTGCAACGAAATGCGAAACATGAAGCCAGGCTTTCAAACATCTCTGGCCGATTGCGATGAGTTTCATTTAGAAAGTGATCCGAGATCCTTCGCTTCGCTCAGGATGACATTGTGGGGCGTGGCTTGTGAGTCGATGTCGCGCGTACCGAGAGTTCCGTTGCTCGCACAGCGCTGATGAATTGTTCGAGTGCACGATGATCCTTCAGGCCGGGCGCGCTTTCGACCCCGCTACAAACGTCGACCGCGTGCGGCGTTACCGCCGCGATCGCTCGACCAACATTTTGCGCGTCTAATCCGCCGGAGAGAATCAGGAATCGCGTGTGGCGCAGTGCATCCCGCGCAGCGGACCAATCGCAGGTCTGACCCGTGCCGCCTCTGAGCACGGGGTGGTACGCATCGATGAGCACATCGCATTCTGGGAACGCTGCTGCGTGTTCCGGCTCGAATCGCGTATGGGTTGAGAGCGCGCGAATCACGCGAAATTCTCGCGCCAGTTCGTTGCACGATTCAGGCGTTGTATGTCCATGCAATTGAACGCATCGAACGCCGGCAGCCTTGGCGAGCTGGTGAATTTCTGCTGGACCCGCATCGACGAAAACGCCGACGGCGCAAGTTCGTGCTGGGAGCGCGTCTACAATTCGGCGGATCATAACCGGCTCGATGTAACGCGGGCTCGCCGGATAAAAGTTGAACCCAATCATGTCTGCACCGAGTTCGACGCACGCGCGAGCATCATTCGCGTTTGTAACACCGCAGATTTTGATTTGTATCGGGTTCATCATGGGCAAGATGACGAAGCTCGAATGACGAATGACGAATTAATGACGACGCCGCAATTATTGTACGACGCTTCTGCGGAACGGTGCGTGTTTGGCGCCGAGGGCGTTACATCACTGTCAGCCTGGGGCATCGCCCCAGGAATTCCAATGCACAGGGGAGAAGCGCTGAAAGCGCGAATCAGTGAGAAGTGAATCGCGCCTTCAGCGCTGATATTTGTCTTTCCACCAATCCTGGGGCTTTGCCCCAGGCTGGCAATGAATGCCGCGCCTTTGGCGCTAAACACAAAACTGAAACGCCACGCCGTGTGACACAGACGCTGTACAATTTCGTCATTCGGGTCTGTTGATTCTTTCGTCATTCGGATTTCGTGATCACCACCTGGCGATGTTCGACAGAGGCAATTAGATCGCGCAACGTCGCTTCCGGATCGGGCGCGCGCATTAGCGCTTCGCCGATAAGAAAACCGCGGAAGCCAAGCGCCCGAAGATGGCGCAGAGACTTCGGGTCTTGTAATCCACTCTCGGAAATCATGATTCGATCCCGGGGAGCTTCGGCGATCAAATGCTCGCTCGTCTCTAATGAAGTTCGAAACGTCCGCAGATCGCGATTGTTGACTCCGATGAACTTCGCTCCCGTCATCACCGCGCGACGCAATTCTTCCGACGTGTGCACTTCGACCACGGCATCGAGACCTAGTTCGTCCTCCGCGGTCGCGCGCAGTCTTGCTAACGCATCGTCGTCAAGAGCTGCTGCGATCAACAACACAGCATCCGCACCGACAGCAGCCGCCTCGTAGATCTGTATTTCGTCAATGATAAAATCTTTGCGCAAGAGCGGAAGAGTCGTCCTCTCGCGAATCGCGCCGAGATCGAGAATCGAACCGCCAAAGTATTGTTCGTCCGTCAGGACCGAGATGGCACAGGCGCCAGCGCGCTCGTAACGAGTGGCGACGTCGGTCGCGGACAGATCACTGCGGATCGTTCCAGCCGAGGGCGACCGGCGTTTAAATTCTGCGATGATCTTGACTCCTCCGGAGTTCGATTCGAGTGCTCGCAATAATCGATGCGGCGTCGCGCTTGCCAAGATCGCCAATGCGCGGTCGCGAAAAACTTGCGCCGCCCGATCGGCTCGAAGTCGCGCCACGACTTCCCGTTTTCGATCAAGAATTTCAGAGAGAATAGTGGCCATCATCAGCTCCGATTTGTCTCGCGAATCAACGCCTCCAGCTTCGATACCGCCTGTCCACTGTCGATGCTTCCACGCGCCATTGCTGTTGCGCTTTGAAAATCGTTTACCACGCCGGCGAGATACAGCGCCGCAGCAGCGTTGATGACGACCAGATCGCGGGCCACAGCAAAATTGCCATTTTTTTTCCCGTCCAAGATCGCGTGGATCACTCGTGCATTCTCAGCCGGACCTTCGCGGCGTTGAGTAAACGAGCGGCGCTGTAGTCCGAAGTCCTCGGGCGAAATCGTGAACGTCTTCACGTCGGCGAGCGCTGAGCACTCTGCGACAAAAGTTTCGCCTGTAATCGTCACTTCATCCAACCCGTCGGCGCCGTGAACGACCCATGCTTGTTTCACGCCGAGAAGCGCGAGCGCGGATGCGACCCGCTCAACGAGCGAATGATCCCACACGCCCACAAGTTGAAAGGGCGCACGCGCTGGATTCGTTAGGGGACCGAGCAAATTGAACGTGGTATGCACGCCTAAATCCCGGCGCACCTGCGCGACACGAGCGGTCGCACGATGGAAAAGTGGCGCAAAAATAAAACAAATTCCGTGATCATTGAGACAACGTTCCACGACGTCCGGAGGAGCGGCAGTGTTGACACCCAGCGCCTCGAGAACGTCGGCGCTTCCCGAGGTCGAAGAGGCAGCGCGCGCACCGTGTTTCGCCACAGGCAAACCGGCACCCGCGATGACGAATGCTGCGGCTGTTGAAACATTGAACCGTTTGGCCACACTCGAACCCGTTCCTGCCGTGTCGATGAAGCGCTCGTGCCGCGAATGGAGAGGGATCGCGCGCTCGCGCATCGCTTCAGCCATCCCTGCAAGCTCGTCAACCGTTTCGCCTTTGGCCGTCAAAGCGATGAGCGCCGCTGCTATGTGCGTATCGGTGGCAACTGGATCGAGCAATGCATCGAGAAAATTCGCCGCTTCGGTCCGTAAAAGATTTTCTCCGCGCACAAGACGCATCGTCGTCTCGCGAAGATCGAGATTACCCGTTTCCCTTACCATCGGTTGCAGATTCATCGCGCTTTTATCTGACTCGCCATTGCGAGCGCCTTCATCATTGCCCGCGCCTTGATCACGGTTTCTTCGTATTCCCGTTGCGGATCCGAATCGGAAACGATGCCCGCGCCGGCCTGAAAGTAGGCGTGGTCGTTTTTCAATACGGCACAGCGCAGTGCGATGCAGGAATCGACGCTCCCGTTGAATCCGAAATAGCCAATCGCACCTGCATAACAGCCGCGCCGCGTTTTCTCCAGTTCGCTAATAATTTGCATCGCGCGGATTTTCGGCGCGCCGGAGACAGTGCCGGCAGGAAATGTCGCTCGCACTGCGTCGAATGCGCTGCCATCGGCGCGTAAATGCCCCACTACGTTCGAAACGATATGCATGACGTGGCTGTAGCGCTCGATCTGCATGAACTCTGTGACGCGAACGGAACCGAATTCTGCGACGCGGCCGACATCATTCCGCGCGAGATCAACAAGCATGATGTGTTCGGCCCGCTCCTTCGGATCTGCCAGCAGTTGAGCGGCGTTGGCTTCGTCTTCTTCCGGGGTCAGACCGCGAGCGCGCGTCCCCGCGATCGGACGAATCTCCACACTGTCGTCAGCCAACCGGACGTGCATTTCAGGCGAACTACCGACGAGTGAAAAATCAGCGCCGAAGTTGAGACAAAACATGTACGGCGAAGGATTGATGAAACGAAGGCAACGATAGAAATCGAGTGGTTCGCCGTCGAACGGCGCCTCGAATCGTTGCGATAAAACGACTTGAAAAACATCACCTGCGGCGATGTATTCCTTCGCTCGCTTTACAGCGCGCTCGAACTCTTCGCGGGAGAAATTGCTTCGTGGCAGTGGCTGTTCTGTATCTTCCACGATCGGAACGAGGCGAAGATCGACCGGTTGCGTCAGTTTTTGCTTAATCGAAGCCAGGCATTCGACAGCGCGCGCATAAACCTCTTCAGGCGAATCGTCGCCGAGAAATGCGTTGACGATGATTTTCAAGCTGCGCAGCCGGTGATCGAAAACCACAAGCGCGCTCGGAACCATAAACAGCGCCTCAGGCAGTTGAAGTTGATCTTGCTGCGCTAACGGAACTTTGGGCTCGAAAAAGTGGATTGCCTCGTAGCCGATAAATCCGACAGCGCCGCCGGCAAACCGCGGCAATTCGGGGCGCGAAACGAACTGATAACGTTCTAGCAATTTTCGCACCTCATCGAGGGGATCGGTGCTTGTTTCGAGTCGTCGTTGGTTTCCGTCCTCGATGATTCGAACCTCGCGCCCGTAGCTTTGCAAAACCACGCGAGCGTCCACACCCACGAATGAAAAACGGCCCGAGACGTCGTTCTTTTCGGTAGACTCAAAAAGGAAACTGTAACCGCCGCGGTCCAGTTTCTTGAAAGCTGAAACGGGCGTTTCTCCATCAGCGATGAACTCGGCGAAAACAGGGATGACGTTGCCCTGTTTCGCGAGTGCCAGGAATTCGCCCAGCGATGGAGTGACTTGTGCGGTCATTTCATGGATCGGGTTTAACTCCCCATCCGCCTCTCCCTTCGTAAGGGAGAGGGTAGGGTGAGGGTTTCCTGCTTTAGTTCCCGCGCTGTTTCAGAACCCCTCACCTCGATCCTCTCCCCTTGCACCAAGGGGAGAGGCGGCCAGAAACGCACGGAGTTTAAAGGAACTCTCATACGTGAAGCGATTTGTGATGTGTTATCGAAGTCTTGGGTGCAAGAGCGAGGAATCGCGCAAGGATTTTCTTGCCATCATGGGTAAGCACAGACTCGGGATGGAACTGCACTCCGTACACGGGGAATTCGCGATGGCAGAGCGCCATGATTTCTCCGTCGTCGCTTTCTGCAGTGATTTCGAGACAGCCAGGCAATGAAGTTCGCTTCACAACAAGCGAATGATATCGGCCAGCCTCGAACGACGTAGCCAAATCCGAAAAGAGGCTGTTCCCGTTATGCGCAATAGTCGATGCCTTCCCGTGCATCAGCCGCGAAGCGCGAACGATTTCTCCGCCATATGCTTCGGCGATGCACTGATGTCCCAGGCAAACACCCAGAATTGGAATCCGTGGACCAAACTCCAGAACGACGTCTTTACTGATACCCGCCTCGCGCGGTGTGCACGGCCCTGGCGAAATGCAGATACGCTCAGGCGCTAATGCGCCAATTTCCTTCAACGAAATCGCGTCATTCCGCCTAACGACAAGCTCACATCCAAGCTCGCCGAAATACTGCGCGAGGTTGTAAGTAAATGAATCGTAGTTGTCGATTAGCAGAAGCATGTTTGGCTCCGGCGAGCAATCAGCGATTCATTCATGTTGTAGCCACCGGCCTGTGGCCGGTTCCTATTCGATGCTGATTCTGATTGTCGAAAAACGGCCCACAGGGCCGTGGCTACAGCGGTACACTGCTGTCTAAACCTCGCGGTAATTTCTTTTCCTAATCTTCTCATGCGGCTGACGAAACAAGCTCGTGAATCGCTCGAACTTCGCTGACGAGTTGAAGATATTGCGACGGCGTTAACGCCTGTGCGCTGTCGGAAAGCGCAAGCTCCGGCTGGTTGTGGACTTCGATCATGAGGCCGTCCGCGCCGGCAGCCACGCCGGCTTTTGCCAGCGGCGTAACCATGTACGCAGTGCCAGTGCCGTGCGAAGGATCAACGATTACCGGCAAATGCGAAATGCGCCGGATCGCTGGCACCGAGGCAAGGTCGAGTGTGTTCCGCGTGTGCTGCGCGAATGTACGCACACCGCGTTCGCAGAGGATCACGTTGTAATTGCCCTCGGCCATGATGTACTCCGCTGCGAGCAACCACTCCTCGAGCGTAGCCGCCATGCCACGCTTCAACAGCACAGGCAACCTGGATCGGCCAGCGCGCTTCAGAAGCGAAAAGTTCTGCATGTTGCGAGCGCCGATTTGAATGACATCGCCGTGCTTTTCAATGAGGTCGACATGCGATTCCTCCACGGCTTCAGTCACAATCTTCAAGCCGAACTCCTCGCGAACAGCCGACATGATGTCCCAGCCCTTATCGCCCAGGCCCTGAAACGTGTAAGGCGACGTTCGAGGCTTCCAAACGCATCCGCGGAAAAAACGCGCACCACTTTGCTGGACGATTGTTGCTATTGCGAAGGCTTGCTCGCGGCTCTCGATCGCGCATGGCCCGGCTATGATTGCCAGCTCGCTGTCGCCAATCGCCGCGTCGTCGACGCGAACCACGGTTTTATCCGGTCGCAGATCGAGTGTTACTAATTTGTATGGCTTCGTAACGCGGATCACTTCCGCAACGCCTGCCAGATTTTCAAAACGCCGGCCGTCGATCGGGCCTTCATTGCCCGTAATGCCGATCGCGGTTCGCGTTGCTCCCGGCATGGGATGCGCACGGAAGCCGACTGCCTCAACAATGTTCACCACTGCATCGATTTCCGATGCCGTGGCCACGGGTTTCATTACGATTAACATTTGATTATAAGTGGTTGGATTTATTTCGACACACGGAGAGACAGATCTCCTGCGAGAGAGATGAATCAGCGTCCGTTGAAATACGGTCGCTTTCTATCGCCAGATTCCGAGCGCCGACGCGAAGATGCACCGCGAGCTATTTGCGGCTTCTGCTGAGTAAAGCGTATCAGCGCTCATTGCCTACGAGCATAGCGACAGTCCGAAGATTGTCGACTAGAAATCTGAAGGCCTGGTAACAGCGACGTTACCAAATCATAGAACGTCGCAGTGAAACCGGGCGAAGACATTTCCACTCGCGCGATGATGGAATACTTCAAACCGCTAATGAGCTGGCTAGAGCAACAAAACAAAGGCCGCCAGATCGGTTGGGAGTGATGCTCTAGCCTAGCCAACTCATCATCTGCGGTTGGCCGGCTTACGGGGTCCGCAGGAATCCGTGAGTCACATCGCTCGCGTCAATATAGTATCCGGTGATAGCACCGGCCGGATTGTTGGAAAGAGGGATGGTGCCTTGGAAGGGACCTGTCCCAGCGCTCGGAACGTCGAACGTGGTGATAGCACCGTTGCTAGCGCGCACAAAGCCGTGATTCACGTCGCTCGCGTCCACGTACTCTCCCGTGACCGTCCCTGCCGCGTTGATGCCCTGGGGTGAGGTGCCTTGGAACGGGCCTGTGCCCGCGCCCGGAACGTCGAACGTGGTGAGCGTGCCGTCTGAGGTACGCAGGAACCCATGATTTACATCACTCGAGTCAATGTAGTCTCCCTCAATCGTTCCGGCCTGGTTGATCCCGAGGGGGAGTGTGCCTTGCAATGGGCCTGTGCCTGCGCCCGGAACGTCGAACGTGGTGATCGTGCCGTCCGGAGCGCGCAGGAAGCCGTGATACACATCGCTTGAGTCAAGCGAAGCCCCCGCGATTGCCCCGGCTGGGTTGAGGCAATAACCGGTAAAAACAAAGGTGCCCTGGCCGGGGCCTGTGCCCGCGTTCGGAGCGTCAAACGTAGTGATGGTGCCGTTCGGAGCGCGCAGGAAGCCGTGAGCCACATCGCTCGCGTCAACGTAGCGCCCAGCGATCGCCTCCGCCGGGTTGATGTTGCCGGCGAAGGTACCCTGGCCGGGACCTGTGCCCGCGCCCGGGATGTCGAAGGTAGTGATGGCACCGTACCGACTGCGCAGGAAACCGTGAAACACACCGTTCGCGTCGGAGTAGTAGCCGGCGGTAGTGTCTGCCGGGTTGATGCTGAAGGGCCGAGTGCCTTGCCGGGGCCCTGTCCCCGCGCCCGGAGCGTCGAAAGTGATGATGGCGCCGTCCCGCGTGCGAACGAATGCGTGAATCGCACTGCCCGCGTCAGCGTAGCGCCCCGAGATCGTCCCTGCCGGGTTGATTGCGAACGTGATTGTGCCCTGGCCAGGGCCTGTACCCCCGCCGGGAGCATCGAATGTAATAATCGTAGGCCGCGGGCCAACAAAGGGCGTGTCGCTGAAATTCAGGAAGCCATCGCTCGTGCCGCCGGAGCCACTGGGCACAAGGATACCCAGCAGTAACATCGAGGTCATCGCGGCAGTCAGCAGCCGCGCAAGGCTTGCCGTTTTGTCTTTGAATTCAGTTAGTAAAGTCATCTTCTTCCTTTCTTCTTGATAATTGGGTTTCCCTTCACAAACGGATTCCGGAGCGCGTGCTGCAGGAAATCTTACTTTTTTTCGTGGCTTGCTTTTTTTCTGCGGTCTTGGTACAGACCGTTAAGGTGAATACTCTGGTGGGGAACGGGGACAGTCGGAGCGATTTGTTTCCTTCGACCCGCTGGAGCGTCGTGCTCGCCGCCGGCAGAAGCCAGGCCGAACCGGAGATTTCGCAAACCGCACTGGCGGAGCTTTGCCAAATCTATTGGGCGCCGCTTTACAGTTTCGTACGTAGCCGCGGATACACCGTGCACGATGCGCAGGATCTCACGCAAAGCTTTTTCGCGTACCTGTTGCAACACAAAATTTACGCTCGCGTCGACCGGCGAAAAGGTAAGTTCCGTTCATTTCTCCTCGCTTCCGTGAAAAATTTTCTGGCGCACGAGGCCGAACGCGCACGGACGCTTAAGCGTGGCGGCGGACAAGATTTTCTGCCGCTCCACGAAGAACAAGCTAAAGAGGCAGAATCGCTTTTCCAGACTCATAGCACCGCGGGCAGTGAAGATCGACTCTTTGATCGGAGCTGGGCGGAGGCACTGCTCGCCGCGGGATTGGAACGGCTCTCGGCAGATTACAAAGGTGAGTCCAAGGAGAAGCTCTTCAATGAATTGAGGATCTTTGTTGCCGGTGGCGTGGACCGGCCACCGACTTATGCTGAACTGACGGATCGGCTGGGAATAGCAGAGTCAACACTTCGGAGCCATGTCACCCGGTTGCGAGCGCGCTATCTGGAAGCGTTGCGCGCTGAGGTGCGCCGAACGGTGCATACGGAGACCCAAGTCGACGAAGAGTTACGCGAGTTGATCCATGTGCTAACGGAAGGTTAACGGAGACGTGCCATAGCAATGCCACTGGTTTCTGGCGTTATAGTTGATGAAGCGCCTCGAAGAGGTTGCACGAGTTGCGAGTTGCTACATGTGTTAACGAAAAGTTGAGGGAGGTGCGAAATGGAAACACGTCTCGCATCCGTCGCAGTCTGCTCGGTATGCAGTGAGCCTTTGAACACAAGAGGCGACTGCGTGGCTTGTCTGGTTAGGAGCTTAGACGAAACGCTCTTCCAAACCAAACCGTCTGCCTTAGTCTTCGGTGATTTCGAGGTTGAGCAACGCGCAGATGGTTCTTACTGGGAACTCGGTCGCGGCGGTATGGGAGTTACCTATCTCGCCAGGGACAAGGTATTGCGTCGCCGAGTCGCTCTGAAAGTAATCGACACGCCAACGGTCTCGACCCATCGGGACTCACAAACTGCGCGTGAACGTTTTTTGCGCGAAGCTCGCGCCGCGGCTGCCTTGCGGCATCCGAATGTGGCTGCCGTTTATCACTTTGGCGCTGCACCTGATGTGAGCCGGTGCTTTTATGCAATGGAATTGGTCGAGGGCGAAACGTTAGAGACTCGTGTGCGAAGACACGGTCCGCTGAATCCAAAAGTGGTTGTGGAAATTGCGACTCAAATCGCGCAGGCGCTCACCGCTGCCGCTGCTCAAGGTTTGATCCATCGCGACCTCAAGCCTGGCAACATCATGCTTAAGCCGGGTAACGCTGGAGTGACTGAACTGGAAGTAAAGATCATCGATTTCGGCCTGGCGAAGGCCGTCGCGGACGTCGGAGGAGAGATGGACATCACCCACGGTGAATTCGTCGGCACACCGAATTTCGCGAGCCCTGAGCAATTCGAAAGCAGGCCGGTCGATGTCCGCTCCGATATCTACTCGTTAGGCGCCACGCTCTGGTTTGCGCTCACCGGAAAAACGCCATTTGCAGGTCGGAACATTGAGGAAATTCGCGGCGCTCAGAAGTTGGCTGGGCTTCCCACCGAACAACTGAAGGCAGCACATGTTCCGCCTCCTCTAAAGTCGCTGCTTAAATCCATGCTCGCACTGGAGCCGGCGGGTCGGCCTGGCGTACACGATCTGGCAGCGAGACTGCGAGATTGCTCCGGGCAGGCAAACAATGTGCGCCGCATCCGCTTCGCCATCGCATCCACCGTTATCCTAATTCTCGGCGCGTCTGCATTCTTCATTTTTCATTCGAATCCGGCGGTGCTCGAGAAAAGCGTTGCCGTGCTGCCTTTCGACAATCAGAACCGTGATCCGAACATCGATTACCTATCTGACGGCATCACTGAAAGCATCATTCACAGCCTTTCGCAGCTGTCTCAACTGAAGGTGATGGCGCGCGGCACGGTCTTTCAATACAAGGGCAAAGAGGTTGATCCGCGAAAGGTTGGACACGACCTCGGCGTAGGGGCCGTGATAATGGGCAGATTGCTGCAGCAAGGCGACAAGCTGACGATCCAAACAGAACTGGTGAATGTTTCAGATGGAACGGAACTGTGGGGACAACAATACAATCGCAAGGTCGCCGACGTATTCGCGGTGCAGGAAGAGATCGCGAAAGAGATCTCCGAGAAGTTGCGCTTGAAGCTGAGCGGCGCCGAGCGTCAGCAGCTTGCCAAGCGCTCAACGGAGAACCTTAAAGCTTTCCAATATTACATGCAGGGACTTTCGTTTGCCCAACGTCGCACCCGCGAAGATCTCCTTACCGCCATGAGCTACTACGACAGGGCAATAGAGGAAGATCGCAATTATGCGCTCGCCTACGCGGGTTTTGCTGACGCCTATGCGAATCTTGGCGCTTACGGCTACATTGCGCCCATTGACGCTACGCACAAAACCGAAAAGGCGGCGCGCGAAGCAATAGCGCTTGATGAGAATTTGGCCGAAGCTCACGCCGCACTGGCGCTAGCCAACATCGCATTCGCGCCATCCAATTTCCCGTTGGGTGATCGAGAACTGCGCCGTGCGATCGAACTCAGCCCGAGCTTGGCATTAGCCCATAGCTATTTGGGATTTTCGTTCATGCGCCAGGGACGTCTCGATGAAAGCCTACAGGAAATGTTGAAGGCTCGCGAACTCGATCCGCTGTCACCAATTATCGCACGCCAGGCCGCTATGCCTTACCATCTCAAGCGAGATTATCCCAAAGCCCTTGAGTTGCTGCACCAGGCCAACGAGCTAGGCCCACCGTTTACCACGACATGGGAGATAGGAGTGTACATCCAAAACAAGTTGTTCAACGAAACGCTGGCGGAATTGGAAAAGGCCAAACGAGAGAGGAAAGGTGACCCCATTTTGATTTACGATACGGGAATGATCTACGCGGCGCAGGGGAAGCGCGCAGAAGCCCTGCAGATCGTCAAAGACTTGGAAGGGATATCAGACGCGAGTTTGAGCGAGGCACATTTAATAGCCAAAATCTATGCCAGCTTGAACGAGAAGGAGATGGCGCTTTCATGGCTGGAACGCGGCTTAGCAACAGGAGCGATCGGACCCTTTTATAAAGACGAGCCAGTGTGGGATTCAATTCGCGGCGACCTGCGCTTCGAGGCGCTTGTCCAGCAAATATTTTCTTCCCACTAACACGCCCGGCGACGCGCGATGAATGCGAGAAATTTCTCGCGGAGCTAGAGCGTCGTAATGTTTCGGAAAGTCGCGCTGATGACCTGGCTCGAAGAACAAAACAAAGGCCGCCAAGTCGGCAGGGAGTGAAAGCTCAAGGAGCGTATCTGTTCAGCGCCTAAAGGCGCGGTCTCATGTTAGCCTGGGGCATCGCCCCAGGTATTCGATTGTTGATACATCAAGCGCTGAAAGCGCGCCCCAATGCCGCAAGGGTTACAGGTCCGAATATAATACCTGTCGAAATCAATGAAGTGAATCGCGCTTTCAGCGCTGGCGCATTTCGGATGACATGACTCCTGGGGCGCTGCCCCAGGCTGGTGGTGAATTCTGCGCCTTTGGCGCTAAACACATTCCATGGAGCGGCGGCTCTTTAGCCGCATGGGCGACTAGGAAGTCGCCATTCGTTGATGTTTTAGCGGGGCTATCGATTCGGCAGCGACTAATCGCGGACTCAGTGCTCCATCTTTGCGGCGGCTTTCATGACCTCAGCTTGCACCACCGGCATTATGTCTGCCATGTAAGCACCAAATTTTTGCATCGCCGATTTTCCGACTGGCGAGCCGTAAAAATCGGCCAACGCCTTCAGTTCTTCAGTTGTGAAATTCTTTACCATCGCATCTATCATCGCTTTGGATAATGCGGCAATATCCACCTGAGTAGTCATTAATTTCTTGAATTGCTCACGTTGATCCGCCGGAAGGGTTTCAGCCATTTTGTCAGCCATGTCCTCGAATAGCGCCTTTGGAGGGCTAACTTGGAGATAACGTTCGGCTTCTTTGCGTCGCGTTTCGGGAGTGTCAGCAGCACTGAAAACCGGAGACCAGGCGGACAATGTAAGGAGGACCAAAACGACAAGTTTTTGTTTCATAGTGCGCGATTGATAACGCAGCGCCGACAGTAAGGCCATCTTTTTCAGCACGCGCTGACTTCCGTTGGTTAAATCAGTACCGCAGCCAGTCCAAGAAAAACGAGCAGGCAACCTACGTCGGTGAAAGTGGTGACGACGATGCTAGACGCCATTGCGGGATCGGCTCCTAGTTTTTTCATGACCAACGGAACCATTGCGCCGGCCACGCCACTGAAACAACAGCTGATGGTGATGGCAAGGAACACCACAAGACTAAGCATCAGCGCATCGGGGCTCTTTATCATCCTGGCAAAGATGAACATCGCGACGCCTCCCGTAACTCCGGTCAATGCGCCATTAAATGTCCCTAACAAAGCTTCCTTGACCAGAAGCAGACGTTCTTTCCCAGATCTCAGGTCACCCAGGGTGATGCCACGCAAACACACCGCGAGTGCCTGCACCCCGGTATTCGCAGCCTGGCCAATGAGCACAGGCAGAAACACCGCCAGCGCAATGATCCGATCGATTGTGTGCTCAAATAATCCAACAACGAGAGCGGCAAGCAGGCCGCAGAACAAATTTACCTGTAGCCACGGGTGCCGGAATCTTAAGCTCCGCGACCACGGCGTGGTGAGTCGTTCCTCTGTTTCGACACCGACCATTTCGCCTGGCTGCGCGCTTAACTCGACCGCTTGCGCTTCAAAAAGCATCTGACCGCGCACCAAGCCGATAAGTTGCCCAGATTTTTCGCAAACGGGATACACTGGGTAATGGCGAACCAGCACAGCTCTCATCGCCTGGGTCAACGACATATCGGGCGTTAGATAGAACGGATCCGGCAGCATGATCTCTTCCAAGCGTTGCTCGCGTTGCGCCAATAGCATGTCGCGCATGACCACCACCCCGAGAAGTTTGTCCTCTGTGTCCGTCACGAACGCGTAGGTGATAATCGTTTTTTTCGCGAGCCGGCGAATTTGTTCCGTAGCTTGGCCGACGGTCGTTGTCGGGCGGAAGACTGCCAGCGGCGGCTGTATGAGCCGCCCGACGGTACGTTCCGGATAAGTTTGATTGCGCATCCACTGCTGCGTTGTCTCGGAAGAAGCAGTTGCCAGAATCGTCTCGCGCCGGAATAAATCGAAGCGTTGCAGGATCTTTAGTGTTGCCGCGGGATTAAGCAGCTCGAGCATCTTAACGACGAATTCATCCGGATACGGCTCGAGCATTTTTACTGCTTCGCGCGGATCGCGTTCGACGACCTTGGTGAAAAGCTCTCGTAATTCCGGTTCAATCTCGCGCACAGCGCCGGATGCAGTCTCTGTTGTCCTCTTGCTCATGGGCGCGAGTGTGGCAAGCCGAGCGTGAGCTGGCAACATTAAGTCTTTCAGCGCTGAAGTTTGCCGAATGACGTTTTGGAAATCGCTGCTTCTTCTCAATCTTACATCGTGCGTGTACTCGTTCTAACCGGCGCTGGTGTTTCAGCTGAAAGCGGCATCCCGACCTTTCGCGGGAAGGATGCGTATTGGCGAAGTCTTGATCCGACAAAACTTGCGACACCGGAAGCGTTCGCGCGCGATCCGCAATTAGTTTGGGACTGGTATCGCGAACGGCGTCAGGGAATCCGCAGTGCACAACCGAACGCCGCGCACGAAGCAATCGCACGACTCGCCCACCAAACAGAGGAGTTCCTACTCGTTACGCAGAACGTGGATGATCTGCACACGCGCGCTGGTGTGGCGGCAGAAAAGATGGTGCAAATTCACGGAGACATTTTCGTCACGCGCTGTTCACGCTGCGAGTTTTCGTGCGGAGGTAGGGGCAGTTCACCCGAACCGCCCGGCGCTTGTGTCGTTCAACCCACGAATGGGCGATTGAGGTCAATCGCCGCTACCTCAGAACACGATCCCAACGTTCCAACCTGTCCAAAATGCCAGGCGCTTATGCGTCCCGGTGTGGTCTGGTTTGGTGAACAACTGTCACGGAACGAACTGGAACGAGTTGAAAATTTTCTCGATGGCAGAGCTTGCGACGTCGTGATCGTTGCCGGAACGACTGCCACGTTTGGTTACATCATCGATTGGGCGCTTCGCGGCAGCCGGGATGGCGCCGAACTCATTGAAGTGAATCCTCAAGAAACGCCGCTCTCACGATTTGCAACGCGATCAGTGCGCGAGCCGGCTGCGATCGCGTTGCCGCGCATTGTGGATGAGGTGTTAGTCTAGCACCTTCGGTTGTAGGGCAACCGCATCGGTTGCCAAAGCAATGGTCGGCAAGCGGAGCGCTTCCTCTACAATTAATGACAACCTCAGTGCTCGATCCAGCGCAGATAGCGTTCGGCAGATCGCGCAACGGCTGCCTTTGCATCTGCGAGGACATTCGCCTGCCACCAGCCGCCATAAATCTGCTCCAACGAGAAAGGTTCGATTCTTTCGACGATGCGGCGGATCGCCGAGGCTCCCAGCGGAATGATATTTGGATAACTCCGCAGAAAGCTGACGTAACGTCGATCCTGCACAACGGTAATAATGTCGCCGGTAAGCAAGGCGCCTTTGCCATTAGCACCTGTTGGCCAATGCAGCACAGTGCCGCCTTCAAAGTGACCCCCGCAATTGATAAGTGTTAGCCCATCCCAAAGTGACAGGGTTGCTCCTTCCCAGAATTGAATACGCCGGCTCTTGCGGATCACCCATTCGCGATCGGCCGAATGCAAAAAGATTTTGGCGTCAAAACATTCGGCCCATTCGATCATCGAAGAGTAGAAATGCGGATGCGAAATCGCGATGGCGCGGATGCCGCCGCACGCATTTACCTCGGCTATTGTTTCGTCGTTCAGCAAAGAGATGCAATCCCAGAGCAGATTTCCTCCCTGCGACTGGAGAAGCAAAGCTCGCTGGCCTATCGCAAATTCCGGTTCTGTGCCGATGCCCAGCAGCTGCGGCGCTTCATCCTGGATGCGATTGTGATGATTCGCCGCAAGCCGTTTGGGCGTCGTCCATTCCTGGCCCGCGTGACGGACGAATTGGCGTTCATCTTCGCAAATTGGACAGCGCGACGGCGGTTCCACGGTCTCAGCAAACTGCGTCCCGCATTGCACGCAGATAAAGTTTTCCATCGTTTCAGAACCTTGGGCTGTTTATCGACGTGAAGCGCGTGATTATTCCAGTCGGCGTTTGACACAAACGCCGCTACAACTATTCCGCAAAAAATGGCAGGGCTGCCGCGCAGCTCATTTGTGCGCGGCAAGGATTTGGGCAAAGCGCCAGACTTCGTGAAAGGTGTTGTAGAGCGGAGTTGGCGCGACGCGAATCACGTTCGGCTCGCGAAAATCACATTTTACACCACCGGCGATAAACTCTTGGTGTAACTGCTTTGGATGCTCGTGCGCCTGGATCGACAATTGCGCGCCGCGCGCACTCGGGTCAGCTGGAGTGATGATCGAGAATTCCTTTGAACCGATTTGTTGGATCAAAAATTCAAGATAGCCGGTAAGCTTCATCGATTTCGCGCGGAGCGGTTCCATGCCGCCAGCCTCGTGGAAAATTGAGAGCGACGCGCGCAGCGGCGCCATCGAGAAAATTGGCGGATTACTAATCTGCCAACCGTCAGCGGACGCTACGGGGACGAACTCCGGTTCGAGATGCAATCTGAATCGTGTATTCGGATCATTCCCAAACCAACCGGCGAGCCGAGGTAATTTTGTGTTCGTCGCGTGGCGCTCATGCACAAACGCGCCCGCGACCGCGCCGGGTCCGGCGTTCAAATATTTGTATGAACACCACACGGCGAAATCGACGTTCCATTCGTGCAGCGAGAGCGGCACGTTGCCGGCGGCGTGTGCGAGATCGAACCCAACGACGATTCCGTGTTTCTTTGCTGCAGCCGTAACCTTTTCGATGTCGACTAATTGACCGGTGAAAAAATTCACCGCGCCGATGATCACCACTGTAAGGTGATCGGCGTGCTGCTCGATAAGATCGAGAATGTCTTCTGTGCGAACAGTGAACTCGCCTTTGCGCGGGCGCGCCAGAACTAGCGCGTCTTTCGGATCCAGTTCGTGGTGAATGAGCTGCGTCTTAATCGCGTAGGTATCGGAAGGGAACGCCGGCTCTTCCATCAGGATCTTGAAGCGCGATTTGGTTGGCCGATAAAACGTCGCCATCATCAGATGAAGGTTCACCGTGAGGCT
>Ga0193727_1000357_pt1 | contig 17415 bp, 13 predicted proteins | sample H2c2metaG_FD_143051 | JGI IMG/M metagenome (GOLD analysis project Ga0193727, IMG submission 143051) | Soil microbial communities from a riparian zone of the East river system, Colorado, United States - H2c2 | ecosystem: Environmental > Terrestrial > Soil > Riparian zone | place: USA: East River...
GACATGATCGCGGCGCTGGAAAGGATTTATGCAGGGTCGATCGGCTCTGAGTTCATGCACATTCAGAACACCCGTATCCGCAACTGGGTGTTACACCGGCTCGAATCGCGTCCAGCAAAACTGGATGCGTCTCGAGCAGTGCAAATGGCCTTGCTGCGGGTATTGCTGGAAGCGGAATCGTTCGAGACGTTCTTACACGCGCATTACGTCGGGCAGAAACGCTTCTCGCTTCAAGGCGCCGAATCGCTCATGGTGATTCTCGACGTAATTCTGCAGAAATGTCCAGATGCCGGGATCAGGGAAATTTGCATGGGCATGGCGCATCGCGGCCGTCTCAATGTGCTCGCGAATTTTCTGAAAAAGTCGCTCAACGTCATCTTCACCGAGTTCACCGAAAACTATATCCCAAACCTGGTGGCAGGCGACGGGGACGTGAAATATCATCTCGGCTATCGGACGGTGCGGAAGCTTCCTTCTGGCGCCGAGGTCGAAATCAGGCTTTCGGCCAACCCGAGCCATCTTGAAGCGGTCGATCCCGTGGTCGAAGGCACTGCGCGAGCAAGACAACGCATCCGCAACGATACCGAGCATCGCCGTAAAGTTTTGCCGCTTCTTATTCATGGCGACGCGGCCTTTGCAGGGCAGGGCATCGTCGCCGAGACGCTCAACATGTCGCAGCTGCCTGGCTATAGCACCGGCGGCACCGTGCACGTGGTCGTGAACAACCAAATTGGGTTTACAACTTTGCCGGAGGAAGGGCGCTCGTCCATGTACGCGACCGACGTGGCGAAAATGATCGAAGCGCCGATTTTCCACGTGAACGGGGACGATCCGCTCGCGGTGAAGTTCGTGACCGACATGGCGCTGGACTTTCGCCAGGAATTTGGACGCGACGTGGTGATCGACATGTATTGCTACCGCAAATATGGTCACCAGGAAGTCGACGAGCCGTCCTTCACCCAACCCGATCTGTACGCCAAGATCGACAAACGTCCATCGGTCGCCCAGTTATACAAACAACAACTGCTCGAGGCTGGAATATTGAGCGAGGATGACGCCGTATCGCTCGAAACTGAGTTTCAGCTTCGGCTGGATCTGCCGCTCGACAATGTTAAAGCGCGCGAGAAAGAGAAGACAGATGAACAGGCGAAGTTCATAGAATCGACGGCTGTGTTCCAGCCGGAATACACAAGTGCATCCGGGCCGACTGCGATCAGCGAGGAAACTTTGACGACCATTGTGAATGGGCTAACGCGTGTGCCGGATGGCTTCAATATTCAACCCAAGATAAAACGCATCGTCCTCGATCATCAGCGGAAAGTATTTGAGGCTGGCGGCCCGTATGAATGGCATTACGCCGAGGCACTCGCATTCGGGTCGCTCCTTTTGGAAGGAATCCCGGTCAGATTGTCGGGTCAGGACAGTGCGCGAGGGACGTTCAGCAGCCGGCACTCCGTGCTCTACGACGCTAAAACCGGTGAACCTTATGTTCCTCTCATGCATCTCGCCGAGAAGCAGGCGCGCATTTGTATTTACAACAGTCAGCTTTCCGAAGCTGCCGTGCTCGGTTTCGATTACGGTTACTCGCTCGATTACCCTAAGATGCTTTGCCTGTGGGAAGCTCAGTTCGGCGATTTTGCCAACGGCGCACAGGTTATTGTCGATCAATTTATCGTCTCTGCAGAATCGAAATGGCAGCGGCCGAGTGGGATCGTCCTGTTGCTTCCGCATGGGTATGAAGGCCAGGGGCCGGAACATTCCAGCGGCCGGCTTGAGCGCTTCCTCCAATTATGCGCCGAAGACAACATCCAAGTCTGCAATCTCACTACTTCCGCGCAGTATTTTCATGTTTTGCGCCGGCAGATGAAACGCGAGTTCCTCAAGCCCCTCATCATTATGACGCCCAAAAGTCTCTTGCGCGCCGAATTTGCTTCTTCGCGCGCGGAAGAATTTACGACTGGCCGGTTCGAAGAAATTCTCGGCTCGCCCGAGACCGGACCCACCGACAAAGTGAAGCGGATTATCTTTTGCGCGGGCAAAGTCTATTACGATCTGCTCAATTATCGGACCCAGCGCAAGGTCAACAATACCGCGATCATTCGCGTCGAGCAGCTTTATCCGCTGGCGGAAAAAAAGCTGCGCGAAATGCGCAAGCCGTTTCCAAAGAATGCGAAGTTCGTCTGGTGCCAGGAAGAACCACAGAACATGGGCGCGTGGAGTTTCATCGAGCCGCGTTTGCGAACGATCTTTTGTACCGAAATCGCTTACGCGGGCCGCGACGCCAGCGCCAGCCCCGCCGTCGGCGCGCTTGCAAGACACAAACGAGAGCAAGCTGCCCTCGTCGCTGACGCGTTTTCAGTTTGAGGTAGGGCGCGACCGCCGGGTGGCCGCCCATAGACCCTATGAGTCTCATAAGTCATATGGGCTATATGCGTCGTAATTGTTGACGAAATGCGGCTCGACCGCGACGCTTTCTCACCCATGCCTATCGAAGTTAAAATTCCCGCAGTCGGTGAATCGATCACGAGCGGTGTTGTCTCCGTCTGGCACAAGAAATCTGGCGACTTCGTGAATGCAGGCGACGCCCTTTTCACTCTCGAGACCGACAAAGTTTCCACCGAAATCGTCGCGGAAAAGGCCGGCGTGCTGCAAACAAAAATACCCGAAGGTCAGGAAGTGAAAATCGGCGAAGTGGTGGCGACCATTGATGACTCAAAATCTGCGCCGAAAGAAAAGAAGGCAGAGAGGCCCCCAGAAAAAAAGAAAGAACCCGCAGCGGAGAACAAAGAAACTGAAGCGGAGAAAAAGCGCGTAGAAGAAAAGGAAAAAAAGACGCCACCAGAGAAAGAAAAGCCTCTGTCGCCCGCGGTGCGCCGCATTGTTGAAGAAGAGGAGCTCGAGCCGGCGAGAATTTCAGCCACCGGCAAAGGCGGTCGCCTAACGAAGGGCGACGTGCTTGCGGCGGCACAAGAGCGCAAATCTGTAGGGGAAGCTGTTAGCTTCCCCGGGGTGACAGCGCCGCCGCCCTCAGTCGAACAAAATCAACAATCCGCGGATGGCCGGGTCACTCGAAAGAGAATGTCGCCACTACGGCGCAAGATCGCAGCGCAATTAGTAATGGCGCAGCAGACCGCCGCCATCCTCACGACTTTTAACGAATGCGACATGAGCGCCGTGCAGGAATTGCGTGCAAAATCACAAGAGAAGTTCACGAAAAAGAACAACGTCAAACTGGGTTTGATGTCCTTCTTTATCAAGGCATGCGTGGAAGCGCTTAAAGCAGTGCCCGTAGTCAACGGCCGCATCGAAGGAGACGATTTCATCCAAAACAATTTCTACGACATCGGCGTAGCCGTCGGCACTGAGCGTGGACTCGTTGTCCCGATCGTGCGCGATGTGGACAAGAAAAGTTTCGCTGATTTAGAGCGTGACATCGCCGATTTTGCCAGCAGAGCGCGCGACGGAAAACTGAAAATCGAAGACCTGCAAGGCGGCACATTTACCATTACAAACGGCGGAGTGTACGGATCGCTCTTCGCCACCCCCATCTTAAATCCGCCACAAAGCGGCATCCTCGGCATGCATAAGATCATGCCACGACCAGTTGCCGTTGACGGGAAAGTTGAAGTTCGCCCGATGATGTATCTCGCGCTGAGTTACGATCATCGCGCCATCGACGGAAAAGAAGCAGTCACTTTCCTCATAAAAGTAAAAGAATGCATCGAGGACCCGAAAAAACTGCCGCTCGATTTCTGACATGCCTTTTGTCATGTCGAGCGGAGCCGAGACATCTCTCGCTATTCTTTTGCGATGAGAGATTCCTCCACTTCGGTCGAGATGACAAAATGGACATATGGAAAAATTTGATGTTGTAATTATCGGCTCCGGACCGGGCGGTTATATTGCCGCGATCCGCTCCGGACAGCTCGGTCTGAAAACGGCCATTGTCGAGAAAGACAAGGAGCTCGGCGGCACATGTTTGAACGTGGGCTGCATCCCAAGCAAAGCGCTCCTCACTTCAAGCGATCATGTCACGTTCGCAAGAAAGGAAGCAGCCAAACACGGCATCGTGATCGAGAGCGTACAGGTCGATCTTCCAAAGATGCAACAGCGGAAAGACAAGGTTGTGAAAACGCTTACCGGCGGCGTCCGCGCCCTGATGAAGACAAACAAAGTCACGACTTTTGAGGGGATCGGCACGATTACTGCCCCCGGGAAGGTTTTGGTTAAATCGTCGAAAGGTGAGACGCAGGAGATTGAAACAAAGAACATCGTAATCGCTACGGGCAGCGCGCCAGTCGAGCTGCCGTTCGCGAAGTTCGACGGCAAAACCATCGTCAGCAGCACCGAAGCGCTTACCTTCACGGAAGCGCCGAAGAAACTCCTCGTTATCGGCGCGGGCGCAATTGGGCTGGAACTGGGTTCGGTTTGGAATCGCCTCGGCTCAGAAGTGACCATGCTGGAATTTTTGCCTCGCATCGCCATCGGGTTCGATCTCGAGCTGTCCAATCTGCTCCAGCGTTCGCTCACGGCTCAGGGCATCACTTTTCATCTCGAAACAAAGGTGAGCGCGGTCAAGATCGACAATGGCCACGCGACTGCCACCGCGACCAAGGGCGGCGAAGAACTGAAGTTCGAAGCGGACAAAGTGCTCGTCTCGGTGGGGCGCCGTCCGTTCTCGGAAGGTCTCTGTGCGGAAAAGCTGGGCGTCGAGTTCGACGAACGAAAACGAATCAAAGTGGATAAAAACTTCCGAACAAATATTGAAGGCATTTACGCGATTGGCGATGTGATTGCCGGCCCGATGCTGGCACACAAAGCTGAAGATGAAGGGATTGCGTGCGTCGAGATTATCGCGGGCAAAGCTGGCCATGTGAACTATGACGCAATTGCCGGCATCATTTACACCAATCCTGAGCTGGCCGGCGTCGGTCTTACCGAAGATCAGGCGAAAGAGAAGGGCCTTGATGTTCGAATCGGCAAGTTTCCGTTCCGTGCGAACGGGCGCGCATTGGCGAATGAAGACGTCGATGGAATGGTCAAATTCGTGGCCGACGCCAAAACCGACCGCATTCTCGGAGCGCATATTTTGCAGCATTTAGCGTCGGAACTGATCGCCGAAGCGGTCTCAGTGATTGAATTTGGCGGCAGCTCCGAAGACCTCGGACGCACTGTTCATTCGCACCCGACATTGAGCGAAGCAGTCAAAGAGGCGGCGCTTAACGTTGAAAAGCGCGCATTGCACATCGTAAACCGCTGACCTCTAGCCGGCGTCGCTGAGGCCAGTGCCAACCGTGTGATTAGGGAATCATTTTGAACTCGCCGCTTCGCGTCGCCGAATCACGAACAGGGTCACCAGCGCAGACAAGGCGCAAATGATCGCACCAAGTGCGAGCGCGAACGGCGTGCCCAGCCAATGCGCGACGGCACCGGCTTCGAGGCTGCCAAGTGGAATCATCGCCCCGAACACCAGTGACCACACGCCCATGACACGGCCACGCATTTCATCCGGCACAATCGTTTGCAACACAGTGTTCGAGGTCGAGAAAAACAGGAGCATGCCAAATCCGGCAACTAGGAGAAATGTGAGCGCGAGATAGAAATTTCGGCTCAAAGAAAACGCGAACAGTGCGATCGAAAATAACCAGACGCCGCCGAGCGCAAGTCGTCGCGGTGTAAATAGATGTCCGTATGTCGCAACAACGAGTGCTCCGATCAACGCGCCAGTTCCACTCGCCGACATCAGCACGCCGTACCCGTTCGCGCCGCGACCAAGCACATCCCGCGCAAACGCCGGCATGAGCACGGCATAGGACCAACCGAAGACACCCACCGCAAGAAATAGCAACAGAATCGTACGCACGCGTTGATGTTTCATTGAATAAACGATGCCGTTCCAGGCATGCTCGCCAGCAGAGACGGCGTGCGCAGGCCGTTTAAAAGGCGGCAACCGCATCATCAACAAGCCGGCAATCACCGCGACAAAGGTCACACCGTTTAGGAAAAAGCAGGTGGCAACACCGACTGCGCCAATCAGCAGACCGGCGACCGATGGACCGACAACGCGCGCGCCATTCACAACGGAGCTGTTGAGCGAGATCGCGTTCAGCAAATCTTCGCGGCTTGTCATTTCCACTGTGAATGCCTGACGCGCGGGCATGTCGAAGCCCATCGCCACGCCGTTCAGCGCCGCGATAACGATAATGAACAACGGGGTGGCGAAGCCCGCCCAGGCGCCGGCTGCGAGCAAAAACGCGCAAATCATCTGAGCGGTCTGCGTCGCGACGATGATGGAGCGCTTCGGATAAAGATCGGCCAGCGCTCCGCCCCAGATCGAAAACAACATCATCGGCGCAGATCCGACGGCGGCGACGGTGCCCAGCAGCAACTTCGAGTTCGTGATCTGATATACGAACCAACTCATCGCGGTCTGCTGCATCCATGTGCCGATGAGCGAAACAAGCTGCCCCCAGAAAAAGAGCCGATAATTGCGATGCCGCAGCGCTCGGAATGTATGCCGCCACGTCACGCCACCAACAGGCATGCGACGTGGCCGCCCGCTGATGTCTTCCGGTACGCGTGCTGTCTCGGTAGTCCTCGTCGGCATCGGAAAAGAGACCACGCCTCCTCAAATTTCGCACGAATTGCTTTTGGAGTGCGTTGCGTCTTCGCGTCGCTTTCTCATCACATTCGCACGACGTGCCCATAGCGCCGAGCAAAGTTTCGCATAACAATCTCCTAGTGGAAACGACCGCAGCCATCCTGTTGCGCAATCGAAAATTCAGCGACACGAGCCTGATCGTCTCGTGGTGCACAGAATCGCTCGGCTGCATCCAGACCGTGGCCAATGGAGCGCGCCGCGCCAAAAGCCCGTTCGCCGGCAAGCTGGATTTATTTTTTGAGGCCGAAATTCAAATCGCGCGCAGCCGAAAATCGAGTTTGCATACACTTACTGAAGTCGTGCTGAGAAATCCCTTCGCCGGAATTCGCCGGAACTATTTGCGCACGCAAACCGCCGCGTACTTTGTCGAGCTTATTGAGATTTGTACCGAGCGCGACCACCACGAACCGGAATTGTTTTCGCTCCTGCGGCGGGCGTTCGGTTACCTCGATGCGAACGACCCCGTTCTGCGCGCCGTTTCACATTTCGAAACCGAACTGGCGCGCATCGCCGGTGTGCACGACGCAAAGATGCTAAAGAGCGATCCTGCCTTTGCTCTTGGCAATTTGTTTGGGAAATTGCCGTTGTCGCGCACTCCACTCTTGAAGACATTGGCGGCGCGTAACAACGACAAGAAATGAAGAGAGACATGCAATTCATCCGAGTTAACGGCATCGCTTTAATTTTCGCAGCGTTCGTCCAGAGCGCCGCCGCAAATGAAACCTACCAATTCGATCAAGCACGTTCCACGATTGGATTCCGGGTCCATCAATTTCTGGGCACGACCAACGGCAAGTTCACTCAGTTTTCTGGCAGCATCGACCTCGATCGCCAGCATCCGGACCATTCGTCCGTTTCGGCGCGGATTCAGGTGAGCAGCATCGACACGCGAATCAAGAAGCGGGACGATCACCTTCGCAGCCCTGAATTTTTCAACGTCGCAAAGTTTCCGGAGATCACGTTCAAAAGCCGTAGCGTGAAGCAAACCGGCCCGCAGAGCGGCGACATCGCAGGCGATCTTACCATGCATGGTGTCACGAAACCGATCACGCTGCACGTGAAACTGGCCACACCTTTGACAGGCGAAACTTCGCTCCAGCGAACCCGTTGGGAAGTTACGACGGAGCCTCTCAAGCGCCGCGATTTCGGATTGATGTTTAGCGGCGCGACCGAAGCTGTGTCAGGCATCAGCCAGGATGTCGCGATCAAGATGGAGATCGAAGCTGTGAAATCGCGCTGAGGGCGCTCTGTATTCGAGCGCCCGATGGAAATTGTTCCCCTCGGAGATTCGGCGTTGATCGTTCGCGTGCGCGAGCGATTCGAAGACGCGCCCGACCAAACGTTAAGCGAAGTTCTTCGCACATTTCGTCGCTTGCAGGACACTGCGATTCCCGGTGTCATCGAGCTCGCGCCTGCCTACACAACGGTGGCAGTTTTCTTCGATCCAATGGTCGTTGCGAACGCCGCGCCCAAACCCGATCAAGCGCTCGATTGGTTGACGGATCGAATTCGCGCTGCTCTGGCTCCGCACATACGGGGTGGCCGGGGGCGAGCTGCGGCTTCACCTGTCCGCTTGGTTGAAATTCCGGTTTGCTACGATCCGGAGTTTGCTTTCGATCTTGAGAATGTTGCCCATCACGCGCAAATCTCGTTACGGGAAGTTGTCGATCTTCACAGCGCGGTCGAATACCGAGTGAGCTGTATCGGATTCGTTCCCGGGTTTCCATTTCTGGCAGGGCTCCCGAAGGAATTGGCGACGCCAAGACGGGCCACGCCGCGAAAGGAAATTCCCGCAGGCTCGGTAGCGATCGGCGGTGCGCAAACGGGAATTTATCCGCTGCGCTCCCCTGGCGGCTGGAATCTCATTGGGCGTACGCCGTTGCGCTTGTTCGATCCGGAAAAAACTCCACCTGCCTTTTTGCGCGCTGGAGATCGCGTTCGTTTTCGCGCCATTACGCGCGACGAGTTTGAAGCGCTGGCGCCATGACTGCGACCGTTTCTCACGCCGGGTTTCTGACCTCCGTGCAGGATCTTGGCCGCACCCGCTACCGCCAGTTCGGCGTATCGCTGGCTGGCGCTCTTGATGTCTTCGCGTTGCGCGTGGCGAATCTTCTTGTCGGCAACGATGAATCGGCAGCGGGGCTCGAAATCACATTTGGCGGGTTGCGGTTGCAGTTTTCCGACGAACGCATTGTCGCGTGGTGCGGCGGCGACTTCGATGTCCAGATTGGATCGACATCACTGCCAGCCGGGCACGCAACGCGTCTGCAAGCCCGTGAAGAATTGAAGTTCGGCCGGCCTCAACTTGGTTGCCGATCCTGGCTGGCGATTTCCGGCGGAGTCGACGCTCCGATTGTGCTCGGAAGTCGTTCGACGGATCTGCGAACAAGTTTCGGCGGTTTCGGAGGCCGCGCATTGCGGGACGGTGATGTCTTTCAGCTCGGCGCGCGACCGCTATCACAGATCCCGGCTACAGAAAGGATTTCTTCCTGGAGCGCATCCAAACCGTGGTCGCAAACAGCAGTTTCTACTCCAGTGCTTCGATTTGTGCGCGGTGCTGCCTGGGACTTGTTTAACGATGTAACAATTCAACGTTTCACGAGCGAAGTGTTCGCCGTCTCCACCGATTCCGATCGCATGGGCGTGCGCCTCGAGGGTCCCGAGCTAAGACGGGATAACGATGTCGATCTTATCTCTGAAGCCGTTGCGCCCGGCACAATTCAAGTGCCCTCTAGCGGAAAGCCGATTTTACTTTTGGGAGATTGCCAAACTATCGGCGGTTATCCGAAAATCGCGCACGTGATCACGGTCGATCTTGGGATCGCTGCACAACTGCGCGCCGGCGATCATGTTCGTTTTTCCGAAGTTTCGCTGGCCGATGCGCATCGGCTCTTGCTTGAACGGGAGAGCGAGCTGAAGCGATTTCGCATTGGGCTGAGCTTGCACGCCGTATGAATTTCGGTGTCGATCTTAACGCTGATCTTGGCGAAGGCTCAGGGCACGACGCCGAGTTGTTCGAGCTCATCAGCTCGGCCAGCATCGCGACTGGCTTTCACGCCGGCGATGCCGATACGATGCACGCCGCGGTTTTGGCGGCGAAGGCACAAGGAGTGGCGGTTGGAGCGCATCCCAGCTTTTTCGATCGGGAGAATTTCGGGCGAAAGGAACTGAAAGTGACCGTCGATGAAGTTTTTGATGCAGTAGCTTTTCAACTCGGCGTTTTTCAGGCGATCGCTGAAGCTGCCGGTATGCGGCCTAACCATGTCAAACCGCATGGTGCCCTTTACAATATGGCGGTTCGCGATGAAAAACTGGCCGAGGCGATCGCGCGGGCCATCAGATCGGTCGATTCAAGGTTGATCCTGTTTGCCCCGGACAACACAGAACTGGCCCGTGCCGGTGAAGCGAAGGGGTTGCCAGTTGCGCGCGAGGTTTTTGCCGACCGCAATTATTTATCCGATGGATGGCTTGTTCCGCGCACTCGAGCGGATGCGTTGTTGACCGATCCGGTGGAAGCGGCCAAGCGCGTCTTGCGAATGTTGCGGAAGGGCAAGGTCCGATCCGTCGAAGGCAATGATGTCAATGTGCGCGCCGAAACGATTTGCGTTCACGGCGACACACCCGGTGCCGTGGAGTTCGCGCGCGAATTGCGATCACAGCTCGTATCTCAAGGCGTGAGAATCAGTGCGCCACAGAGTTCACTGTGAGCAACAAGATCGACAATCAAAAGCATCCTGGGCTCATTCGTGCCCTCGGTCCGCTCGACGCGACGATGATCGTGATTGGCTCGATGATCGGATCGGGCATTTTTATCACCTCGGCTGAATCGGCCCGGTTAATTGGCGCTCCGGGCTGGTTGCTGCTCGCATGGGCAGTGGCCGGATTGATGACAATTACGGGCGCGCTCTGTTGTTCTGAACTGGCAACCATGATGCCGCGCGCAGGCGGCGTGTATGTTTTTCTTCGCGAAGCCTATGGGCCGTCGGTCGGTTTTTTGTTCGGATGGACTTTGTTCCTCGTCATTCAAACTGGAACGATCGCGGCGGTCGCAATCGCCTTCGCGAAATTTCTCGGTGTCTTTGTTCCGGCAGTTGGGCCGGAGAATTACCTGATGAGACCAATTCCGTTAGGCAATCACCACGCAATCAGTTTATCGACCGAGCAACTGACCTCGATCGCGTTGATCGCATTGCTGACCTGGACTAACACGCGCGGCCTCGAGATCGGCAAGCTCGTGCAGAATACATTCACGTTCGCGAAGACGGCGGCGCTTACGGGAGTCGTAGTGATCGGTTTGTTACTAGGTTGGAGCGCAAACAGCGCGGCGCGTTCATCCGCGTGGTTGGATTCGTGGGCAAACGGGTGGAATCCCCAAATCGCACAGCCCGGTTTTGGCATCGTTGGCGGGCTTGCGCTCGCCTGTCTCTTTGGCAAAGCCATGGTTGGCCCGCTTTTCGCCCAAACAGCCTGGACCAACGTCACCTTCATTGGCAGCGAAGTGCGCGATCCCGAAAGAAATCTTCCGCGCGCCTTGCTTGCCGGCTGCGGGATCGTGGTGGTTTTGTATCTGCTCGCTAATCTCGCTTACATCGCTGTTTTGCCGTTCTCGGGAATCGAGCACGCGCCACAAAATCGGGTCGCCGTCGCGGCGATGAATGCCCTCTTCGGCCATCCCGGCGCGATGTGCATGGCGGCTGCGATCATGATTTCAACCTTCGGCTGCAACAACGGTCTCATCCTGGCGGGCGCACGCGTCTATTACGCGATGGCGCGTGATCGTTTGTTTTTCCGCCGCATCGGAACGACGAATGCGCACCACGTGCCCGCCGCGGCGCTCGTCGCGCAGGGAATCTGGACCGCATGCTTAACACTCCCACGCACGGCGACGGCAAATCCCGTCACCGGCCAGATCAGCCACGGAAATGTTTATACGCAGTTGCTCGAGTACATCGTTTCGGCCGATCTGCTCTTCTATTTACTGCTCGTCGCGGCGGTCATTCTTCTGCGGAAAAAATCTGCGGCTGCCGAACGTCCATATCGCACATGGGGTTATCCGCTTGTGCCAATTATCTCAATTGTACTTGCCGGATTGCTGATTGTCGATCTTGCCTGGCTTGCACCTGCTACTTCCGGCATTGGGATCTTGATCGTGCTGACTGGCGTTCCAGTTTACTTTCTCTGGCGGGAACGCCGCTAGTTGAAGAAATCCTCACGCTTCGTTTGGCCAGTGCTCTACTTCCTTTTTTGAGCTAAACTGAAATGGATCCGCTGAAAGCGATTTCTCACGACTCATCTTTGCCGGCCGACTTGGAGCACGAACTGAGTCGACAAATCTTGCACAGCGAGAAACTTCGCGCCGGGATTCAAGCGATCGTCGCGGCGGTTCTTTCTGTGATCGTTGCGATCGTCGGAATTGCACAACTATTCCAGGGACACGACCTACCGGGTTTAAAATGGGCTGTTATCATTAGTGCCGCCGCAGTTATTTACGAACTCATTACCAGAAAAATCTTCGATTATTACCTGCGTCATAATCGCGAGCCGCCGGCTCTAGGCCGGTATCTGAATGCGGCCATCGAAACGAGCATTCCGACAATTGTTATTGTCGCATTCATGAAAACAATGGATGCGAATGTCGCCCTGACGAGCGGCGCTGTGCTCACTTATTATTTTTTCATTATCCTTTCGGCGCTACGTCTTGATTTCTGGCTAAGCGCCTTCACCGGAGTGGTGGCGGGCGTGAGCTACGCCGGATTGGTCATTTGGTGTCTGGATGAATTGCGCAATGGCCTGACCGAAGTACCGGAACGAGTAGCGGGGTACATCTTGCGGCCGATATTTCTCCTGCTTGGTGGAATCGTGGCGGGTTTGGTCGCGAAACAGATTCGTGCTGGTGTTGTGCGTTCAATGCGTGCGGCGGAAGAACGGCGGCAGATTGTACAAATGTTTGGACAGCACGTCTCGCCCGCAGTGGTTGATCAATTGCTGGCACACCCGGCGGATCAACACTCACAGCTCCGCGAAGTTTGCATTCTCGTGCTCGACATCCGCAATTTTACAGGATTTTCCGAAGCAGCCGCACCCGACGACACCGTTGCTTTGCTGAACCGACTCTGGGGTTTTTCGGTTGACATCGTGAACCGTCACCAGGGCATTGTGAACAAATTTCTCGGAGACGGATTCATGGCGGTTTTTGGCGCACCCCTTTCCATTGGGAACAGTTGCCAAAGTGCTTTGAACTCGGCACGCGAAATTCTGGCCGAAGTCGAGCGCGCATCCGACGCTGGTGAGATTCCCATGATCCGAGTCGGCATTGGCATCCATGCAGGAGAAGCGCTCGTCGGAAATATTGGCTCATTAGAACGCCGTGAATACACCGTGATCGGCGACGTAGTGAACGTGACGTTTCGGATTGAGCAATTGAACAAAGAGTTCGGTTCGAAATTGCTTATCTCGGAGCAAGTCCAGCAAGCAACCGGGGCCGCTGCGCCGACGGAAGCACCAGCCTCATTACAAGTTCGCGGTCGCCAAACGGCGGTTCAAGTTTATAAACTGGCTTAAAAAATCGCGACTCAGCGAATCCATTTGCCCTGTGGCACCGGGATCCTGCGATCCGTAAATCAGATCTACTTGCTCAATTCAAGCATGCGCAGAATTGGCGCTTCTGCGCGTTTGCGCACCGGCTCGGGCAAAATGATCTCCGGCTCCATCTTGAGAAGCGCGTCGTACGCTTTCTCGAGAGTGTTCATCTTCATGAACCGGCATTCGCCGCAGAAACAATTGTCCGTTGGGCCCGGAATGAATGTTTTGCCGGGAATTTCTTTCTTTAATCGATGCAGTATTCCCGCCTCGGTCACTACGATGATTTCTTGCGCGGGCGATTGTTTGCAGAACGCGATCATTTTTTCGGTGGAACAAACTTCATCGGCCAGCATGCGCACGGCGTAAGTGCACTCGGGGTGGGCAACCACGGGCGCATCGGGGTACTCTTCGCGGATCCTGTTAATGCTGCGCGCTGTGAACTCCACGTGGACGTAACAGGTGCCCTGCCATAAATCCATCTTACGCCCGGTCCGTTCCATCACCCACGCGCCAAGGTTTTGGTCTGGAACGAAGAGAATGTTTCGGTCAATCGGCGCATCGCGCACGATCTTATCGGCGTTGCCGCTCGTGCAAATGACGTCAGCCTGCGCCTTCACGCCCGCGCTGCAATTAATGTAGGCGATAACGTAATAGTTTTTGTCCGCATGCTCTTTCAGAAACTGCGCCAGCTTTTCTGGCGGACACGATTCCGAGAGCGAACAACCGGCATCGAGATCGGGCAAAATCACGCGCTTGGTTGGATTTATGATCTTCGCCGTCTCTGCCATGAAATGGACGCCGCAAAACAAAATCACATCCGCGTCCGTCTTTGCCGCTTGATAACTCAGGCCCAGCGAGTCGCCGACGAAGTCCGCGGCATCCTGTAGCTCTGGCACCTGATAATTGTGCGCAAGGATGACGGCATTCCGCTCGCGCTTGACCTCTTGCAACTCTTCCCCGAGATCAATGCCGGTCCTCCGAATGCTTTCTGGGCCGAAATTTATCCCCGCACTTACCATCGGCTAATATGGCGGTTTTGGTGAGTTTTACAAACGCCGGGCGTTGTAGAGGCGCTCGCTGCGGCGAGCGCCTTGGCTGCTAAAACAGCCGCCGCTACAACGATAGCGCTTTGCGCATCGCGTCTATTGGCGCTTCACGATCAAACCAAATGGAAAACGAAAGCGCGCCCTGATGCAGCAACATCGAGAGTCCGTTCGTGCCACGCCCGCCCGCCTCATCAACTGCGCGTAGCAAAGACGTTTTCGACGGGCCATAGACACAATCGAAGACCATGTGATGCGGCGCGAGCAACCGCGCCGGAAGCGGGGTCGGATCGCTCGGGTTCATTCCCAACGGTGTGGCGTTAACGATAAGATCGATGTCCGCAAGTTGTGCGCGCAATGCAGCTTCCTCCCACGCTACTGCTTCGATGCGCGCCGCGGGACCAAGCACGCGCGGCCCGGCAAAGTACGGTCTCAGGTGTTCCGCAAGGGCTTGCGCCTTTTCGTAAGTGCGATTGACGAGCACGAGGCGTTCGCAATTCTCGAGCGCACATTGCCAGGCAATCGCACGGCCAGTACCGCCTCCGGCGCCGATAAGCATCACCCGCAGATCGCGCACATCGACTGAGAATTCGCTACGGACGGCTCGCAAAAACCCCTCGCCATCAGTATTTGATCCAGTCAGCTTTTTGTCCCGAACACGGATCGTGTTCACAGCGCCCGCGCGACTCGCAGATTCATCTGCCTCATCGATCTGCGTAAACGCCGCGATTTTGTGCGGCACGGTCAAATTGATTCCGATAAAATCGAGGTCGCGCAAAAAACGCAGCGCTGACCTCAATTCATTGGCCCGGATATGAAAGCGCCCGTACTGCATATCGAGCTTGCAGGCGCGAAGAGCCGCGTTTTGCATTTGGGGCGAAAGCGAATGCGCGACCGGATCGCCGAAGACGGCGAGCCGAATCGGCGGATCGACATCGTGCGCCGCCCTGCGCCAATTTTCCAAATCGGCGAGTGTGTAACGCTCAGTGGTTTGTTTCTTCTTCATGCCAGTACGACGACACGCGCACGTAGTTTAGCTTGTCTATTCGAAAGTTGTCGATCTGTGCGTTCGTCTGTAGTTTCGCGCGTTTACAATGACAACTTCGAACGACGCTCCCGTTCCTTCGGACTTTATCCGCGACATTGTGGCGGAGGATGTTCGGGCTGGGAAATACGAACGAATTCAGACTCGTTTTCCGCCCGAACCGAACGGTTATCTCCACATCGGCCACGCGAAATCGATTTGCCTTAATTTCGGTATCGCACGCGAGTTCGGAGGTATTTGCAATGTGCGGATGGACGATACGAACCCGACGAAAGAAGAGACCGAGTACGTCAATTCCATCATGGCAGACGTGCGTTGGTTGATCAGCGGTTGGGCGGACAAAAATATCGGCGGCTCGTCGCTCTATGCTTCGGATTATTTCGACAAGTTTTACGAATACGCAGTCGACCTCGTGCGCAAGGGTAAGGCCTATGTGGACGACATGTCGCGCGAGCAAACGGACGAATATCGGCGCATTGGAAAGGAAAGTCCCTTTCGCAACCGATCGGTCGATGAAAATCTCGATTTACTGGGTCGAATGAAAGGAGGCGAATTCGCGGATAACACTCACACTCTGCGGGCGAAGATCGACATGAGCGCGCCGAATGTCTGGCTCCGCGATCCGGTGCTCTATCGTATCCGGCATGCGTCACATCATCGGACGGGCGACAAATGGTGCATTTACCCGATGTACGATTGGGCGCACACACTGAGCGATTACATCGAGGGCGTTACGCACTCGGTGTGCACGCTTGAGTTTGAAGTGCACCGGCCACTTTACGATTGGATCCTCGACGCGCTCGAACTGGCGGAGCCGCGTCCGCATCAATACGAATTTGCGCGGCTCAATCTCACCTACTCAGTCATGAGTAAACGCAAGCTCATCCAGCTGGTGAACGAGAAGCTCGTGAACGGCTGGGACGACCCGCGTATGCTCACGATTTCCGGGTTACGCCGGCGCGGCGTGACCGCGAGCGCGCTGCGCGCGTTCGCCTACAACATCGGCATCACGAAATATCCGAGTATGACCGACATGGCCTTGCTTGAGCACACGGTGCGCAACGAATCCAATCGCACCGCCGCCCGCCGGCTCGCTGTGCTGCGCCCAATCAAAGTTGTGCTCGCGAATTATCCTGAAGACCAGGTCGAAGAGTTGGATGCCGTCAATAATCCTGAAGATGCAAATGCCGGAACGCGCAAAATTCCACTCAGCCGCGAGCTTTTCATCGACCGCGACGATTTCATGGAAACTCCGCCACCGAAATATTTTCGGCTCCGGCCGGGTGGGGAGGTGCGACTCAAATACGCTTACATCATCAAATGCGATGAAGTGATCAAAGACGACGCCGGCAACGTGACCGAGCTTCGATGTAGTGTCGATCGTGAGAGCAAATCCGGCGGCGCGACTTCCAATCGCAAAGTCAAAGGCACAATCCACTGGGTAAGCGCAGCGCATGCCGTCGACGCGGAAGTCCGATTGTACGACCGGCTATTCACTGTTCCCGAACCCGACGCGGGCGGCGATTTCAAATCGTTTATCAATCCGCACTCGCTCGAAGTAGTAACGGCGAAATGCGAGCCGGCGCTTGCGGAAGCACGGCCGGACGAGCGTTACCAATTCGAGCGTCTCGGGTATTTCGCGCTCGATCCCCATTCCACGCCTGAGAAACAAGTGTGGAACCGGACGATCACGTTGAAGGATACTTGGGCGAAGCAGGCGAAGAAGTAGGGGCGGAGGTCAGGCTGGAAGCCTATCCTCCGATCGAAAGGGCGCGATCGATTCGCGCGAGCACTTTCTCTTTCCCGAGAACTTCGAGGAGATGATATAAACTTGGGCCAGCGTTGCTCCCAGTGACGGCGAGCCGCGTCGGATGCACAAGCGCGCCGACTTTGACGCCAAGCTTGGCAGCTGTGGCTTTGAACGTTGCCTCGATTTGCGTGGCGTCGAATTTTTCCAGCGCACCCAACGCGTCGCGAACGGCTTTGAGCCGCGGCTTGTTCTCCGCGGTGAAATGTTTCGCGACGCCCTCCGGATTATAATTGAAATCGTCTGTGAAATAGAACCCACAATAGGATGGCAGCCC
>Ga0193727_1000358_pt1 | contig 17381 bp, 29 predicted proteins | sample H2c2metaG_FD_143051 | JGI IMG/M metagenome (GOLD analysis project Ga0193727, IMG submission 143051) | Soil microbial communities from a riparian zone of the East river system, Colorado, United States - H2c2 | ecosystem: Environmental > Terrestrial > Soil > Riparian zone | place: USA: East River...
GAACCCCACGATGCGTTCAATCGAATCACTCACCGAGGTCCGCGATCTCCACGCCGCGATCCAAAAGCTCACCGGCCGCGTGCCGGTCAGCACCGATCCGCGATATCTCCGCGAGCGCCTCGCAGCGCTGAAGGCGCGCAAGCAAGCCGGCGAGCAGCTCAAGCACCGAGACGATCCGGCCGCGCCGATGAGCGTCTCGCTCCCCCTCAGCGCTCGCAAGGCGCTCTCGAAGATCCTCGATAGCGAGAAGCTCGGCGTGTCCGAACTCGCGCGCCGCGCATTCGCGCTCTGGGCGGCAGAGAACGGCTACAAGGCGGAGGCGAAGCTGCTCGAGGGGTGATAGACAAAGCGGCCCCGGCAGCGCGCGAACGCTCCGAGGCCTGACCGACAACCTAATTTGGAGGATGCCAGTGACGACACAGTTAGCACGAAGCCGTAAACCAGTGCGGGCTTCTAGAGCCACCGCAGGATTAGAGGGCAGCAAGCCGCTCCGCTACGATTTCGATCGCCACGGCGACATCATCGAAATCGACGACGATTGCGGAGCGACCGCCATCCCGACCGATCAGTTCTTCGGCCGGTCGGTGCCAAGGTGAGCGTCGGTCCGAAGGATGAAGTCCGAGCTCGCGTCGTCGAGATCGACGGCAAGCTCGTGCTCGATGACCCGGATGCAGTAGGAGTGATTCGCGCGGTGGCGAAACACAACTGCCGGATCCTCTTCGAGCACAACTCGGATCGCGTCGCCCACTTCACCGAGCGCGCGAAACTGCGCGGCCTGCCACCGACCGAGGTGGTGATCGTCATCATCAACGTGGACGCGCCATTCGGAAAGGCGCTCGCCGACGCGCTGATGCCGGGCTTCAACTGGCAGGAGGTTCGCGATCGCGGCGAGATTCCGATCGCGCGCGGCCTGGCCGGTCGCGAAGGACTCCAGGAGGCGCTCGACTTCATCGACCCGGAAGCGGCCGCGAAGCTGCGCGCCTCCGAGTTCGCCGTGATTGTCGTCGATCAAGGCGTCGCAGAGGTCTACTCCGTCCCTTGGGAGCTGTGAACATGGCCCGCTGGATTCGCGCAGTCTTCGACAACGCCATGGTGCACGTCGCCGGCGCATCGCTGTATCCGCTGCTCGAGGTGGAGATCAGGACGCGAGGCCACGAGCTCACCGCGCTGCCCGGCAATCTTGGTCCGAATCCGAAGGACATCTCCGAGTGGGGGATCGACATCGGCGGCCCGGCGCACACGATCCCGAGCGAAGATGTCGGGATCCTGCTTCGCACGCTGAAGGCCTGCGAGCGTCGCGAATTCACGGGGTGGCGGCCGCTGCAAGCCAACGGCGATCAGAGTGGCTATCGCGTCCCATATTTCAAGCTGAAGGCAAGCAGCGCTCTCGTGCTGACGCCGACGCAATACAATTCGCTGCGCGCGCAGATGGTGAGCCGCGCGAACTCGGCTGAGAAGCGCGCCAAGGATCATCACGATTCGATCATCATGGAGGAATCGTAGTGGGGTGGACTCGCTATCCCGTGGCCGTGCCCTGCACTTGTGGCAGGCTGCCAAAGCTCGTCACTGCGGCCGTAAAATACGGCAGCGGTAGCAGCCCAACGCGGATCGCATATCGCGTGCAGTGCTCTCGTTGGTTCTTCAAGTGCCATCGCACCGATCCGAACTGGATCGAGAAAGATTGGTCGGATCTCGGCCAGCGCACCGCGGTCGAGCGCTGGAACAAGCTCATCGCCGCCGAAGGGAGCAAGCCGTGAGCATCGGAACGGACGCGATCCAGGATCTGCTCGCGAGCGACGCGCAAGGCCGTCCGGTGAACGAGAGCTTCATTGGGAAGAGCTACTACGAGCGCTATCTCGTGATGAACACCTGGACGCGCGAGGCGATTGACGCCGTCATCAGCCTCGGGATCCCAGAGGATCGAACGACGCTCTGCATCGACATGTTCTATTGCCTATCGCTTCGAGTGGACGCTTACCCGGTTCATAGAGTGCGGCTCGGCCAACATGTGGTGACGCGAACCTGGGAGGAGAAGTGGATCGAGCGAGTGTCGGTCATCGACGGATTCTTCGACGCGTGCTTCAAGCTCGACAAGATTGAATACAACCAGGTCGGATTCGACCGCGTGCGCGAGCACCTCTATAGATTCCTGGGGCAGCGCTGGATCACTAACGGGGAGCGGCCGTTCCACCCGATCACCGTCGAAGCGCATCCCGATCCGGGATGCCGGGCGCGACTGCTAGTCAAGATTACCGCCTTCGGCATCGATACCGTTCCTGGTGTCGAGGGAGCTTCGCTGTCGATGAGCGCGGAGCACACCCTGTGAAGACGATCGGTATCGAGTGCCCGGCCTGCCACGCGCCGGCGGATGAGAAGTGCCGCGACGTTGGTGTCGGCGATGAGAAGCGGAACGCATCAGGCTTCCACGTCAGCCGCGCCGGCCGAGCTCGCTACACGACCACTGCCGAGCGGCGCGAACGCGCGGCTGGCGACCAGAAGCTCGCGGAGGCGCGCAAGACCTTCGCGCAGCGCCGCGAGGAAGTCGATGCTAAGGCCAAAGTGGACGAGGGCGAAGACCTCCGGGATGCGCTCACGCCGTTCGATCTGGACGAGACCATCGCTCCGCTGAAGAAGATCGCAGAGGCTGCCGCGCGCACTGAGCTGCCGGTCGATCGCGATAAGGAGACAGCGCTCCGCGTCGATGCGGAGGAGCGAGAGCGTCGAGAACTACAAGATCGTCGCGGATTTCTACGAGGAGAACGGCGACGAATTTCGCGCCAAACTTTGGAGGGGAAAGTGAACGTAGGCGATCAAATTGGAAATCTGGTCATCGTGGAGGTCTGCGATCTCTGCGACACGGTGCTCGTCTGGAACAAGGAAGGCGGCGGAACTTTGAGCTTCACGATGCACACGCCTGCCTACTGCCACGACGTCACACTCGGCCGTATCAGGATGCTGATGCGGATGATGCGCCATGAGGTCATCGAGAGAGCTCGCCTCGAGCGAGAGAAGCACGATGTGCTGGTCGCGCTCAGCGCCTCGCGCGATCTGATCGAGGAGCTCTGCGGCATCGCGGGCGTCAAGCTCTGCGCAGCCTGCGGCGATCCGGTGCACGAGACCGAGGCGGATGATGACGCAGGCCGCTGCACCGGCTGCCGCGTCTCTGGCGCTCCGGTGGTTGAGCAATGATGGTCGTGATCAAGCGGCCGGGCTGCAAGGCCGAGGCGGTCTCGATTCGTCGCATGACGGAAGTCGAAACGATGATCGACGGCACGCCGATCAAGTGCCTCCGGCTCGAGACGAAGCACGGCACGCTCGATGGATATTGCGACGACGACGGATATAAGAAGGGACTGCCGCCGAACTTCGGGCGCCCCACCGATGGCCACATGATCGTTGGCCCGATCGTGATCTGCACCTGGGCCTACACAAAGGACGGCCCCGATTGGGTTGGGCTCAGTCCAGAGCTCGTCGCTGAAGCGATCGAGATGTTCGCCACGCTGGGGCTGGAATGATCGTCGCGTTCATCGCAGGGTTTCTCACAAGTCCGGTCCTCATCATCGCGCTGCGCGCGGCCGCCGTTCGCAGACGCAACACGCCTCGCGGCGCTCAGCTCGACAAGCTCGGTGTGATTCTCAAGCTGCCGCGTGGGGAAGGCGAACGCGATCGCAAATACGTGCGGCGGCTCGTCGAACACGCTCGAGGAAAAGACCAATGAAGCTCAAACAGGACTCTGCAATCTTCCGGGCCGCCCTGATGCTTGCCACCTTTGTCGAAGGCGTCCGCGCCGCCGTCGAGGAGGGCAGCGCAGGCGAATCGCAGCGCTCGCTCCTCAAGATGTGGGGTCCGCTCGCCGATAACGTCGCGGCCGAGCTCGAGGCTTTGGAGAACGAGGAGGTCGTCGAGCCTCGGAAGATGGAGCTCAACGGCAACTATGAGGTGACGATCCGCGTGCCCGTGCTCGTGATGGAGCGCAACGAATCGCACGGTCTCTGCTATCAGCTCCAGCTAGATCTCCGCGACTACCAATCCGAGAAGTATCGTCTCGTCTACATCAACGCCGACGAAATCATCGAAGTCGAGCTCCCAGAGTGAAGGCGATGCCTGTGCTCGCGCGCGCGTCGCTCCTGCGGATCTCGGATCGGCAGCAAGAGGTCTTGCGCTCGCTGATCGATCTCGACGGCTGGGCTCGGCCGATGGACGTCGGCGGCCGCGATCAATCCCACCACAGCCGCACGCTGATGCAGCTCGTCGGCTTACAGCTCGCGGAGACGATGAAGCTGCACGCGATCTACTGCCCGTTCGGCACGCACTACATCCACGAGAACGGCAAGATCAAGCGCGTCCGCAAGCCGATCAAGCTCTGCCGCTGCAAAGGCTCTAGGAAGTTCCGGGTGCTGCCGTGAAGAGCAAGCTCCTTCTCGAACTCGCGATGGAATCGCAGCCGGCGCATATCCTAGAAATCGGCGAGGTCCAGCAGGCTCCGCAGATCGGCGATTACGTTCATCGCGCTGAGAGCGGATGGACTGGCTACGTCCAAAACAGACGCTGGGAAATCCAGACGAACGGCGACATCGTTGTCCGTTGCTGGCTCTACAAGGATCCACCGAGGCGAATCTCATGAACCACAAAATGAACGCTATCTTCCACAAGCTCCCAGAATGTCCCGAGTGCGGCGCGGCCGCGCTCCAGCCATGCGTCATATCCGGATCCGTACTCCTAGGATCGCAGCCGCGATCGCCGCACGCGATCCGGCAAAAGATGGTCGACGGCCTGGTGTTCGTCATCACACCCGAGCAGGCGAAGCGCAAAGGCATGCTCCGCGCGATCCGCGAGCTCGCCGGAGTGTCGCTCGCCGCGGCGAAGCAGAAGCCGTGAACAGGAGAAGGCAATGAAGAGGAAGCCAGACCACGGAGTGATCAGTCCGATCGTCGAGGAGAAACCGACGCTTAACGGCGACGAGCTGATCGACGAACTCGAGAAGTTCTACGAGAACATCGACATCGGCCTGAAGATCCGTCTCCCCACGCTCAACAAGCCTGTGAGCTGCGATAGCTGCACGCGTCCGGGCTGTTGCTACCAGAAGGTGATGATCTCCTTCCACGAGGCGCTGCCGATCGTGCGCTATCTCAAGGAGCAGAACCGCGATACGCCCGAGCTCCGCGCGAAGCTGCGCGAGTTCGGCGATGCGATGGAAGGATCCGCTCCCGACGATTGGATGGAAGGCGCGCGGCCCTGCGTCTTCCTAGGAGACAACCGCTGCTCCATCTACGAAAAGCGTCCGATCCACTGCCGCGTGCATCTGGTCGTCAGCGATCCTGAGCGCTGCCAGCCCGAGGCGAACGGTTCGAAGATCGAGCACGTCAACGTCAACATGCTCCTCGAGCAGATGGTGCCGCGCTCGCGGCAGATCCACAAAGCGCTCGGGCTGAAGGAGAACAACAAGCGGATCATGATGGGTGTGCTGCCGCGCGTCCTTCTGATCGCGCTCGAGGCGCTGGACCTCGGCAGTCAACAGGCCTTCGCCGATCACATCCGCGCGCAGAAGTGGCCTAGCGATACCTCTCTCGATGCCGGGTGGAATGACGGCGTAAACCCGTTCGGAGCACATCCATGATGAAGCGATACAACCTGATCGCAGAAGAAGACGGCCATCTCGTGATCGCTGTCCACGTCGATGTCGAATGGGCGCGCGATGAAGCTGGAGTGTCGCTGGGCTGGCGCGCGATCGATGACACCGGACGCGTCACTCAAGGCACGCTCGCGCAAACGAACGTCTCCCTTGCGCTCGAGGCCATCGCCTACCGGCTCGGCGAGCGAGTTGTGGAGGGTGGTTGATGGACGATCTCATCGATCGAACAGGCTCCGCGATCATGATCGCGCGTCGAGTCGCGGACGAAATCAACCGCGGCAGCAAGCGCGTCGGCATCCGGGCTGCGCGAGCTCTCGCGAAGGGGTTCACTCTGCGCGACACCCAGGCGGCCGAGCATGCTCGCGAGAATCAGATGCTGCGCACAGCGATCGCGAATCTCTCGGGGCCGAAGTGACGAGACACCCGTCGCAGCTCGAGCCGGAACAGATCTGCGGCGTGATTGAAATCCTCGCCGACAAGCCGGCGGTTTCGTGCGGATTGCCTCGTGGCCATTTCGGAAAGCACAAGAACGTGAAGCCGAAGGATCGGAAGTGCGCCTGGTGCGAAGCTCCGATCCAGCGAGCTGCTCGAAGCGACACGTTGACGTGCTCGCGGAGCTGCCGTCAGGCTCGAGCTCGCTTCCGCGTCGATCCAGCGGCCGCGGCGAACGGCGATCCGATGCGCTTCGGTTTCGCGGATCCGCCCTATCCCGGTCTCTCGAAGAAGTACTACGGCCGCGAAGAGGTCAACCATCAGCACCTGATCCTCCAGCTCCTCCGCGAATTCCCAGACGGATGGGCGCTCTGCACGAGCGAAAACGCGCTCCAGGAGATTCTCCGGATCGTTCCGCTCGGCGTGCGAGTCGCCGCGTGGCTGAAAGGCAGCCGGCCAGGCGTCTCATACACCGCGCGAAGTTCGTGGGAGCCGGTGATCATCTGGGGCGGCCGCGGGGTCAAGCGCGGACCCAAGGAGATTCTCGACGATAGCCTCGTCTGTCACATCGGCAGCCGACAGGGCTCGCATCCTCGCGCGCTCACAGGGATGAAGCCGGCCGCGTTCTGCGAGTGGGTCTTTCGTCAGCTCGGCGCGCGGCAAGGCGACGAGCTCACAGATCTGTTCCCGGGGAGCGGCGCCGTATCACGCGCCTGGAAGATCCACACAGGCGGCACAATTGTCGCGCGTCGACGAACAGCATCTAAGCTCGAGGCGGCGCAGCGCCGCCGATAGAACCAACAAGGAGACCGCAATGCGAAGCCTGCCCGATGCCGATAGCAAATATGACAAGGAAGAACTCGAGCGTCTCAACGTGGAGTCGTGGATGCTCGCCTATCTCGCGCTCAATCCGGGATATGTCCACTGGGGTCCCGGCGAGGACTACATGAGCACGAAGGGCCAGGGCTGGGATGCATCGCAGGAGCTCGGGCCAGGATGGAAATCATTCGGGCCTTGGGAACTCGACGAGCTGAACGAGCTAGTGCACTTCTACTTCGAGCTGGAGCGCTCGTCCGTGAATTGCGATGCGTGCGGACAGACCGGCTACAACCCAGAGACGAAGATCATCGCCGATACGTTCTACGATCACGGCGATTGGGGCGTCGACTTCAGCACGATGACGATGACTGGCAGCATCGAGAAGGCTCGCCGGCCCGGCGGCGCAACAGGCCGCCGATGGCACGACAAGATCACGCAGGATGAAGTCGACGCGCTCGTGGCTCACAATCGGCTTCGAGAGTTCGACAAGGAGAAGCGCGAGTGGATCTCCGTTCCTCGTACTGCCGAGGAGGTCAACGCGGCGAACGCCGACGGCAAAAATAGCCTCGGCCACAATCTCAATCATGATGGAATCAACCGCGGGATCCTGATCGAGACGCGAGCGAAGAGGCTCGGCGTCTATGGCAACTGCCCGAAGTGCGATGGCCGCAGCTACGTTTTCACCGAGCCACGCGGCCAGCTCAACGTGGTGCTCTGGATGATCCATCCGCGCAAGGGTTGCTCGCGCGGCGTTCGCGTGAAGAACCTCTCGCAGAGCGACGCCGCGGCGGCCGCGGTCTATATCGGGCAGGGCGCGACACGGAACGCGCAGCGCTTCGCGAAAGTCACCGAGTCGATCATCGCCTTCGACACCCTGAAAGGCGTCGAGAACCTGAAGCCGGCTGGGGAGAGCTGATGCGCCTCGAGAAGATGATCGTCTTCTGCGAGCAGCCAGCGAAAGTCGCGTGCGATGCGAATTGCGAGAAGGCTTGGGGTAGCAACAGCCGGCCAAAGATCATGCTCAGCAAGATGGTGGACGACTACGCTTGGCTATCCGATCTCGAACTGGGCCTCGCGCCGATCGATCCAGGGACCTACGAGGGCGGATGCGCAAAGCCGTTCATCCGGCCCGAGCTCCGCGATGCTGAACAAGTGGTGCGTCCGCGAGTGCGAGCGCTGCGTGATGTCGATGCCCGGTGAATCCGGCGAGCCGTTAGAGCTGCGCGACTTCTCGAGCCGGCAGTACAACATCCCGCCCCACATAAGGCCCGTGGTAGCGTCATGGCATGACGAAGCCCCCAGCTCCGCAGCCCGACCACCAGCATCAGACGCCGCACAGCCCGGGCCCGGCGCCAACGGCAACTCAGACAACGTCGCCGAGTAGCGCGCCGGCGAAGGACGAAGAGAGCATCAAGCTCGAGGCGGCGCTGGAGCAGGCTGCCGCCGATGAGAAAGCCGCCGCCGCAAAGACGCAGACGGCCGCTCAGGCGCCGGCACCGCAGGTCCCTGCGCCCGCCGGGGCACGCCAGAACTCGGCGCCCCAGGCGGCTAAGACGCAGCCTCCGAAGCCGCAGGCCCCCCCTGCCGCGAAGCCGCCCGAGAAGAGCGCGCCGAAGGCCGCCGAGAAGACCGATTCTCGGCCATGGCGCGGCGGCGGCAACGCGAAGAACTTCCAGCCCTGGAAGCGTTAGCGATGGGCGATCCGGCCGAGCTCAGCGAGGACGAGAGAGCGGAGGTCCTCGAACTCGCGAAACGGATCGTTCAATCGGTGATCGACGATGAGACGATGCCGCCGATCGCCGAGCTCGACCAACTCGATCGCATGAAGTTTCGCGATCTGAACGGCGACAACTTCCTCGAGCTTCGATATCTCCAGCTCGCACAGGAGTTGATCCGCGTCGCCGGCGAGCGCGACGCCTTGCTCGTTCAGCTCAGCGCGATCACCTGATCGACCGACTCGAGTTCGCTGTGCAGCCTGCGAAGTTGCTCCTCGGTTAGCTCCTTCGGCAGGTGCTTTCCGACCCACGTCAGATCGAGAATGACCAGGCCTGCGCGCTTCGCCTTCGGGATCTCGAGCTTGATGTGCGGCGAGAGCCAGCTCGTCGCGATGTAGATGTCGCAGCGATGGATCTGCTCCGACTGATCGACGAGCGTGCGCGGCCGGAACGCTTCATCCTCGAGCGCCATCACGTAGGCGAACCAAGAGCACTCGATCACCCACTTCGTCGACGAGACCAACAGCTCTAGCCATTTCAGACAGTCGGCGATGTTGTCCTGCCGAGCTCGAAGCTCCTCGCCGTTCTTCGGCCCGAGCGGATGCGCGAGATACGCAACGACGCGCGATCGCGTTCGCACTCGTTGCCGTGCAGTCGTACTGACCTGACGCCGACGCCCAGCCATTCCGATTAAGCCGCGCGACCCAGGGCCCAGATACCGTCGATGTAGCCTTCGGCTCGCAGCGCCGCGGTCGTTGCTGGGCCCGGGATGCCGTCGATCGTAAGGGTGTGGCCCTTCGCGTTCAGCGAGAGCTGTCGCGCCTTCCAGGTCGCTATGTCCTCTCCATTCGCGAAGTCGAATGCCTCGGCGCCGTGCGCGCGGAGCATCCCGAACAGAATGTTGCCGGGGTCCCACTCGCCGCGCTCCTCGGTGTTGTCGCGATGGCCGAGCACGCCGACAACATCATGGCCGCCGTTGAGCATCCGATGGAGTGGATGCCCGTTGTAGCTGTGCGGGACCTGGAGCTGGATCCCGACGGCGCGGCAGATCGCGATCGCCGTCAGGACCGTCGCGTCGAGCGACGCTTGATAGACGCCGCCGCCGGCGACCTCTCGTGTCTCCCATCCGATGCTGATCAGATTGGATACCGTTGCGTGGAAGACTTCGACCTTGATCAGGTCGACGAGGTTCCAGACCACGCCATCCTCACCCGTCACGCCGTGCGCTCCAGCGTTCCGGTACGGATTCGTTTTTCCGTCGCAGGATCGCCAGTAGTCCGCGGTCTTCTTCGCGCCGCCGGCGGGTCCAGCTCCGGCGAGGATCTTCTCCGGATCATCGGCGATCGTCTTGTGGAGAATCAGTTGCTGGGGGCGATTCGTCCGCGGCTTGCAGTCCTTGCCGGAGGTCAGCGAGCACCCTGGCTCTTCGCCCGGGCTCACGATCTTGACGCCATCGACCGGGACGAGAACTCCGCCAACGAGCAATCCTGACATGCTGCGGATGATGCCAGGATTCCCGTGGTAGAAACAGGATCATGCGAACCATCGTCTTGGTCTTGAGTCTCTCTCTGGCCTTCATACTCACAGCTCCGAGTTGCACGCACTCCGCAAATCCTCCTGTCTCAGCCGGCTCCGCCGTCAGCGCCGCGGGAACATGTGAGGTCGATGCGGTCGAGCAGGTGGTGAAAGAAGATGGCGTCAGCATCGCGGTCGATATCTTCTCGGCCGTCTCGAGCGGGGGATCGACGCTGGCGAAGCTCTTCACCGATCTCGTGGCCGAATTCGGAGAGCCGACGGTCGCCTGCGCCGCGAACCTCGTCGCAGATCTGACGGCATCGCCGCCGAGTACATCCGGCTCGGGCAACATGAAGCTCGCGCCTCCATCCCCGGGACGCGCCGCGTTGCTCGCCGAGATCGACCGCCGCGGCTGGCATCCTCAGAAGTAGGCTTGCGGCGCGGATCGTTCCGTGTTGCCATCGGCAGCATGAAGCGTTTACTCGTCGCGATCGCCCTGCTGTTACCATTCGCTCTGTTCGCACCGCACGCGCTCGCCGATGACGCTGGAACCGGATCTGGCCTGAGCATCGGCTCGGGAAGCGCTGGAACTGGAAGCGGAAGTGCTGTCGCGCCTGCAGCCCCGACGGTTCCAGCCTTCAACGTCGATCCAGATCATCCCGCTGACACCGCCGAGACCGCGTGGTCGGAGGTGAAGCAATTCGGCGTGCTCTGGGGCGGCATGATCGTGCTCTACGGCGTTGGCACGTTCATCATCAAGCGCAACGACGAGTCGCACTGGCTCAGCCAGGATCACACGCTGCCGATTGCCGTCGGCTTGCTCGGAACGCTCGCCGCGATCCTGAACGCGAAGTTCGCGGGCGGCTCATGGCCTGCCGTGCTCTCGACGCTGATGGCGACGGTCACCTTGATCTTGCAGAAACCCAAGCCGGGGCCGACCGTCCCAGCGTGATCGGCGTCTGCTACATGCTCGCCGCGGTCGCGCTCCTCGCGATCGGGCTGTCGACGTTCCTCGCGGTCGTCGCCTTCAAGGCGTGGAACAAGGCCGCCGAGATGACACAGCTCGCCGAGAAGCGCGGCGCCGAACTCGACGAGCGCAGGCTGACCGAGGCGAACGATGCCACTAAGACGGCGCTCGATGCCGAGAAGAACCAGGAACGTCGAGGCGACGTCCTCGAGAAGGGGATAGCCGATGCGTCCAAGCCTGATGATCCTGCTGATGGCCTTCAGCGCTTGCAGGAGCTCTCCACCCCCGCCGTGCCCGGTCGTCCCGATCCGAGTCGTCCCAAGCGCTGATCCGCACTGCCTCACGCAGCCGCCGCCGGCGATCCCGAGCGTCGTCGCCGAGCTCGCCGCGCTCCCCAAGAACGTGAACGGGACGCGCGCGCAGCTCGACCAGCTCGCGACCTACACCGTCGCGCTCTTCAAGTACGGCAAGCTGGCGTTCGACCTCTGCGGCTCGCCAGCCGCAGCCGCGCAGCCTTGACAGCTCGCGCGCGAGCCAGCTAGATCTAATGAGCCGGGTCGCGCTCGACGGTTACCAAGCTAAGGACCCTCCGTCCCGCACCTTTATCCGGTATCGTTTTAGGAGGTCAGGCCCTCGCCGTTAGCGGTAGCGGCTGAAGCAGAGCTCGAGGCGGCAACGAGCTTCGCACCTGGACCCTGCGGGGTCGCGACCCGCGACCCGTCTGGAGTACTCGAGCGACATGTCGCACGGCGCCGGCGCGCGGCCGACCGCGACAGCTAGCACTTGCTGATGGTGAGCAGCGTCGTGGCGGCCGCGAAGATGAAGAGCGCTGCGCGCTCGATGATCTTCCACTGTGCGGTCCTCTTGACCGTGGAGATCTCGACGTCCGAGAGATCCTTCTTCTTCTTCACTTCGATCGTCGCGATGTCGCGCTCGAACGTTTTTTTCACGACGAGCTGATCCTCCTCGCGGCGCGCGTTGCGATCGGCGACCAGCGTATCGATCAGCTTCGGCAGAATGTCGTCGACCTTCTTCGAGACCCCGTCGACGTTGGTCTTGATGTTGTCGACCTTGGTGTGGATGCCGGCGATCTCTGCCTTCACCTCGGCCTTCACGTCCTCGAGATTAGATTTCAGCTCGGTGCGGACCGTGTGAACGGTGATCGCCGTCGATACGGCCTCGGGACTCGGGGACAGGCCGGGCCTATTCTGGATCGCTTCGCTCCGGCGCTGGATGCGCGTCGCCGCGACCTCGATATCGTCAGGCTCGTCCTGCGGCGGAGGCGTGAGCGAATCGAACGACTCGCCCTTCTCATCCTCGGGCGCTGCGGCTTCCTGCGGCAGCGTCGTAGGCGCCTGCATCGTTGCCCCCTGAGTGATCGCACGCTGGATCTTGGTCGGAGGTGGCGTGTTGCGCTTCGACGGCTTCTCCGACATCGCATAGTTGTACCGCGATCAGGGAATCTTCTGCATGTTGTAGCGAAGCGAGCGGATGCCAGCGCCTGACGCGCTGATCGCTTCGACGAGGAGAGCGAGCGTCTGAGAGCTCGTGCACATCGAATCGGTCACCTCGATCACGCCAGCGCTGCTCGTCTCGGCGACCGAGTCGACGGCCGACGAGATCGTCATCACGGTAGCGGTCAGCCCGGTGATCGAGTGGTTCGTGAAATTGTTCGCAACGTTCGAGAACCCGGAGACCGACACGAGCTGGCCGATCGCAAACCCATCGGTGATGAAGCTGCCAACGGTGCGCGTGTACGTCAGACCGAGCAAGGCCGTGCCACCGACGACCAGCGAGACGCCCGAGGTCTTGCCGTAGACCGGAATCGTCATGTCGGCAGCCGTCGCGGAGGCCGGCGAAGTTTTCGTCGCGATCAAGACGCCAGCTCCGGTCGCGGTCGGAAGCTTTGCGACACCGACGATGACGCCCACCGAACCGCTGCCACACGCGAGCACCGTCACGCTGTTCAGTCGATAGCCGACTGGAATCTCGAGATCGCAGTAGGCCACAGCGCTACCGCTTCCGGCGACCAGCGCCATGTTCCCGCCGCTGTCTCCGCCGGAGAGACCGCTGACGACGGAGAAGTTTCCCGAGATGAACGTCGGAGTCGGGAATCGATTGACCGTGATCGGCAGATACAACTCGAGCAGATGCCCGGCACCGAAGTACGTATCGAGCTCGAGGAGATGCCCGCTATCGTCGAAGAGGTTCGCCAGCCAATCGACCCAGCGCTTGACGCCGCGTTGCCACCAGTTCTGCGTCTGCGCGCCCGGCTTCTTTCCAGGCTCCCAGCCCTGCGTCTTGCGGCCGCTAACAGGCTCGGCCGTCGTCGCCTGCCCGGACCAAGGATCGGAGCCGGCATCGTAGGTCGCCGCGGTCGCCCAGGAGATATCGTCGGTCGGCTTGGCCATCGACGTCGGATGGTACTCTAAGCGTGAGCCGACGCGTAGACCCCGCCGAGGTCCGGGTCCGTTCCGTCGTACGCGAAGCCCTGGGTCGAGCTCGCCTCTCCGTCGCCATCCGTGCCGAACTCGAACATCAGATCGTCGTCGGCATCGTAGGTGATGAGGTTGATCGGGATCGAGACGCCCGTCGCCTTGCGGAGGAACTCCGTGAAGAAGGCCTGAGCTAGATCATCGGCCATCACGACGCCTTCGATCGTGATCTCGTATCCCGGATCCCCGACGTTCTTGACGATGATGTGGCCGATGCCGGCTCCGAGGAAGAGCGACGCTACGAGGAGGATACTCTCTCCGTCCATCGTCGATTTGTTCGTCGCGATGCGAGCTCGCACGTAGCGGCGGAAGATCTCATCGTCGGTGATGCCGCCGCGCTTCTGCCCGACGAGGTTCCCGAGCATCGTCAGCACGACGCCGACGGAGGTCTCGACGCTGCGCGCGAGCAATTGCTGGCCAGCGTTCTCGACGTTCTGGAACGGCTTCAGGAGAAGCCGCATCATCGTGACGATCTTTTTCTCGGTGGCCATGGCGCCAGATTAGACCGGAGGCTTGCGGAATTGAAGCACGAGCCGGCCGAGGCCCTCGGCAACGTGATCGACGTAGGCCGGCGAACTCGTCGGGATCGGGGATGGCACCGGATCGGGCGGTGTCGGGCCCGGCGTCGGGATGTTCTCGGTGAATGATCCGCCGAGCCACCCGGACATCCAATCTCCTCCGCTCGTCGCCATGGCCTACTCGCTCCCCGAGATGTCGGAGGTTCCTCGAGACGCCGTCGAGTTGTCGACATCGCCATCGAAGGCGACCGTCGATCCATCGCGCTTGTAGAACTTTCGATGCTTCGTCGTTCCGGATCCGGTCGTGTCGAACTTGCCGCCGATGAACGACTCGAGACGGACCATCAGGCCTGCGAAGGTCGCATCGGTGTCGTGCGACCATGCTTGGATCGCAGCGAGCGCCGCGGCGCCGATGTCGGTGAGAACGCCGCCGTCGATGCTGACCACGTTCGCATCGACCACGCCGACGCTCTCTGGCCCGACGGCGGACGTGCGCCCGTACTTCCGAGTGACGCCGCCTTCGACGACGGAGAACGTCCAGTTGACCTGCTCCTCGGTATCCGTCGACGTCGACGTATAGACGGCCTTGTAGTGTCCGACGTCGCTGCCGACTACCGCCATCGTCGTGCTGTCGAGTCGACCGGACCGATCGGTGCCGGCCTGGTTCGCGAGCGCAATCGTGGGCGCGCTGTCGGGCGCTTCCATGTTGCCGCTCTCGTCGTAGAGGAACAGCTCGATCACGTACGTGCGCGTCGAGCTCGGCGGCACGATGATATTGTCCGGTGTCGGGATGACCGCGCGCGTGTTGTTTTGGATCGCCGTCACGTCCGCGTGCGAAGCGACGACTCCACCCGCGTTGAGGTTGTCGAGATAGCCGGCTCGCGTCGACGTGAGACGGCTTTGCAGGGTCGCGTCTTCGACCCGCGGGATCCCCGCGACCGATGGCGTCGGCAGAATCGTGCCGTTGAAATACTTCGTGTCGACGATCGGCACACCCGTGACCGAGACCGCGGGAACCGTCCCGCCCTTCCACGCGACCACGTTCGCGTCTACGGTGCCCGCGCCGGCTGCCGGCATGTCCATCAAGTAGAGTCGTGCGGTCTCGAGCACGGTATCGACGTTCGCTTCGAGCCCCGTCGCGCAGCCCTGGGTCTTGCTGACATAGAGGCAGCCCATCCACGCGTCGTGCGTTGGCCCGCTGTGCTTCGGATTCTTTCCGATCAACAACACCGAGGTCGCTGCGGTGTACGTGTGCGTTGCAGCCGCTGAGCCCTCGTCGTCGAACGAGCCGCTGCCGATGTCCATGAACACGATGTTCATGGTCGGGCTTCCGCCGTTGTCGCGGTTGATGTACGCGATGGCGATGTACCAACGATCGACTTCAACAGCTCCCGTCGACGTCTGCACTGTATCGAACGTCGAGCCGTCTGCGCTCGCACGGAAAATGAACAGGTCGTCGGTCTGGTCGTAGTAGATCTCCCAACCTTTCCCCGACGAATCGATGCTCGCGACAAGGCCGAAGTCCGCCACCTGCGAGCTGAATTTGAACGAAAAGAACACGAGCAGATCGTGCGCGCCGGGGTCGTAGCGCACCGCGGTCGACAGCGCATCGCCGCCGGTCTCGCAGCTGATCTTGTACGAGCAATCACTTTCGTTGAGCATGCCCGCGTTGCGCGTGTTCTCGACGCCATACCCCGAGTCTCCAGAGACGCCCGCCATCACCTGCGCCGACAATGTGTCGATCGTCTCGCTGGTGTTGCGGAAGAGACAATCGGCCTCGTGATACAGCGAACGATCACCGCCGGCCGCGCGACCGAGGAGCCAGCCGTGATCGACGACGCCGTAACCCCCGGTCATCGCCTTGAATCGCGCGTGACTCGTCGGGTACATGAGGTCGAGACCCTCGATCACGTTGCCGATCGTGAAGGCCGCGTAGCCCGGCAGCGGAGCTCGAGCCAGCGTGCCGCCGACAGTCGCCTCGATCCACGAGAAGCAAACATCGTGAACGCCGAAGACGTTCTGTTGGACCTCGAGCTGCGCGGCGTACAGACCATCGTCGAGCCTGCTGACGTCCCACGCCGTCGTGTGCGTCGTCAGCGTCGACGGCACGGCACTGATCGTCGACACTGTTGGAGTCGAATCCGCATCGAGCGCCGCGCCGTCCGAGAAATCCGACGTGCTGAACACCGCGAGCAGGGTGGAACCGAGGCGGACGATCAACATGCGAAACCTCCAACGATGCGATTGCGACCAGCGAGCGGCGAGACGAGCAGCGCGGAGTCGATCAGCAGGCCACCACCCGTCGACGGCGGACCGTTCTGCAGACGATCGAGCAGATCAGCGCGATGGGTCGCATCCATCTCGGCGCGGCGGCCAGCCCACGCAGCGACGAACATGTATTCACACCCCGACGCGAGCCAGAAGTTGATGTTGTTACCGCCCAGCGCGAGCTGAGAAAAATTGTCGGCAGCAGTCGAGTGAGTGAGTGTTTCGAGATCGGTCTGAACGACGCCGACGAGGTTCGTCTTGTCAGCTTTCAGGATGATCGGATGAAAGCCAACCGTATCGTGCGATCCGCCAGTCATCGAATCACCGTGCGTCGCAAGCTCGAGTTGTCCGGGCACCGTTGAGATCTTCAGGTTCGCCGTAACTTGCGATGCGTATCCCGGCCCCCACGAGATCACGTTGTTGGGGTTCCCATCGTGGTTACCGTCGGGAAATACGACGTAGGCCACCGCCAATCCGCTGTCATCGACCCACTGACCGCTAGAGCTTCTGATCGTATCGGCCTGCGCCTGTCGACAGAGCACGGCTTTCCGCGTCCAACCCGTGACAGAGTTTGCGTACGTCGGCGTTCCGCCGATCACCTCACCGTTAGCCCCGGTTCCGAACGAATCGAGCAGCGTGCCGCTTGATTCCTGACAGAGCCACAGCAAATCAGGAATCTGAATCCCTGTTCCCTCTAGCAAGCGGAACCAATCCGCGACGGTGACCGGGCAGTACCATCCGCTCGTCGCGTCCCGAGGAATCGCAGAACGACCAGCGAGCGGACCGTTCCTGATCAGGTCTTCGAGCATGCGCATTTGGCCGCTCGTGATCTCTGCATCGGCGTTGTCCCACGCCGCGTTGTAGAGATAAATGATCGATCCGTTCGCGACGGCAGCTCCGGAGAAATTGATTCCCTTTCCAGTCGGACACGCAGGGTCGATCGCGACTTCAACAACCTCGTATTTCGTCACACACCGACAAACACCTGCCGCAACATTGCTCTGATAGACGACGACTTGA
>Ga0193727_1000359_pt1 | contig 17370 bp, 17 predicted proteins | sample H2c2metaG_FD_143051 | JGI IMG/M metagenome (GOLD analysis project Ga0193727, IMG submission 143051) | Soil microbial communities from a riparian zone of the East river system, Colorado, United States - H2c2 | ecosystem: Environmental > Terrestrial > Soil > Riparian zone | place: USA: East River...
ACCCGGCACCGGCTCCGGCAAATGCACAGCCCGCGAGTTCCGGCTGGGGCAAGGCGATCAGCGACGCCGTGTTCGGCACCAGCCGCCGCCAGGGCATGATCGAGGCATTGGCGAAATCCGCAGCGCGCAATGCCGGCGGACAACTCGGCCGCAGCATCCTGCGCGGCGTGCTCGGCTCGATCACGCGCAAGTGAGCACGCGACGCACGAAGCGATGTCCGCCGCTGACCGCCGACCGCTGCGTGAGCCTTTGAGGGAGTCAACGTGAGCGAGCCCGTGACCAATCCGAGCGCCCGGCCTTACCACGAACGCTGGCCCGAGATCCTGCGTTATCCGTTGCACTCGGCCGCGCTGTCCACAGTCATAGCGATTACAATAGCGCACACGCTGGTGCTGTTGCTGATGGTCATCGGGCCATTGCTCGACCTCCTGGTCTGGGCCGCGTTCTTCAAGTACGCATTCGAAGTGCTGCGCTGGAGCGCGAACGGCCGCGACCAGCCGCCGGAAATCAGCCTGACCGTCGGCGACGCGGTCGGACGCTACGCGGTGATGCTGCTGATCCTGATTGAAGTCGCGGTGATTCTGGCAGCGATCTCGTTCGGCACGGCGGGCGCGATGCTGTTCGGGCTGCTCGTCGCAACCGTCATGCCGGCGATGGTCATGATCCTGGCGATCGACGAGGATCTGGTGCGCGCACTCAATCCGCTGGCGTGGATCGCCCTGATGATCCGGCTGGGCGGAACCTACTTCGTCCTGGTCGGTTTCTTCATCGCGGCATTGTTCGTACAGAGCGTCCTGGTCGGCATGCTGCGCGTTGCGCTGCCCGGCATCGTCGTCGATGCGCTGGTCTACTTCGCCGTCAACTACCTGTTGATCGCGAATTTTCACCTGATCGGCTGGGTCATCCACGAACATGCCGACGAACTGGGCTACACCGGCCACGTCGAATTGCAGGAGCGTCCCCCGGCGGACGCCGGCCCGGACGCGCTGATCATCGACAGTGCGCGGCGCCGCGCGGCAAGCGACGATGTCGAGGGCGCCATCGCACTGCTGCGCGACGAAATCGCCGTGCGTCCGGACGCCGTGGCGCTACACGAAGAATACCGGCACTGGCTCAAGCAGAGCGATGCACAGTCTGACCTGCTGGCAAATTCCCGCCATTTCATCGGCGCGCTGCTGGCACACAACCAGGATCACGCCGCGATGGACGTCGCGCGCGAAGCCTACGCGCTCGACCCCGGTTTTGCGCTCGACAAGCCCGAACAGGTCACGCGCCTCGGCGCAGCCGCGGCTGCAGCGGGCCAGTCGCAGCTGGCGCTCGACATCCTCGGCGGGTTCCATAAGCGTTTCCGCAATCACGCGGACATTGCACGCAACTATCTGCTGGCCGCGAAGATCATGGCCGAACGCATGAACCGCGAGTTGCAGGCGCGCGCGCTGCTGCAGCAGATCAGGATCGTGCTGCCGAACGACCCGCTGATTCCCGAGGTCGAGGCCTACCTTGCCTTTCTCGACAAGCTCGCGGCGACGCCGGCCAATCCGGTGCAGCCACCCGCATCATGACGCGCTGGCGTCCGCCGCAGGCTGCCTCGACCGCGATCATCACGGCCGACGGCTACCGCCGGCTGAAGGCCGAACTCGACAATCTCTGGCGCGAACGACGGCCCGAGGTGGTAAAGGCACTGGCCGCCGCCGCCGCCGAAGGCGACCGTTCGGAAAACGCCGAGTATACTTATCGCAAAAAGCAACTCGGCGAGATCGACCGGCGCGTGCGCTATCTGAGCAGGCGTCTGGAGACGGTCAAGGTAGTCGAACACAAGCCCACCGACGACAGCGCGATTTTCTTCGGCGCCTGGCTCGAGGTCGAAGACGAAGCAGGCGACACGCAGCGTTTCCGTATCGTCGGGCCGGACGAAACCGATGCGGCGCTCGGCTGGATCAGCATCGACTCGCCTCTGGCGCGCGCCGCGCTGAAGAAGCGCGTCGACGACGAATTCGATGCGCAACTGCCGGGCGGTCGCCGGCATTTCGTCATTGTTGCCGTCAGCTACGACGCGCCGGTCTGAAAAACCTCTCCACTAAGCTGCGCCGGGTTGCCCTGAATCCTTCCTTATATGACGAGCCTCTCCGAAGAACCGCTTCCAAGCCCTCCCCTTCAAGGGGTGAAGCGGCGCGCTTGCGAACCAAAGGTTCGCGCGCCGCTGAACGCGCGAAGCAGCACGCGCAGCGCCGGGTTGCTTGGCGAGGCCGGGACAGCCGAGCCTAGCAACGTTGGGAGGGGATGGTGTTGGCAGCGGCGTCCGCAAGCCAGAGTGACTGAATTGCTTGCTTTCCCAACGGGAGAAGCGGATGGACAAGACCACAATACTCGACCACATCAGCCGCGGCCGTACGGATCTGGTGTTCGAACTGCTGCGCCTCCCGCACTGGCACGACGTCCTGCGCGAGGGCGACATCGGGGCGCTGCGCTGGTTCGTCTACTACAACGACGTCACCGCAATGAAGGCCGTGCTCGAAGCCGGCGGCGATCTGTCCGGCATCGATCTTGATGCCGAGCTCGGTCATGCCGCGTTTTTCGGTCATTGGAAAATGTGCGACTTCCTGCTCGTACGTGGTGCGGACGCCAGGGCGACGATCAGCGCGGGCGGCGAAACGCCGTTGCACAACGCGCTCGCGAAAGCCGGGCGACCCTACTACCAGTATGTCGTGCGCCTGCTGGTCGAGCGCGGCGCTGACGTAAACGCGCGCACCGTTCCCGGCAAAGCGACCGGTGCCTTCATGCGCGACGTGCGCACCAAGGGTGAAACTCCGCTGCATCGGGCGGCCGCCTATGCCGACGCGGAAACAATCGAATACCTGCTCGCGCATGGCGCAGATCGCGAGGCACGCGACGCACATGGTGATTCTCCGCTCAGCTGGGCGAGCGAACACCTGCGCCCCGGACCAGTGCTTGCGCTACTGGGCTTTGCCGAACAGCGTATCGGCGAGGGCAGCCGCCTGGGTATCACCAGCGACCACGGCTGCGGCTGGGGCAACGGCATGGAGCGCAAGCTGCTCGGCGACTACCTGCCCGAAAGCGCCGCCCTGCCGAAGTGACAGCGGCGCCGGATAGCGCCGTCCGGCACGAACCGGGCAGAAGCACGACGCGCTGCGATAGAAATGTTCGCTCGCATTGCCTTGATGCCAGCCGGGGATTCCGGATAGCGGCAACGGGCGCAGCTCCTGCGGGTCGCGCAGCAGTTCCCCGCTCGTGATGCCGGCAACGATCGCATCGATCGCCGCCCCGTTGCACCCCGATGCCGCATGTTCCACTTCTATACTTTGCGGCACGGCAACGACCAATGCCTTGCCGACCAGCAGCTGCCGGTTCTTCAAGGCGTGTTCAAGCAAGGCATGACCGAACACGATCGCTTCGATGCGGCCGTCGCTCCACGCGCTGCGCTCGCGCCAGAACAGGCCATGCCAGTCATGTGCGTTCCACAGAACAAGCAAGGCCGGATCGCGTAACAGGACGACGACGCCGGCTTCGTCGAAAAGCGTCAGTGCGCACTGCGCGCGCGTGCGCGTCTTCGGTCCGACCAGCGCGATCTGTGTGACCTGGCGCGCATTCAGCGCGCCCTTGATCTGTGGAAAGCGCAGCCAGACCAGTGCATTGAGCAGGTCGTGCCAGTTGCGCTCGCGCGTCGCGATCTCGCCGCGCCCGGCGATGCGCTGTTCGTAGTGCAGCCCGTCGGCCAGCAGCGCCGGTGATTGCGCAACGAAACGCTTCGATCCGGCGCCCGCCGGGCGCGACCGGAACGCGTCGAGCGCGTCGAGATTCGGCCATTCGCGACCGCAGAGCAGATCGCGGAACTCGAGCCACTGGCTCAGCGGCGGCCGCGTGAACACGTCCCGATCGATTTCCGGGCGAGGCGGTGCTACAAAACGCACAGTTCGGTCTCCGCGCGAATCACTTTCTCCCGTCGGTGGTTGAGGCTGGCGCCGGATGGCGCAGCGACATCTCGTGGCAGCTCCTCGTTCGCGTCACCAGCGATCCCGTGATTACGCCGCCAGCACACCGGCAAGGTCGTGGTCTTCCGCGGCCGTCACGCGGACCTTTGCGAACTGGCCCGGCTTGAGCTTCTGCCCGTCAAGGATGCGCAGCACGCCATCGATCTCGGGTGCGTCGGCACTGGTGCGCGCAACGGCGCCGGCGGCATCGACGACGTCGACCAGCGCATTGACTGTCTGGCCGACGCGACGCTTCAACTTCGCCGCGCTGATCCGCGCCTGCGCCGTCATGAAGCGCTCCAGGCGCTGCTGCTTGATTTCCTCTGCAACCGCTCCCTCCAGCGCATTTGCTTTTGCACCGTCGACCGGTGAGTAGGCAAAGGCGCCGACGCGGTCGAGCTGCGCTTCGTCGAGGAACGCCAGCAATTCCTCGAACTCCGCGTCGGTCTCGCCCGGAAAGCCGACGATGAACGTGCTGCGGATAGTCAGCTCGGGGCAGACCTTGCGCCATGCGCGAATGCGTTCGAGTGTCCTGGCGCTGGCCGCCGGCCGCTTCATCAGCTTGAGAATGCGCGGGCTCGCGTGCTGGAACGGGATGTCCAAATACGGAAGCAGTCTGCCGTCGGCCATCAGCGGAATGACTTCGTCCACATGTGGATACGGATACACGTAATGCAGGCGCACCCAGACGCCGAGTTCTGCCAGGCCTTCGCACAGCTCGGTCATTCTCGTGCGGTACTTCGTGCCGCGCCACTCGTGCGCGGCGTATTTCAGATCGACGCCGTAGGCGCTGGTGTCCTGCGAGATGACCAGCAGTTCGCGCACGCCGCTCCTGGCCAGGCGCTCGGCTTCGCGCAATACCTCGTCGATCGGCCGCGACACCAGGTCGCCGCGCATCGAGGGGATGATGCAGAAGGTGCAACGATGATTGCACCCCTCGGAAATCTTCAGATACGCGTAATGCTTCGGCGTCAGCTTGACGCCGATGTCGTTCGACTCCGTGCCCTTGCGCGCTCGCGCGCGCGGCACGATGTCGACGAACGGATCGTGCTTCGGCGGCAGCTGCGCGTGCACAGCGCTCATCACGCTGGCGTAATCCTGCGGGCCGGTGATCGCGAGCACTTCGGGATGCGCTGCACGGATCACGTCGGCGCGCTTGCCGAGGCAGCCGGTGACGATGACCTTGCCGTTTTCGGCAAGGGCCTCGCCGATCGCATCGAGCGATTCCTGCACGGCCGCGTCGATGAAGCCGCAGGTGTTGACGACAACGACATCGGCCGCGCCGTAGCTCGGCACGATCTCGTAGCCCTCCACACGCAACTGGGTGAGGATCCGTTCGGAGTCGACCAGCGCCTTCGGGCAGCCGAGACTGACGAAGCCGACTTTGGGATTCTTGCGCGACATGGAATCAATCAATAGGGACCGGGCGCAATTGTACCTGCCTGTCGCGGCACAAGCCCGGCTTTACCGGTTACTGGCACCAATACCTCTTGCGGACGCTGGCGCGGCGCTGACCTGCAGACGCGGTTGACATCGCGGCGCACGCCCCTACCCTTGCATTGACACACAGCGAGGCGCGAACGATGGGCGAGACGATCAACCTGAACACCGCCGGCACGCAGTGCATCGGCGCGTACCTGGCCAGACCGCAAGGCGTGTCGAAGGGCGGCATCGTCGTCGTGCAGGAAATCTTCGGCGTGAACGCGCATGTGCGCTCGGTGACCGATCGTTTCGCGGCGCTCGGCTACACGGCGATCGCGCCGGCATTCTTCGATCATGTCGAGTCGGGCGTCGAGCTCGGTTACGACGAGGCCGACTTCAAGCGCGGTCGCGGGCTGGTCGGCGAGATCAGTTTCGACAAGGCGATCGAGGATGTCGCCAGCGCCGCCGAATCGATCAAGTCAGCGGGCCGGATCGGCGTGGTCGGCTATTGCTGGGGCGGCTCGGTCGCGCTGCTGGCGGCAATCCGGCTCGGCTTGCCGGCCGTGAGCTACTACGGTGCGCGCAACGTGGCATTCCTGCAGGAAAAGCTGCGCGCTCCGGTGCAGTTCCATTTCGGCGAAAACGACGCGAGCATCCCGGCGGAAGCGATACAGAAGCATCGCGAGGCCTATCCCGACATGGAAACCTTCACCTATCCGACCGGGCACGCCTTCAATCGCGATATCGATCCGGCGCACTACGACGCAGCGAGCGCCAGGCTCGCGCTCGAGCGCACGCTGGCATTCTTCGCAAAAAACCTTAGTCAGCCAAGCAAGCGCACGATGTCAGCGGTTCCTGCGCCCGCAGACGGGTTGAGTGTTCGGTATTGGGCCCGGATGGCGTTTGATCAGGGTGAGGCGGTTGTTCGTCCGGGCCAAGCTTCGAAGCCTGGATACCGGTACGATCCGGTTCCGCCGTGACGGTTTGTTGCCGTGATGTGTTGCCACTCGTTCGGGAGCGCTCCCATGCGTCTTCGCCCTTTGCGCCGCTCCCCACCGAAGAACATCGCCGGCCCGATCGCCGTTTGCTGCGCCCTCTTGCTTGCACAATTCGTCGCATCGGCGATGGCCGGCACGATCTACAAGTGCACCGCTGCCGACGGCATGATCGCGTTTCGCGACCAGCCTTGCGAGTCGGCCGCTGCGCAGGCCGAGGTATCGGTTCACAGCACGACACAGTTCGGTGGCGCCGCAGCCACATCCGCTGGCGAGGCTCAGACCGAATCCGACACCGGCCCGGCCGCCACGCCGTCCGCGCCAGCCAAAGACTGCAGCGACTGGATTCCGCCGCCATGGCAGGTCGAGGTAGCCCCGCCTCCGCAAGTGGACCTGAGCGCGTATCCGCGCGACGCGGACGGACAGCCGATCATCGTCCCCGGGCAAGACATCAATCTGGTCGCCGTCACGCCGGAGCGGCGCGATGCCATGTCGGTTCAGGAGGAATGCACGGCCATGATCGACGCCTGCTTCCACAAGGACAACGACAAGCACAATTCCTACGATGCCTGTTTCAATTCGGCGCCGCGCTGCAAATCCTCGCGTCCCTGGGAAGAAAGCAAGCCGTGTTGCCCGGATGTGTGCTGGCAGAAGTACGCGGATCTGCGCCGCCAGTGCGTCGATCCCTTCGGCGCGTCGACGCGCGTGTTCTTCGACGACCATTGCGTACCGGGCGTCACCGGCATGCTGGAAGGAACCAGGCCGCGGTAGGCGTATTCGCTCGACGTCGCGATTTTCCAGACCGCCGGCTACGCTGGAAGGCCGGTGAGCGGGAATGAATCCGTTTCGCCATTTGCTTGCGTTCTTCCGGTAGCCCCTCGGGCGGCGATGCGGCAAAATCGGACGATCGAGTACTCTGCTGGCCATGCCGATGTCCGAATCCGATCGAGCTGGAACGCCGCCTTCGGCCGCGTTCACGCTCGACCCGCGCCTCGAAGCGGACACCCACTGCGTCGGCGACCTGCCGCTTGCGCGTGTTCTGCTGTTCGACGACGCCCGATTCCCGTGGCTGGTACTGGTCCCACGGCAGGCCGGATTGCGCGACCTGATCGATCTGGCGCATGACGATCAACGCCGCCTGCTCGACGAGATCAACCGCTGCGCGCATGTGCTGCGCGCGATCGACAAACCGCACAAGCTGAACATCGCCGCGCTCGGCAATGTCGTCGCGCAGCTGCACGTGCATGTGATCGCGCGCCACGAGCATGACGCCGCGTGGCCGCGCCCTGTCTGGAACGTCGGCAGCGCGCAAGCCTATGCGCCGGGCGAGCTTCAGGCGCGGCTGCACAGGCTGCGAACGGCGCTGCACATCGAACGCGAAGCATGAGCATCGCGCAGATCGAGCCACTCGGTGACAGTGCGCTCCTGGTCCGGGTCGGCGACTGCATCGACGAACAAACCAATGCGGCCGCGCTCGCACTGGCCGGCGCATTGCGCGCCGCGCGCTTGCCGGGTGTCACCGACGTGGCACCGGCCTATGCGAGCGTCGCCGTGCGCTTCGACATCGACGCGTGGCGCGTTGCGGACGATCAACGTCCGGCGCACGCGCGCCTGGCGCAACGCATCCACGAACTGGTTGCAGCTTTGCCGCGCGAGCCGCAAACCGATTCATCAGACACGGCAGACGGAAACGATGACGGCGCAGCGGCGGCGGCGCAGCGCGCCGATCGTGGCGACGATCGGATCGAGATCCCGGTCTGCTACGGCGACGCGTTCGGTCCCGATCTCGACGCCGTCGCAGCACACGCCAAACTCGATGCGAGCGACGTCATCGCGCGCCACGCCGGCGCCGAATACCGCGTCGCGATGCTCGGTTTCATGCCGGGCTTTCCGTATCTCCTCGGGCTGGATGCCACGTTGCATTCGCCGCGCCGCGCAAGTCCGCGCACACGCGTACCGGCCGGCTCGGTCGCGATCGGCGGCGCGCAGACAGGCATCTACCCGCGCGAATTGCCGGGTGGCTGGCAACTCATCGGCCGCACGCCATTGGTGCTGTTCGATCCGCTCCGCCCGCAGCCTGCATTGTTGCGACCGGGACAGCGTGTAGGCTTCCGCCAGATCGACGCCGGCGAGTTCGAGGCGCTGACGCGATGAGCATTCGCGTCCTGTCACCGGGCTGGCTGACCAGCGTGCAGGACGCCGGCCGCAGCGGCCACGCGGCGATCGGCGCCGGTGTCGCCGGTGCCATGGACAGCGCCGCGCTGCGCCTCGCCAATGCGCTCGTCGGCAACAACGCAAACGCCGCGGCGATCGAAATCACGCTGCGCGGCCCGCGCTTCCGCTTCGAGACCGACGCGCTGATCGCGCTGACCGGCGCCACGATCGATGCGCGCTGCGCAGCGCAGGCGATCCCCTCGTGGCGGCCGCTAGCAATCGGCGCCGGCAGCGAGTTGGAACTCGGTGACATGCGCCGCGGCGCGCGCACCTATCTCGCCGTTGCAGGTGGTATCGACGTTGCCGAAGTGCTGGGCAGCCGCAGCACGGACATCAACGCCGCGCTCGGACCATTCCACGGACGCGGCCTCGTCGCCGGCGACGAACTGCCGCTTGCCGACGTGACGCCGGAGCGATTCGCGCGCTTGCGCCGCGCATTGCGCGCGGCTTCGCTCGATCGCGGCGGTGAATCCGGCGAGGTCATGGCGGCACACTGGTCGCTGGATCCACAACCCTGGTTCGACTTGCGCGGCGACCTTCCGGTCGCGCTGTTGCGCGGCAGCCATTTCGACTGCCTCGACATGGCCTCGCGTCGGGCGCTGTTTGCCGACAGCTTTCGTGTCGGCAACGAATCCAATCGCGTCGGCTATCGGCTCGAAGGTCCGCGATTGAAAACTGGCGCGCCGCTGGAACTGATCTCAGAAGGAGTCGTTACGGGAACTGTGCAGCTGCCGCCGAATGGCAGCCCGATCGTGCTCATGGCCGAGGCACCGACCACCGGCGGCTATCCGCGCATTGCCCACGTCGCCTCGGTCGACCTGCCACGGCTTGCGCAACGCCGGCCCGGTGACCATGTGCGCTTCGTCGAAACCTCGCTGGCCGAGGCGCAATCGCGCTATCTTCAGCGCGAACAGGCACTGACCGCCCTTGTACACTCAATCAACGAACGCCTCGACCATTAGCGCCATGTCCGATCCCGGCCCTCAGCCCTCAGCCCTCAGCCCTCGCCCCCGAACGATCGACCTGAACTGCGACATCGGCGAATCGTTCGGCGCCTGGCGCATGGGTGCCGATGCCGAGGTAATGCCATGGATCACGTCGGCCAACATCGCCTGCGGATTCCACGCCGGTGATTTTTCCACGATGCAGCAAACCGTCGCGCTCGCCGTCGAGCATGGCGTCGCCATCGGCGCGCATGTTTCGCTGCCCGACCTGCAGGGCTTCGGCCGGCGCGAATTGCGCGTGACGCCGGACGAAGCGCACGCGCTGACGCTGTACCAGATCGGCGCGCTGTCGGCCTTTGCCCGAGCCGCCAGCACACAGGTCGTGCACGTCAAGCCGCATGGCGCGCTGTATAACATGGCGGCGAAGGATGCGGCGCTGGCGCAGGCGATCGCGCTCGCCGTCCACGATTTCGATCAATCCTTGATCCTCGTCGGCCTCGCCGGCAGCGAACTGCCGAAGGCCGGAGCCGCCGCCGGACTGCGTGTCGCGCATGAGGCGTTCGCCGACCGTCGCTACGAAGCCGATGGCTCGCTGATGCCACGACGCGAGCCCGGCGCCGTCATCGACGATGTCGACGCCGCCATCGCCCAAGCCGTGCAGATTGCGACCAAGACAAACGCTGTTGCGCGCGGCGGGGTGACGATAACGCTGCACGCCGACACGCTCTGCGTCCACGGCGACCGCGCCGATGCGGCACTGTTTGCACAACGCCTGCGCGAGGAACTGGAGCGTGCGGGCGTTGTCGTTCGATGCTTGAACGAACCAACGGATTGACGCTTGCGACATGACCAGCCGGTAGTGCGTCACTGAATGTTTTGGCCAAGACCGTTCGCCACGACAAGACCGGAAAGTCAGCTGGCTTGCATTCCGCGGCTGGCGGGTGTAAATCGCCTTCGAGTCCCAGCCCTTGCAGTCCTGCTTTGAAATGAACGTCCAGTCCTATCCATTCACCATTAAAAACGCTGTCCCTGCAAAGATTCTGGACCACGTCACCGAGGTGACGTTGCAGAACGAGGCACATTTCAAGAGCAACAAGACCGGAAATGTCGCCGGCCGGCAGTTCCTTGTCATCGACTTCGTGACGCCGGAGGGCGACCGCCTGCTGTTTGATGTGAAGCAACACCTGGCCGCTCTCTTCGACCTTGGCGGCTACGTGGTGCCACCCGGCTTGAAGGACTTCATCAACGTCATCACCGAAGGCGGCTTTGTCCACGAACATACCGATCCGGACATGCCGGGACGATGCCACGTGCGCATCAATGTGCTGGTCAAGCAGACCGCCGGCTGCCTGCCGTTGCTGGACAGTGTTCCGATTGCGGTCGAGCGTGGCGATGCGTGGTTGAACCTCGCCTCGCGCTGCAAGCACGCCACGACGCCGGTCGAAGGTCCCGGCTATCGCAGCGCGATCAGCTTCGGCTTTCAAATCGACGAGAACCGCGGTCGCGAGCTGTATCGAGTCCACCAGCAATGGTTGACCGAGGTCCGCGAACGGGCCTCTGCCGCGTCGGTTGCGTCGGCACCGGCACCGTGAAGCAGCCGTCGGTCCTGCGACGTTACGTTTGCCGACCCATCGTGATTGCGCGGGCAACCGTTCGAAGTCCGCTGACGGCGTAGCGATCGCCGGCGGCTAACGGATACTGTCGATCAGCTTCTCCGGCTCGTAAACGACGCCGCCCTTGATCACGCGTTCAGCGTGACTGAGATTGGCCACGTCGGCGAGCGGATCGGCATTGAGCAGGACCAGGTCGGCGAGCTTGCCCGGCGCGACGGCGCCGATATCGGTACGGCCCATCGCCCGCGCGCCATTCGTCGTCGCGCTGCGCAGCACCTGCAGCGGCGTCAGGCCCGCGTCGCGCATCAATGCCATCTCGCGGAACACCGACGGACCGTGCAACGTGCCGATGTTGCCGGCATCGGTGCCCATGACGATCGGAATGCCGGCGTCCCAGAGCTTTTTCAGATTCTGCTCCGACACGGTCGGCGGATTGATCGGCGGTTTGTCGGCGATGAGCTTGGCGACACGCGGCGGAATCTTGTCCTTCGGCATCTTGTCGAGGTCGTGCATCGTCGCGAGGATCTGCGGGTCAGCCAGGCGCAGTTCCTCGGGTGTCGCCTGCCAGCGGTTCGACAGTGCGTAGGCATAGCCGTTGGGCACGAACAGCGTCGGACACAGCAGCGCGTGGTTGGCGCGCATCATGGCGATGAACTCATCGTCGATCGGCTCGGCAAACACCGAATGCACCAGATAGTCGGCGCCGGCACGCAACGAAGCCTTGGCGACGTCGAGCTCGGTCGCGTGCACGGCCAGGCGCAAATGCGCCGCGTGCGCCGCGTCACCGGCTGCCTTGACGATCGCCTCCTGTTTTGCCATATCGTCGCCGGGCTGATGGATGAACCAAACCTTGATGAAATCCGGCTTGCGTTCCAGTTCGCGCGCGACGAGCGCACGCGCGGCCTCGGGCGATTCGATCTTGATGATCGGCGGGTCGCCGAGATCGAGCTTGACGCGGTCGACCATCGAGATCAGCGGTCCGGCAACCTCGACGCGCGGCGCGGCGGCGGTCTTGGCGGCGCTGTCGCGCATGTCGAAGTTCCAGAACGGACCACCGATGTCGATCACGCTGGTGACACCGCTGGCGAGCCAGACCTTGAACGTTGCCGGCAGCCGTGCCTTGTTGCGTGCGACTTCCTGCGCATACGGCACGACCGCGTTGAAGTCCGCGCCGTCCGGGCGCGTGTACAGGTTGCCGGACTGGAAGAAGTGGACATGGCCGTCGATCAGCCCGGGAATGAGCCACTTGTCCTTGCCGTCGATGCGCACTGCACCGGCCGGAACCGCGGTCGATGCACGCGGGCCGACGGCAACGATGCGCTCGCCGGATATCACGACGGTTGCATCCGCCATCGTTGCGGCGGCGCCATCGCGTTCGGGGTTCACGACCGTCACGCCGACGATGGCCAGCTGTCCCTCACCCTGTTTCATCGGAGGCGTCATCGCGCAGCCGACAACCGCGACGAAAATGACGGATAACAATCCAACTCGACAACGATTCATATCCCCTCCGACCAATCTTGTTTTCTGGAAGTCACCGTTGCCGATGCCGTGGGCCAGCTCGAATTCTCAAAAACCGTTCGCGCTGAGCGTAGCTGGCGCAGCCAGCGAAGTCGAAGCGGCCTCAGACCCTTCGACTTCGGCGCTTCGCGCCGAAGCCTGTCCTGAGCTAGTCGAAGGGCTCAGGGCGACGGAAATCCGGAAACCGGTGCTACACACCTTGGCTGTCAGGGAATACTGACTCACAATGCACCGCATTCCAAGGGAGTGCGCATGAATTACTGGCCACTGCTCGGCATCGCGATCGTCGTGGTCGGCTTTGCACGACGCATGAATCCGGCCCTGGTCGTGGTCGTGGCCGGAATCGCCAGCGGCCTGCTTGCCGGCCTGTCGATTCCTGATCTGCTCGCATTGCTCGGGCGCGCATTCGTGTCGAACCGCTTCGTGCTGATCCTGATCATGACGCTGCCGACGATCGGCCTGCTCGAACGCGCCGGCCTGCGCGAACGCGCGCACAGCTGGATCGCCGGCTTGCACCAGCTGACGCTCGCACGTTTGCTGATCGCCTACCTCGGCGTGCGCCAGTGCCTGTCGATGCTCGGCCTGATCGCGGTTGCCGGCCATCCGCAGACCGTGCGTCCATTGCTGGCACCGATGGCGGAAGCCGCGGCCGAGAAGATCGATCCGGCCCTCGACGACGAGCAACGCGATCGCGTCAAGGCGCTGGCCGCCGCCACCGACAACGTCGGGCTGTTCTTCGGCGAGGACGTGTTCCTCGCGTTCGGCGCCGTGCTGCTGATCCAGGGCTTTCTGTCGCAGCACGGCATCGAGCTTGATCCGCGCAGCATCGCGATCTGGGCACTGCCGACCGCGATCGCCGCGTTTGTGATCCATGCGCTGCGCATCGTCTGGTTTCAGCGCAGCCTGCGACGCAGACGGAAACCACGCGTTGCGCGTGAGGCAGACGATGCTGCGCATTGAGTACGTCTACTGGGCGTGCGGCTTGCTGCTGCTTGCGGCCGGCGCGTTCGAGTTGCGCGATCGCCGCTACGCACAGGCCGCGTTCTGGACGATTCTGGCCGTCTGTTTCTTCGGCGGCGATGCGGTGTCGGCGGCGGACAAGGCCGGCAACGCGCTGCCGGCACAGGCTACCGGCATCGCCGTCATTGTCCTTGCTGCAATCGCCGGCACGGGTCTTCTGCTGCGCAGACCGGCTGACGACGGCGACGCGCCTCTGCGCCGCGCGAGCGCGCAACGGCTTGGCAACCGGCTGTTCCTGCCGGCGCTTGCGATTCCGATCGTGACGCTCATCCTGGTGCTGCTGACGCCGTATGCGCATGTCGGCGATTTCGCACTGATCGACGCACGCCAGTCCACGCTGGTTGCGCTCGGCACGGCCTGCGTGATTGCCGCCGGCGCGGCGATGCTCCTGACGCGCGCCTCGGTGGCCACCGCGTTCGGCGAAAGCACGCGCCTGCTCGACTCCTTGTCATGGGCCGCCCTGCTGCCGATGCTGCTGGCGACCCTCGGTGCGGTGTTCGCCGCGACCGGTGTCGGTGAGGCGGTCGCCCACCTCGTCTCGGCAGCCATCCCCACGCAGTCGCGCGACGCCTGTGTGTTCGCGTACGGTATCGGCATGGCCTTGTTCACGATCATCATGGGCAATGCGTTCGCCGCCTTTCCGGTGATGACTGCCGGCATCGGCCTGCCGCTGCTGGTCGGCCAACACGGTGCGCATGCGGCAGTGGTCGGTTCGCTCGGCATGCTGTGCGGCTACTGCGGCACGCTGCTGACGCCGATGGCGGCGAATTTCAATGTCGTGCCGGCGGCGTTGCTGGAGCTGCGCGACCCGAACGGCGTGATCCGCGCACAGTGGCCTACGGCAGTGCTGTTGCTCGCGACCAATCTCGTCCTGCTCGACTGGCTGGCGTTCCGATGACGGCGCGCGCTCCGGTTTTGTTGACCGGCTTCGACCCTTTCGCCGGGGAAGCGGAAAATCCGTCGCTGTTGATCGCTCGTGCGCTCGATGGCGAACTGATCGCGGGCCGGCGCGTCGTCGGCGCGGCGCTGCCGACCGAGTTCGCGCGCGCGCTGGTCGAACTCGATGTGCTGATCGACACGCATCGTCCCGCGCTGGTGATCGCCATCGGCCAGGCCGGCGGCCGAGCGGAGATTTCCCTCGAACGTGTCGCGATCAATCTGATCGACGCGCGCATTGGCGACAACGCCGGCGAGCAGCCGGTCGACGTTCCGGTCATCGACGGCGCACCGAATGCGTATTTCTCCACGTTGCCGCTGAAGGCCATGCTCGAGCGCCTGCATGAAGCGCAGATTCCGGCCGCGCTGTCGCACAGTGCCGGTACGTTCGTCTGCAACCAGGTGTTCTTCGGCATCGCGCATCGGCTCGTCACGCAGCGTCGCCGCTTGCGTGGCGGGTTCATCCATGTGCCCTATCTGCCGGAGCAGGCGTCGCGGCATCCCGGCACGCCAAGCCTGCCGCTGCGCACGATGATCGACGCGGTCAGGCTTTGCATCGAAACCGCGCTGCTGACGACGCGCGGCGATCTGCACTACGCGGCTGGCACCACGCACTGAATCAGCGGCGCAGGCCGCAGCTTTGGTGACGCTACGAGCCGAACGAGTCAGCGAGGATCTGCCGGAACCATTGCTGCGCAAGAACCGCTTCCTCGGTTGCCGACAGCGTCCGCGTCGGACTCGGCAGCGGCTGCGCGCGGATTTCGCCCGCACTGACTGCAAAGCGTCCGTGGATCGACAGCGCGCGGTCGGGCGCGAGCAGGCTGTAGCAGACACTCTCCAATTCGAGCTGCGGCGGCTCCCGTCCTTGCAGCAGAGCCGCGATCGAATGCGCGCACTGTCGCGCCTGGCTCTGCGCCGCGGAGGCGGCCTTCGGCATCGCCCCGGCAATGCAGGCGTCACCGATCACGTGGACGTTGCGCACGAGCGTCGATTCGAACGTGACCGGATCCACCGGACACCAGCCGTGCCCGCTGGCCAGCCCGGTGTCGACGGCCAGCTGCGCCGGCGCCTGCGCCGGGATGATGTTCGCGACCGCAAGCTTGTGTGCACCGGCACTCGTGAACAAGATTTTTTTTTCGGCGTCGACGCGCTCGATCGTTCCACCCTCGGTCGAAGGTATCCATTCGACTTTGCCCGGATAGAGTTCGTTCCAGGCGGAGCTGAAGGCTTCCTGTTGCGGGAAATGGTTGTTCGCATCGAAGATCAGTACCTTCGAGCGCGGCTTGTTCTTCTGCAACCAGGCGGCGATCACGCCGGCGCGTTCGAACGGAGCGGGTGGACAGCGCATCAGGCCGGCCGGCACACTGATCGCAACGACGCCGCCATCTTCCATCGTGCGCAGTTGCGTGGCCAGCAGTTCGGTCTGCGCGCCGGCCACCCAGGCGTGCGGCATGCGCAGCGACGCGGCCTCGTCGTAGCCGTGCGGCGTATCCCACAGGAAACGTATGCCGGGTGCCACGACCAGGCGGTCGTAGGGCATGGGCCAGCCGTCGGCGAGACGCACGTTGCGCGTCCCGGCGTCGATGGCCACGACACGGCCGCCGACGATACGAATACCGGCCCGTACCAGACCCGCTCGCGAGACCTTGATGGATCCCATGCTGCGCCAGCCGACCAGCGCGGCATTGCTCATCGGGCACGACACGTAGGTCGGCTCCGGATCGATCAGCGTGATATCGATCGTGTCATCGAGGCGTCGCAGCGCCAACGCGCAGGCGGCCCCGGCAAAACCGCCACCGACTACGACGACACGCGCACGCGCCGCTGCGCGCAGCGGCGCCGTTCCAGCGGCGATGCCGAGTGCCACGGCCTGCAGCAGGCGTCGACGCTGCCGGAATCGCAGATCGGCGTCGGCGCCGTCGATCATTCCCATTCGAGTTCCTGATACACGCGTGCGACATTGTGCGCGTGCGCGCTATCCCACAATTGCCAGTGCGCCTTTTCGCCGAGGCCGACGTGTGCGATCGCATCGTTCATCGATTCGCCGCGCGCTATCGCGGCGCGCACGCCATCGACCAGCGCCTGCAGGTAACGTCGCTCCGGCGCCAGCGCGGTCTTGATGTCCTGCGCGAGCGGCCCGTGGCCCGGCACGACATGACGCGGGCTCCGCTTCGCCAGCGCATCGATTGCCGCGAGCCAGCCGACGGCGCTGCCATCGAGTGCCGGGATGCGGCCGCGAAACAGCAGGTCGCCGGTGAACAGCGTGCCGCTCGTTTCATCGACCACGGTCAGGTCGCAATCGGTGTGTGCTTTCGGCCATACCTCGAGGCGCAACTTGCGCTCACCCAGATCCAGCTCCAGCGAATCGGCGACAGCCACATCGGGCGCGATGATCTGCCCGGCGGAAGGCGGCGCGTCGAGATCGGCAGCGTAGTCGCGCAGGAACAGTTCCCGACTGCGGGCAAGCGCCGCGGCCAGCATCGCGTGACCGACGAACTTCGGCTTGTCGGATACGAACGCGGCGTTGCCGAGCACGTGATCGACGTGCACGTGTGTGTTGATCACATAGCAGACCGGCAACGGCGTACGATTCGTAATCGCCTCGCGCAGCGCACGTCCGGTGCGCACCGAGCCACCGCTGTCGATGACCGCGACACAGCGCGCGCCGACGACGAAGCCGAGATTGGCGATGTCGTCGTGACCCGGCACATCCAGT
>Ga0193727_1000360_pt1 | contig 17320 bp, 19 predicted proteins | sample H2c2metaG_FD_143051 | JGI IMG/M metagenome (GOLD analysis project Ga0193727, IMG submission 143051) | Soil microbial communities from a riparian zone of the East river system, Colorado, United States - H2c2 | ecosystem: Environmental > Terrestrial > Soil > Riparian zone | place: USA: East River...
ATAACAATCCCCATCCATGGCGGGACATAGTAAGTGGTCGAAGGTCAAGCGTTTTAAAGGCGCGATCGACGCGAAACGCGGCAAGATCTTCAGCAAATTATCAAAGGAGATCACCATCGCGGCAAAGCGCGGCGGGGGCGATCCGAATGGCAATCCGCGCCTGCGCAGCGCGATCCAGGCTGCGCGCACGCAGAGCATGCCAAACGATAACATTGAGCGCGCGATTAAGCGCGGCACCGGCGAGGGCAAGGATGGACAGCAATTCGACGAGATCGTTTACGAAGGTTACGCGCCGGGCGGCGTGGCGGTCATCGTCGAAACGGCGACCGATAATAAGAACCGCACCGGAGCGGAGATTCGGAGCATTTTCAGCCAGCATAATGGCAATCTCGCCTCGACCGGAAGCGTTTCGTATATGTTCCACAGGAAAGGACAAATCACCGTTCCGCGGTCGAGCATCGACGAGGATCGGTTACTTGAGATTGCCCTGGAGGCTGGCGCGGAAGAGTTGACAACTGATGACGATCAGTATGTTATTATCACTTCCCACGATCAGCTATACGCGGTAGCTGAAGCTCTCAAAAATGCGGGCGTAACCACCGATGGGCAAAAGTTTACATTCATTCCCGATACGACTGTTGCGGTGCCCGACGAAGCCGCGGTACGTCAGGTGCTCCGCTTGTGTGATGCGCTTGAGGACGATGACGACGTGCAAAACGTCTATTCAAATCTAGAAATTCCAGACGAATTGCTGGCCAGATTGCCGGCCTGAAAACTATTGCTTGCAGGAGACCTGTTTAGGCGGTGCTGCGCCGCGAAGAATTTTAGCTTATGAACGAAGAAAACGAAAACCAACCTGTGCCCACTGAGTCCGCCTCGCCGGAGCAACGGCATCATCGCCCCCGCCGCCGTTTCCCGCGAAAACGTTACCGGGGCCGGGACGATCGGTTCACGCGCGATAACTCGGAGGAGTCGCCAAATTCTTCGTCGATTAATGCCGATTCTGCCGGTGCGGTTACTGAGGTCGAGACCCTTGACCGGCCCGCCTCTGGTGGGCGCGAGGGGGCGGAGGCCGGTGCCGAAGGGGGCGAACAAGTTCAGGCCGAACCGGAATTCGGCGAAGGCATCATCGAAATCTCGGGCAAAGGTTTTGGATTCCTGCGCGATGCGAAGCGTAACTTCGTGCAAACGCCGCAGGATATTTTTGTAACTCCCGAAATTGTGCGGCGTTTCGGTTTGCGCGATGGCATGTGGATTCACGGTGAAACCCGGCGCGGCAGCCGCGGCCCGCAATTGGTGAAGCTGCTCAAGGTCAATGGTGAAGAGCCCGCAAAATATCAGGGTCTGAGACCGTTTGAAGAGTTGACCACGATCAATCCGAACAAACGAATCAAGCTCGAAACGGTGCCGGACCGTTACACGACTCGGATCATGGATTTGATGACACCGCTTGGAATGGGGCAGCGCGGTTTGATTGTCGCCCCGCCGCGCACCGGCAAGACCACCCTGCTCCATCATATCGCCGACGCAGTGGCCAAAAATCATCCGGAGGTCATTCTGATCATTCTGCTTGTCGATGAGCGCCCGGAAGAGGTGACCGATTTTCGTCGTTCGCATCCAACGGCAGAACTGATAGCCAGTTCGAATGACGCCGACATCAAAAGTCACACGCGCATTTCGCAATTGGCGATCGAGCGCGCGAAACGTCTCGTCGAAGCAGGAAAACATGTATTTATCCTGCTCGACTCCATCACGCGGACTGCTCGGGCGTTCAACAATGCAATGGGCGGCGGGGGCCGCACTATGAGCGGCGGCATCGACGCGCGCGCCATGGAAATTCCCCGGAAGATTTTTGCAGCCGCGCGTAATACGGAGGAAGCAGGTTCTCTGACGATTGTCGCTACGGCACTGATCGAAACCGGCAGCCGCATGGACGAACTGATCTTTCAGGAATTCAAAGGCACCGGAAACATGGAAATGGTGCTCGACCGGAAAATCAGCGACCAGCGGATCTATCCGGCGGTGGATATTTTTCTCTCTGGCACACGGCGCGAAGAATTGCTCTTGCAACCGTGGGAACTGGAGAAAATCAATCTCATTCGGCGCGGACTGGCCGGACACAAACCAGAGGAAGCAATTCAGCGACTGTTGATGTTCGTGAAAAAATTCCCGACCAACGCTGAGATGCTCAAGGGCATCCCGGGCTGATCGGTCCACAGGCGATTGCCGGTCTTAACGCGATCGGACACGGTCCACAATTCGCGGTGCGCACTCGAAGGCTCTCCAAGATTTTTTACCGAAAAATCCTTGGGAGAAAGCAGCGGCGCGAGAGTTCCGAGCTAAGCACTTCGCGGATTCATCAAGGTGTCCTGCGCGCGATCGCAGCCGCACCTGCCATGCCATCGAGCGGAGACCATCTCGATGTCGGCAGCGGGACGGGGGAATTGTTACGACTGGTTCGAGCGCGTTATCCCTTTCGTTCGTTTGGCTGCGATTATACGGACAAGTTGCTCTCCGGTCCCGGTGAAAGGATCGACACGGTCGACCTGAATCGCCAATCGCTTCCGTACAGCGATAATCGTTTCGCGCTGGTTACATGCATTGAGACGATTGAGCACCTGGAAAACTATCGAGAGGTCATCCGGGAAATTTATCGTGTTCTGCAACCAGGGGGTGTCGCGGTATTTTCGACTCCAAACATTTTAAATCTGCGCTCCCGTCTGCGCTATCTGTCGTCCGGTTTTTACAATTTGTTTGGTCCTTTGGCGGCTGACGAATCCGATATTCACACCACGCGCGGCCACATCAATCCGGTGAGTTGGTTCTATCTTTCGCACGCCCTTCTCAGCGTTGGTTTCCGCGATTTGAAACAGACAGTGGATAAATACCAGCGCCGCTCTCTTCTGGCATTTCCGTTCCTGATCGTTCCTCTCCGCGCCACAAACTGGATCGTTTATCACCGCGATAAAAGCACCTACGGCACCCTCGACGAGCGGAATGCGTGGGCTGTCCGAGCGATGAATTCACCGGGCATGCTGCTTGGGAGAACGTTAATCGTTACCGCGGTTAAGCCGGCGTAATGTGCTGTTGGTAGAGTGCGTGAATCGCCTCGCGAGCATCGAGATAATCGCGACGGAAAGCGTCGAATTCCTGGTAGGCAAGACGGATGGCAAACTTTCGTTGTTCGTCTGGATCGCTCGGAAGCGTTGAAATGCTCCTGTTGTCATATCGACGCAACACAAGTTCGCAGCGGCGCAGGAAGGCATAAGCATCTTTGAGCTTCGCAACGTCCGACTTGTCCAGACGCCCATGCTGGTGCAATCGATCGACGGCGCGCTCCCAGTTCTGTTCCCAGATGTTTCCGCGCATCTGCAACGCTTGGACGAGAAACTCCGCTTCTATGATGCCGCCAGCTCCGGTCTTTAAATCGAGAAAATCCGATCCGCTTCCCCGGTCGCGGCGAATGCGCTGGAGCATGTCATCGATTTTTATGAAAAGGCCGGCATCCTGGCCTGCGCGACGCCATGCGCGTTTTGCAATCTCCATGAATTCGTGTTGCCACGGTCCGCTAACGCTGCGTGCGCGAGTCAGAGCCTGCAATTCCCAAAGCTGCGCCCGGCTCGCATAGTACGATTCGTAAGTTTCAAGGGAGCAGACAACCGGGCCTTTTTCGCCTTCAGGACGCAGCCTCGCATCCAGCGCCCAGATATTTCCCTCGGCGGTTGGCTGCGCCATGGCGATCATCAGATTCTGCGCGGCGCGAACGTCCTCGCCTACGAACAAAACGTCCAGGTCTGCGCCGTAACTGATCTCGCGTCCCCCAAATTTTCCGAGCGCGATGACGGTTAGTGGCTCACTTGTCAGGAGCTTGGCGACAACAATCAGACACGCTTCCGCGACGTCCGAAAGCTCGGCAAAAGTTGCCGCTGGCTGGACAAGTCCCAGCACGTCGCGCAGGATGATGCGCAGGAGTTGCCTTTGTCGGTAGGTGCGTATGGGGTCCAGATTGTTTGCATCTGCACCTAACGAATCGAGCCGCCTTAAATTTTCCGCTACCGACCGGGGTTCGCCAAACGTTGGGTCCCTGGTGATGTCTTCCAGAAGCTGCGGACGACGAATCAAAAGCTCGCTCGCAAAGTGACTGGCATCAAAGGTCTTCACCACCAGCTCCAGTAATCGAGGATTTGCGACCAGAAGCTCAAAGAACAAACTCCGCAGACCGTAACCCTCCACGAGGCGAACGAATTGATTGAGCGTCGTATCCGGGTCTGCGGTCTTAGAAAGCCATTCTAGTAAGGCCGGACGCAGCTCGCGAAAGATCTGCCGTGTTCGTGGCGCGATATGGAAACTTCGGGCGCCCTGTGCGAGATCGGATAGCGCCTTGGCAGCTCGTTTCTGGTCGCTGAAAATTTCGGGATCGTCCGGCTTGGACACTCCGGGCGGAGCCGTTGACGTTCCTGAAACGATCCGTTCAAAAATCGGACGCACTGCGCGCATCCTTTCTTGCAGCGCCGCAGTGAAATCTTCACTGGATGAAAACCGGAGACTCAGTGCGAGACTTCGCAAAGCTTCCAGGTCTCGAGGAACAATGTGCGTTTGCTGTTCGGCTTCTATCTGCAAACGATGCTCCACACGGCGGAGGAACTGGTAAGCGTTGTCGCAAGTGAGCACATCCTCGCGCGGAAGAAGATCCAATTCACGAAGCGCTCGCAGCGCCTTGAGCATACTTGATTCCTGCAAGAACGGATGCCGCGCTCCGTGGATAAGCTGCAAGGTCTGCACGATGAATTCGATCTCGCGAATGCCGCCGCGGCCGAGTTTCACGTCGCGTTCGAGCTTGTCCGGGCCGACGATGTCGCGCTCGATGCGCCGCTTGATGCTGGCGATTTCTTCCAGCAAATCGGGCGATGCGCTCCTGGGATAAATAAACGGCTGATGTTGCCGGAGGAATTCGTAAGCCAGCTCGCGGCTGCCGCCGATTCCGCGCGCCTTGATCAGCGCAAGACGTTCCCAGGTTTCGCCGAACCCCGCATAATAATTTTCCATGCTCTCGAGCGAGCGGGCCAATGGTCCTGCCGAGCCTTCCGGTCGCAGACGCAGATCGACGCGGAAAAGCGAGCCAGCCGGATGCCTGGTGGAAAATGTTTCGAGGATTCTTTTTCCCAACCGGTTAAAGAATTCGTGATAGGAAACGTGCGCCGTGAGCTGGCCTTCCTCACTGTAGAGAAAAAGAAGATCGACGTCCGAGCTGTGATTCAGCTCTCCGCCGCCCAGCTTGCCCAGTGCAAGAATGGCGAATTCCGCCTTGGGCGAACCATATTGTTGCCGCAATTCCGTGTTCCAATGTTCGAACACATTGCGGATACAAATCTCCGCCACCTGCGAAAGCTCGCCGGTGGTTTCCTCCAGTGACGCCACGTCTGCAAGCTCGCGAAGGGCGATGCGCGTCATCTCACGGCCCTTCCAAAAACGAAGAGCGGAAAAACCCTGGTCTGCGATCGAGTTGCCTGCCGATCTCTGCAGGTAGCCCAGCATTTCCGCATACCCGCGAGGCGCGCCGCAGATTTGCGGCTGGCACAGCCACAGAAGACTGTCCGGGTCGTGCGTGAGGCGCGCGGCGCAAATACTGGAGACAGCGAGAAGATGAAGCAGGGCAGCTTCGCCCAGCGGAAATTGTTCGACGACATCGACAAGTGGCTGGGCTGTTTCGGGCCAATGTTCCTCAAGATGAATCAGGACAGTCTCGACCTGCGCCGGGTTAATTGAAGCGGCCGCTTTTTCGCGAATCCAACGATCACCACGAGCCATCGTGCAGAACATCACGCGGATTTCAGCGAAGGCCAGCCGGCTAGGGCGGCTCTCCGATCAGCTCAGGGCGAGGGGGCCAAAACGCGAAGGGCTCTCTTCCGAATTCGGAAATCAACCGGGCAATTGCCCGCAAGCTCGCCATCAAGCTCCAGGGGCACGTCCTGTTCGCTCGTTATGCGCAGCTGCCGCGTTTGAAAATATTCGATTTCCGGAACCTTAATGTCGGAGCTGAACACAACGTCCTGGAGATATTTGATGATTTCGAGATAGCCGAGGCGTTTGAAGACGACGACGTCAAACAAACCATCATCAATAATAGCGTGTTTAAAAAACGGGAAAGGCCCTCCGTAAAGGCGGCCATTTCCAATGAGAACAAACGATCCTTCTTCCACGGAAGTATGCTCCGATTCGATGAACAGCTTTGGCGGTTGCCGTGCCGCGATGTGCGCTGCGGAGATGAGATAGCTCAGCGGACCGAAACTGCGTTTGAACGCTAGGCTGGTCTCTTTTACCACCTGCGCGTCCAATCCCACACCGGCAAGCTGCACAAAATATTTCTCATTTGCGCTCGGCATATCCACCAAACGAACATTTGTGTCTTCGATGATGTCCCAGCAGCGCTGGAGATTGTGCAGGGGCAAGCCAAGCTCCATCGCGAAAACATTGACACTGCCCATTGGGAGCACGCCCAATGTGGCATTGCTGCCGGCGATTCCATTGGCTACCTGGCTGACTGTTCCGTCGCCGCCTGCAGCGACGATCCGCGTAAATCCGTCCTCGACTGCACGCCGCGCCAGCGCCTCCGCTTCGCCGGAATGTGATGTAACGCGGACCGGGCAGTCGCCGGCGAGTGATTCGGTGCGCTCCTGCCAACTCCGAACGTGTTCAGGGCTGCCCGCGGTTGGATTGAGAATGACAATCGTATCGGTCACAAGGAAAAGTAGCAGAGGGCTTTGGTCTTTTCTTCAAACTCGGACGGCGTAACGTCTGACGGTGAAAAAGTTGCGCCGGGTTCCATTGATTGCTCTGGGGGCGGTGGTTGCGCTTGGCGCGATTCTCCTGGCCGGGGTGAATCTGTATGTGCAATCGCAGGGTACACACGCAAAGATTCAACAGGAGTTGAGCCGGCGCCTCGGCGCTACGCTCGGAATCCGCAGCATGAGCGTCACCCCCTGGGGTGGACTGGAGCTGAGCGGCATCACGATTGCGCAAACTTCGCCAGTTGGTCCAAGGCATTTCCTCGAAGCAAAAACATTTCGACTGCGCGTTCGTTTCCTCTCTCTTTTTTCCAGGCGCCTGGTGATCAAAGAAGTCGCGCTCATCAATCCAAACGTAGTTTGGCCTCAAGATGCCGGGGGAAAATGGAAATTACCCAGTTCGCACAGGAAAAAGACGGCACCTCCAACTGTGTCCCAGCCGGGAGTAGAAAGCGAACCCGCTCCAACCTCGCAAACACAGACCGCTCCTGTCGTTGCCATTTCTCCGGCGAATCTTCCTTCTCCGGCTCAGGCAATAGTCAACAAGCCATCTCCGATGCAGGAACCGAGACTGGCGGTGCCTCCGGAGGTTCGACGCGTCAGTATTAAGAATGGCAATTTCAGTTTTCTCGATCACGCCGGCAGGCTGCTTGCGAGTTTTAATGGAGTAGACTTTCGCACCAGTATCCGCAGCGCACTGGCGCTTCACGGCGATACGAAGGTGGCGAGAATTTCCCTGCAGGACCGTTTCTTTCTGGAGCAGCTGCGCTCCCCACTGCGTTACGAGCCGGACGTGCTGGAGCTTTCCAAGATTTCCGCGCGCGCCGGCAACGGTGAGATCAACGGCTATTTTGCGATGCAACCGGAATCGGAGGATTCTCCGTTTACCACGAGCGTAAAGTTTCGCAATGTGCTGGCCGATCAGATTATCGCAAACGCAGGCGGACCCAAGGGAATCGTGCAGGGCAAATTGGAGGGCAATTTCCAGGCTTCCGGCAAAACGGCCGATCCGGAGGCGTTCGTTGGAAAGGGCGAGATTTCCCTGCGCGACGGGCGGGTCCAGCAATACAGCCTGCTGGTACTACTGGGGGAGGTTCTTCAGATTGAAGAACTAAGAGAGCTTCATCTCGAGCAAGCGGAGGCAAAATATCATGTGCGTCCGGGCTTGGTCACAATCGACGAATTGATTTTGCGCTCTCCGAATATTCGTCTCACAGCGTCGGGAACAGTTGCGTTTGACGGCAGGCTGAAACTCGATTCGCAGCTCGCGATCAACGAAAAAATTCGTGGCCAGCTTTTCAAAGCGATTCGCCAGAATTTTCAACCGATCAACGAACCGGGCTATTCTGCGATCGCCTTTCAGGTTGGCGGGACCATCGATCGGCCGAGCACGAACTTAATGGACAGACTGGTCGGCCGCGATCTTAGCGGTATGATAAACAGCTTCTTTGGCGGCGGAAAAAAGGAGCGAGCAAAAAAGAAAAAGAAACAGATGGAAGACGCCGCGTCCGCAACTGCTGAGCCTGCCGAAGCGGCCAAGGCGATGCCATCACCTTCTGCTTCGCCGCAGGAGGCGCTGCCCGAGGCTAGCGCAACGCCAACCCCAGTCGCGTCGCCATGAGAGTGATCGCCGGCAGCGCCGGCGGAATCCGCCTGGCAGCTCCGAAACGGGGTGTGCGACCGACGATGGACCGTGTCAAAGCTGCTATCTTTTCCAGTCTGGGCGACGCCATGCCGGGGGCGCGCGTGCTCGATCTTTTCGCGGGCAGCGGCGCACTGGGAATTGAATCACTCAGCCGCGGCGCGTCTTCTGTTGTTTTTGTTGAGGGAGATCGACAATCGGCGCAGATCATCGAGAGCAATCTCACCAGGACCAAGTTGAAAGGACGAGTTCGACAGCAGGATGTCTTCGATTTCCTCCGACACGCTTCAGGCGCTGAAATGTTTGACGTCATCTTTGCGGATCCGCCGTACGAAAAAACAGAACATGCCGAGCGCTTCACCGAAAAACTGCTGGCAAACGAAGCGTTGCCTCAACTGATGGACGCAGACGGGATTTTCGTTTTGGAGAAACAGCCGACACAAGCTCTTCCCGAAATGAAACAGTGGCGTTTGCTTCGACAGAAAATATACGGGGCAACTGAAGTCTTGTTTCTGTCCCAAAGAGGTGTGAGGTCTCACCACACTCCAAAGCACTGTGTGCGAAATTGTTGAGAACGTGAATCCCGTTTGGCGAAGCTTTGGGAGTGCGCACGCGTCCTCGCGTCGCTTTAAAATTTTGAAACTGTTGTGATCCGCTTTGTTTACAATTTGTTCTGGCCAATCGGACTGTTGTTCTTTTTACCGGCCTATTTGGTGAAGATGATTCGTCGCGGCGGTTACCGTGAAAAGTTCGGACAACGCCTGGGAATTTACGATGGTGAACTACGCGTTCGTCTGTCGAAGCGAGAATCGACATGGCTGCACGCGGTAAGCGTTGGGGAGGTAAATATCGCGTTGAAACTGGCCCATGCATTGCGCGCGCTCGAACCGGATTTGCACTGCGTTCTGACCACGACGACTACAACTGGTTTCGCACTGGCAACCAAGAACGCGCCGCCCTGGATCGACGTCATGTACACGCCTCTCGATTACTGGCCGATCATGCGACGCGCGTTTTCGGTGATCAGGCCGACGCGGATCTTGCTGGTGGAAGCTGAAGTTTGGCCAAACCTTGTCGCGCTCGCGCACGAACGCCGAATTCCAACAATATTGGTGAATGCGCGCTTGTCGCCGAGATCGGAGAGGAGATTTCGACGGTTCCGATTTTTTGTGGCGCCTACATTTCGGCTGTTGGATCTGGTCTGCGCACAGGAGGCGGATGATGTCGGCCGCTGGGTTGCGATCGGGGTTGCGCGCAACCGGATTCGAGCGATTGGAAGTATCAAATACGATCCTGATAGGCGTGACCAGGGTTTGGACGCGCAAGAACGCGCGCGGCGACCCGATTTTAATCATGCGGATCGCGAGAGCCCGGTGTTGTTCGGCGGCAGCACCCATCGCGGCGAAGAAGAAATTCTGGCCGGCATTTTTCTGCGGTTGCGTCAGCAATTTCCATCGTTGCGGTTGTTCATTGCGCCGCGGCACGTCGAACGGCTCCGCGAAATCCGCGCGCAATTCGGCGCTTTGCCAATGCGCGTGACCCTTGCAAGCGAAGTGGCGATCGGCCGCGAATCAGATGCGGATTGTATTGTTCTCGATACGACAGGTGAGCTACATCGGTGGTATGCTATCGCCACTATTGTGTTCATCGGGAAAAGCCTGACTGCGCACGGCGGGCAAAATCCCGTGGAGCCGATTATCGCGGGCAAGCCAGTTCTGTTTGGTCCACACATGGAGAACTTCGCGACACTGGCGAAGGCGCTGGTATTGAAGAAAGGCGCGATCCAGGTCTCCGACATGGATTCGCTTGAACTGACGATCGCCGAACTTTTGCGCGATAGCGAAGCGTGCCAACGCCTCGTCCAAAGGGCGCGCGAAGTTTTGAGCGAGCACCAGGGCGCAACCGCGCGCGCAGCGGGGTTGATTCACGAACTCAATCCCAGTCTATAGCCATGGCGCTACTTGTCACGCCGAAGTCCGCTGCGGCGGCCGTCAGCGGATGCGCCGTGTCAAAAAGAAAAGACTGAAAACAGTTCGGCGATTTGCCTTGCGTGAGACAGCAGCAATTCTGATATTGCCCGGCTTTTGTGACCCTATCGTCTAGAGGCCCAGGACACCGCCCTTTCACGGCGGTAACACGGGTTCGAATCCCGTTAGGGTCGCATTGCCTTTTTCATAGGTAAGCTGACGCCCGTGAAGCGAGTTAAGATCCGAAGCCTTAACCGGAGTGAAATCGACGACGCCAAGTTTCGCAGCCTCTCGTGTAATGGTGTGATTCACGTTTACGATGAAGCGTAACCCCCCGCGATGCATCGGACACATGCGATTTCAAAAAGAACTTGTGGATTACCGGGCGTTAAGGTAGACGCAGTTTGGTCAGGAAATTTTGAGCGGGGCGAGGTTGTCTCGCCGGTAGGAAGCATTGCTAGTAAAGTGTCGGTTTAATCTAGCAATGCCCGATGCGCGCCATCGTCGCCCGCTCAAACTCTTTTTATACTCTCGAAGTGTAAAAATCAATCCTCGTCGTTCTTCATTATTGTTCTCCGGAGACCGCGAGGCCAAGTTTCAGGGAAATCTTTCGCAAAGCAGTGGTCTCTCGACTTTGTAACTTGGCGCCTCCCCTTGCAGGGATGGTTGCTGTTAGGCGTTTTCGCACTAAGACCGTCTAGTCTTTCGCGAAATCGCCTATTCGAGTTCCACAAACGCCGTCAGTTTTCATCGGCGTGCACAACGAAACCCTTTCGGTCATCGCGCTGCCGTTTTTCTTTGGAACTTCGCTCCGGCGGTTTCCGTAGTGCCTGAAGAGGGCATTAGATAAGATCTTCGCACCGTAGGTGCGTACGCTGGCGGTTAGTCGGAACATTTTACGGAAGAGTCGGAATGACTTACGATACCTGCCTTCACGGCAATAAAATTCGCGAGCTTACATCATCTAGTAACTCATCAGTAACAGCCACTTATAACATTTGCAGATAGTGCTCTAACTTTGGTACAGGTTCTGCTGTAGCACTATAGCGGTCGGATGCATGTCGGAGATTGTAAATGGTATTGCTTATCGTCAGCACATTGATTATGAGTGCGATCACGGGGGTCATGGTTTCCAACGAAGGGGGCTTCTTTTGGGGACTCGCGGGACAGGTCCTACACGGATCGTTGAGCATTGTGTGCTTCGGACTCGTTGGAGTCGCCTTCTGGCGCTTCGGCTGGAAAATCGGAATGATTGATCTCATTCTCATTTTCATCGCGGGAAACGTAGGGCTCTCATTCTGCGGACACTTAAGGAAGAAATAGAATCTTTTGAATCAGTTAACCGATTTTTCCTGTGGTACAATGGGGGCCGAAAACCTTGCCATCGACGCTGTCCGTCGGTCATCGCCTTCCTCATTAGCTGACACTCCACACTCCTTGGAGTTTAACCTCTTCAAAACCCTCGACGGCCTGATCAATGGCTGGTGTGAACGTCGGGCACTCCGTCCACTCGCCTACTTGCTGCCCGATTACCCGGGAGTCTTCGCGCACACTGACCAGCAGTTTCAGTTGCTCGAAGCATTGAAAAACCTGAAGAGACTCTGTCGTGATCATCTCACACCAGAAGAGCTACGGCTGATCACGCAAGCGCATAATTTCCTCGACCAGCGACTTCGGACACGAGTCATCTGACCAAGCGGTGCAGCCGAGCGCTGCGGCTCTGATCGCCCCTTCAAACTCCAAAAGCGCCCTGAGTTTTTCGTCTGACAGAACAGCGAACCGACGACTATCGCGAGCGTATGCGTCTGCAGTGAAGATTATGCGACCAGTCGAATCCATCTCACTTGAGCACCCCAACTAAAACCGGCTTTGCGTAGATTGTCCGCGATGACTTCCCAGCATTTTACGGACGACATTCTTTGTTTATCGCGGGATACACACGATAACTGTGGAGTCATCTATTCAAGTAGGGCTGTGTGGCCCAACCGTATGGGTGAAAGTGGAGGGGAAAGGTAGTTTCCTCAACAGCGAGAATCTCAAAGAGTTCGCTTGCGGGATGTTGGACCACGGCTACCGCCAATTTGTGGTGGACCTGGCGGACTGCATCACAATGGATTCCACATTCGTGGGAACCATGGCCAAGGTAGCGCTTCGGCTGAAGGAACTCGGACGCGGCCACTTTCACATCGTTCACTGCGGAAGTCGCAATCAGGAACTTCTTTCAGGGCTGGGTTTGGACGGGATATTCGATATTGATGCTAATGGCGGCAGTCCTCCTGAATGTGGCACTCTCAAGCAAACCCTTGCGGAGCAATCGCCTGACGAGCGAAAAAAGAAGCAGACGGAGACGATGCTGGAAGGGCATGAAGCGCTTTGCGAGGCTATGTCGGAAAATGTCCTTCGCTTTAACGGAAGTGGCGTCGCTAGCACCCGGTGGGAAAATGGAGCTGAGAGCCGGCGAGCCTTTTAGAAGGGCCCCTGTTTCCGACCATTGTTCTTTCCGTTAGAGAATCGACCTTGCGTTTACGATATAGCTCGCAAACTGATCGAAACCCATTAGCAAATAGCAGGTCTGGCTGTCATGGCCACCAACTCTACTCAATTCAACTTCACCGATAAAGTCGCGATCGTTACGGGTGGCGCTACTGGAATCGGCCGCGCAACATCCATCCTTTTTGCACGCCATGGCGCCAGAGTGGCAATTGGCGACCTGAATCCAGAAGGGGCTAAAACCACTGAATTGATCAACAGCAATGGAGGCGAGGCTCTCTTCGTCAAGACGGACGTCCGTGAACCCGAGCAGGTCAAGAATCTCGTTGCAACTGTGGTGAAAACATATGGAGGCTTAGACTATGCATTTAACAACGCCGGAATTCTTCCTGTGGCAGCGCCGTTGGCTGAGCTGGACGAGGCGAGCTTTGATGAAGTGATTGCCGTCGATCTGAAGGGCGTGTTTCTCTGCATGAAGTACGAGATTCGGCAAATGCTCAAATCCGGTGGCGGTGTGATCGTGAACAACGCGTCGATTGCCGGTATGATTGCGGATCCAGGCATAGCCCCCTACGTGGCGGCAAAACATGCTGTGATCGGATTATCCAAAGCGGCGGCACTCGAGTACGCGAGACAGAAAATCCGGATTAACGCGCTCGCTCCGGGGTTGGTCGAGACCGGGATGACCAAACACTGGTTTGACGATCCTTCTATCCGCGGGGCGCTGATGGCGAATTCTCCCATGGGTCGCGCTGCCCAACCAGAAGAGATTGCCGGGATGGTGCTGTTTTTGTGTTCGGATTTTGCGTCGTTCGCCACCGGTCAAGTTTTCGTGGTCGATGGCGGATATACTGCGCGATAGGCGCAAACGCTGTCAGATTTGTTTTACGAACGGTATCGATCGGTGGCGCCCATCAAAACCGCCTGAGTGTCACTTTCCTTACTTTGTTCGACAGGGTTCGACGCCGCGGCGACCGCCACTACTCTTACACTTGCTACGGCGTGGCTAACTTTTTCTCGAAAAGCGATGCGTACGCTTGGTAACCTCTGTCTTTCATTTCTTCGACCGGAACGAAATGAAAGGCGGCCGAGTAAACGACGTAACGTTGTCCCGTGGGCGATTTCGGGTCGGGAAACACATAGCCAAGGTGGGCGTTACTTCGCTTGGCGTGCACCTCAGTCCGTTGCATGTCGTGCGAAGTATCCAGGCTCTCCGCGAGCAGATCTTTTGAGATCGGCTTGGTAAACGTAGGGAAGCCGACGCCGGCGTCGAATTTGTCGATCGAAGTGAAGAGCGGTTCACCGGTAATGACGTCGACGTAGATGCCGGTCTTCTCGTTATTCCAGAACTGATTTTGGAAAGCCCTTTGGCTGCCACTCTCGCGCACGACGGAATATTCCTCGGCCTTCAGTCGTTGTTTCAAGACGGTATCGGTGGGGAGCGGACGGTTCGGATCGAAAGTTGTGGTCTCCTTTTTCTCTTTCTGCGAGAGAAAGAAGAAGTAGAGCCCACCGGCGATGAGCACGACCGCGATGCCGACGCCAGCGTACGTGCTGATCATCGACTTTTCCTCGTTAGTGATTCGGCCCCCGTACATCAGATCGAAATCAATCTAATTGAATCAAAGGTTAGATGGGTCCGTCAAGACGGAACAGGACTGGCCGCAGTCATCGACAGCGGCTGCAGCTGTTGCGGCAGCCGTGTCGGCTGCAATTCTTTGGCACGTGACACGCGTGCCAACACAGTTGATTAGGAATTCCACCGGATATTTCTTTATCACGTAGCGCGATGCCGACCGTCACAACTTATCTCGAGATGCGTTCGCCGCGCCAGCTTCGTCCAAGGTGGTGCGCAGACGAAAGATTTCAAATCCGGGAGAAAATAGAACACGACTGGCGGTTCAATCGGGATCTCTATCTTGGCATCGGGCAGATGTGGTCGTGGAACGACAAACGCGTATGGAGCGACGAGCAGTGGAAGGAGTACGGGCTTGCTCCGGAGCTCCGAACTTTTGGCGCGTATTACGACAACTCGCTGGCAGGTTATTACGAACTGCGTCGCGACGATGAAGGCGGCGTCGAGATCGCCTACTTTGGTTTGTTACCGGAGTTTACCGGTCGCGGGCTGGGCGGAGCATTGTTAACCAGCGCAATCGAAGAAGCGTGGCGAACGTCGTCTTCAGTCTCCCGCGTTTGGGTGCACACCTGCACGCTTGATCATCCCGGTGCGTTAGGCAACTACCAGGCCCGCGGCATGGTGATTTATAAGCAAGAAACGACAGAAACCTGAAGATTGTAGCCCCTGTCGCTGACTGCGGTTTCCACAGACAAGTGCGATTTCCACCAAAAAGCCGCACGATTTCCATGAATCGCGCGGCCTTTATTGGTCATATCTCAGGTTGCGCGGACTTAATCCACAACGACGTGATCAACCACGCGTGAATCGCCCGTGTTTACGTAATAAACACGCACGTGCGCGCCGGGTTTGATCGCGGTTTGGACCACTTGGCCGTTCTTGTCCACAACGTGACCAGGTCCGTTGAGAACATAGCTGCCCGGAGTATTCGAATGATCCTCGCGGACAACGAGAGTTTTGAACGGCTGGTAATTCGCCGCCGATCCCTCCCCAGTTGTCATTTTGATGATCGTTCCGGTTACCGTTATCGGCTGTTCTGTAGCAGCGGTTGTTTGTTTCTTATCTGTCGAACGCGTCTGGGCAAACGCCACCGGCGCAATCAGTGCACCGCAGGCGAGAATAACAATTGTTTTCTTGAACATGATGGCCTCCTTTGTTGTTGCTCACGCTTACGTCCGCTAGACACGTCTCCTGAACGCGCCGTTCAACACTCGTTAGACCGCATTAGTAACGAATTTGTTACTTTCGGGTTCTCGGCTCGCCACTCGCTACGGCGAGCCGGAGAATGCAATGGCGGTCCCATTAAATGTTGCCATCAAGGCATTGCCTGTGGTTGTCTCTGTTAGTCGTGGCCAGGGAATTCAAACCCGTGCGCTTTTTCGTGATGCCGGCGCTAGCGGCGTTTCTCGTGTGCGGAGTAACTGCGTTCTATACTCATCGCGCGGCTCATGGCAGGACTGCGGAGGAACGGTCAGCTTATGCGATCGGGTTGAAAGCGGGAGAGCAAGCGCCAGCGCACGCAATTCTGCCGACCGATGCTGAGTTGAACATGATCGCTCAAAAGTATTTCCAGCAGCGGGGGTCCGGTGACCGGCAGAGTTGGGATCTCGCGTTCGAAAACGGTTACACGGACGGGTTCAAGAAGACGCACGGCCGCTGAACCGAATGCTGAAGGCAGTTCGCATTCGGAAGTTTGCATCGTCTGCATTGGGCGCCGCATTTTCGGCACTTCGCTTCAATCACAAAGCATTTTGAATGAAAATCGCAGTGGCAATGTCTAACTTTGCCAACATGACGAAACTCATTGCATTGGTAACGGCGGGACTCTTTGCGGCAGGCACGATGTTCGCGGGCGAACATGGCAACTGCACAAAGCAAGTCGGAAACGAAGCGAAAATGGCGTGTCAGGTCTCTTTGGCCAGCCTCGATCTGACACCGGAGCAAAAAACAAAGATGGATGCAGCCATGGAGGAGCATCACAAGGCCGGTTGTTCAGAAGCGAGCGAGGCAAAATATAAGCAGGAGGCAAAAGGGATCCTGACCAAGGAGCAGTACGCGAAGTTCAAAGCCGAATGCAAGAAGGGCGAGAAAGAAAAGACGCAGACCTGATCGCGGATTCCAATTAGATCAACACACATCGCGCCGAGAGTAATCTCGGCGCGTTCCGCGTACAAGTTAGCATGCGGTCTTCAGGAAAGGCGTACTCGTAAGTCAAGCTCTCGATAAATGTTGTAGCCACGCTCCTGTGGGCGTTCAAACTGCTTCAAGCTGGATATCGTTGACGGCGCATAGCGCCTTGGCTACAGCAAAGCGTAAACCTCTGAGTTCGCTATTTTGAATCCGCCGCCTTTGCCAGTTCGAAAACGTTTCCCGTGGATTCTTTACTGGATGGTTCTGGCGCTCATTGTTCTCGTTGCGCTTGCGCCCATAGGATCGGTCGTGGCGTGTGGTTTAATTGCTAATGCTCATGGCTGCAAAGTCGACGAGGGCTCGGTGCATCCCTGCATCATCAATGGACAGGATTATGGTCAGCTCCTTTATACTCTCGGGGTATTAGGTTGGCTGATGCTTGTTACTATTCCCGGCGGCGCTTTCGCATTCGCGATTTGGTTGATCGTGCTCATCCTGCATCGGGAACGCTGGCGGAAGCGGTTCGTTGCCGGAGTTCCTCCTCCAATTCCCTCGCCATCCTGACTTGCGCAGGAATTATTTCAATCGAGAAAAAATTGCGGGCGACACGCCTGCCTCTACAGTTGGCGACTGACATCCGCCTCAGGCGGACCGCTGGACCGCTACACAC
>Ga0193727_1000361_pt1 | contig 17298 bp, 14 predicted proteins | sample H2c2metaG_FD_143051 | JGI IMG/M metagenome (GOLD analysis project Ga0193727, IMG submission 143051) | Soil microbial communities from a riparian zone of the East river system, Colorado, United States - H2c2 | ecosystem: Environmental > Terrestrial > Soil > Riparian zone | place: USA: East River...
AGCGACCAGCTAATTGTCGCCAAGCGCCCATAGTACGACGCCAGAAGGCAATGGCAAACCGCGCAGGGATAGGTCTTTTAAGATACCATTATGGAAGACGGCAATAAAGGCACCTACAAATATGTCTTCATATGCGGCCTGAACCGAAGCGGAACCACTCTGCTCGATCGCAATATTGGGAAGCTGGAGAATTGCACTGGCTTCAAAAATACGCCCAAATTTGATGCTACGGAAGGGTGGAAGCTGCAGGATGTTTACCCGCCCGAATTTGAATTTGGGGGACCTGGCAGGTACGGCTTTGACCCGCGCGCGCATCTGACCGAGTCTTCAGGTCTGTTAACGCCGGAGAACGTGGCAAGGCTACGAAAAGCTTGGCATTTATTCTGGGATAAAAGCAAAACGATCTACGTGGAGAAAACTCCTGCGAACCTTCTCATGACACGATTTTTGCAAGCAGCATTCCCTCACAGCTACTTCATAGTCATAAAGCGCCACCCAGTAGCAGTGAGTATGGCCACCCAAAGATTGTGGAAAGTGAAGGTAACCTCGCTCCATCGCCTGTTTGAACACTGGTTACGGTGCCATGAGCTATTTGACGAAGATAAAAAACATTTGAAACATTTGTACGAGTTACGCTACGAAGACTACGTTAATGATCCAGCCAAATACCACCAAGAAATTGCTCAATTCATTGGCACGCGCATTCCGGAAGAAGGGTTAGAGCAACCCAGTGCGGCTCACAGCAAGAAGTATTTCGAGCGCTGGTGCAAGCTCCTGACGAACTCTGCCTGCCGGAACTATTATCGCTATATTACGAGAAAGTACGAGCCGAGGTTTGCCAAATTCGGCTATTCGCTCACGAAAGACTTGGTTCCGGCGGAGGAAGTATGCCGCTGGGAACCCGAACCCTCTGCTGCGGTTGGTATTTTGTATTATCTTTGGGCAGATATGTGCGCCTTCTTATTGCGCTTTGCGAAAGCGAAATCCGATCCCAAGCTGCTAATTAAGGCAGTCCTGCCAGATTTTATTTTGACAAGAGTCTGGCGTATCCGCTACAGACATATTCTAAACGAAGCGAAGCGGTTTCAGCTTGCCGGTGAATGACAGAGGTTTGAGTAGTTTGAACGTGGTTCGTCAGTGGATACGCAGATTTCCCGACGCGCAGAAGTCTGCCGTCATGGAAGCCGTCGAGTCGGCGAGTCTCGCTAAGACACGGCGCGCATTGCGTTTACTGCAGGAGTTAGGTTCGGATCAGCGGGGCCCAGTGTTCGATGTGGAAATACTCAGTACCTACAACCTCGAACCGCTCCTGCCGGTCCTACAATTGGCCATGAGCTGCCTACCTAGTCAGGCCTGCCTGCGGCTTGCACCCCTCGACAATATCGAAGCTCACATCGCGCACCCTGCCGGCTCGGGCTCGCAGACGGTCTCTAACGCCCGGATCATCATCTGGCGGATTGAAGAAGTGCTGCCTGAAGCGTTGTATCCATTTTCGCACGGCTTTCCGGAAGGGCTTTCGGCCCGAGTCGATCAGCTTTTGGAGAGGATCGAGCGAGTGATCGCGCTCCATAAGCGGAGCACGCCCGGGATTCCGCTCTTCCTTTCGACCATGGCGCTGCCGGTCTACTTCGCGAACCCACTATCTGCGGCACAGCATTCCGCAGGGCCGTTTGCCTCGGTGTCGCGAGTTAATCAAAAGATCTATGAGGTTGCCACACGGAGCGACGGCGTGCATATCCTGGATCTTGCTTCGTGGGCCGCAATGGAAGGCCGGGGTCATGCAGATGCGACCGTTGATTTTCTGGCGCGCCAGCCGCTGAGCGCGAACGGTCAGGTCGGGTTCGCCCTATTCATCGCTCGCTGTTTGCGTCCCTTGGTCGTACCGACGCGCAAGGTGTTGGCCGTTGACTTAGACAATACGCTCTGGGGCGGCGTCGTAGGCGAAGATGGGGTGAACGGTCTGAAGCTTGGTCACGAGTTCCCCGGAAATGTTCATCTGCGGATTCAGCGGGAGCTGCTTGAATTGCGACACAGGGGAGTTCTCCTAGTCCTGCTTTCGAAAAACAACGAGGCTGACGCACAGCAGGCGTTCGACTTGCTACGGGATATGATTCTAAAATGGGACGATTTCGTAGCGCGCAAAATTAACTGGAACCATAAACACGAAAATTTGCGGGAGGCGGCCCGGGAGCTCGGTCTTGGCTTGGACAGCTTCGCTTTCCTGGACGATTCTGATTACGAACGCGAGCAAATGCGCCAGGCAATACCGGAGGTGCTAATCCTGAACGAAACCTCGGATCCGCTGCAGACGCTACGGGCTTTGTGGGAAACGGATGCTTTCGACTCGTTCTTTGTGAGTAGCGAAGATCGCCTCCGGCATGAAGACTACGCTTTGCGTGGCGCGCGGAACGCTGAAGCACACCGGGACGACCTGAAGGCGTTTCTGAAGTCCTTAGAAATGGAAGCCACCATCGAGGAAATCGGTCCGTCGAACATGGAACGAGTTGTCACCATGCTGGGCAAGACAAACCAGTTCAATCTGACCACACGGCGTCATTCGCGGGCGCAGGTGCAAGCGATGATGGAATTACCCGGTTCTATTCCATTGGCATTGCGGTTGCGCGATAAGTTCGGCGATCAAGGGATCATCGCTCTCTTGCTCGCGATTCCATCCGAGGGCAATGGAACCTTGGTAGTTGATAGTTTTCTGGTGAGCTGCCGGGCACTGGGGCGCGGGATAGAAGACGCTCTTTGGGCCGCAATGCTGCGTCGTGTCGACCGACAAAATGTTCGACGGTTAGACGCAGAGTACATTCCCACGGCCAAAAATAGCATCGTTGCCAATCTTTACGACCGACTCGGTTTGCAGCGGGTCGAGCACAACTTGTCTTCGACTCGTTATGTATCAGCGCCAGTCCCCGTCGTCGAATTCCCATCGTGGATCGCTGTTAAGGATGATACCAACAAACCATAGCGATACGTTGCTGCGGCTGTTGGTGGAATTCTTTGATCTGCCCGTAGATACCCGCCCAGAGAATATCAGGCAGCAGATACTGCCTTCCTGGGACTCTTTAGCGATGGTGCAATTAATTACAGAACTAGAGGGAAGGTTCTTAGTCAACTTTGATATCGAGGAGATCCAGCGACTTCGAAGTTACGACGAAATCCGAGATGCTTTGAGTAGGAAGGGTGTCTCCTTGGAAGTCCAGTTGAGTTCCAGAGTCTAGACAACAGCATGGATCAAGCAGATAGGCGTAACAGCGACGTTAATCCAGGGAAAGTCCGGCAGTTTCTGCTGACCAGATACTCTGAAGCAATCAAAGGAATGGGATTGAATCCAGTCGATGTCCCGGATAGCTTCGACTTCCTACTCAGCGGAGTGATCGATTCCTTCGGCATATTAGAGATGATCAGCTCCATCGAAGACGAATTCCGCATCAGATTGGATCTGGCCGAGCTGGACGCGGAACAGATCACAATACTGGGTCCACTGTCACTCTATGTGGCAGAAAATGCTAAGCCAAATTAACCTAGTAGCGGTTTAGTCGCCTCGCAGTTTGGTTTAACTATGATTGTCCGTTATCAGCAGGCACCGGTTTTTATCTACGAATTTCATCACCAGCTCGGCAGTATCCGCCGCGACCTGAACGAATTGAAGCTTCAGAAGCTTCTCCTCGGGGAAATTGAGGCTCTGAGCGGGGTCGGGTATCGCTACAACTTCGGGTTGAGCAAAGTGGAGACTCTTCTGAGCCTGACCACTGCTCCGTTATCCGCCGCTTTGCGGACTGCTGGAGAACCGCGCGCTCTGGTTTTCCAGCATTGTTACGTCGAGAGCGCGGTGATGCATTATGACGCTAGCGAAACTGACATAGCCCTGCGAAATCGTTACTTTGCTGGAGAGGTGATGAGAGAGCTGCAACTGGACCATGTGCCGTATTTCTGTTCGTTCGCCAGTGGCTGTGCCGGCTTCGTTTCAGTCTTGATTGCTGCAACCGGCCTGTTTCCATCTCCAGACGAACGTTGCGCCATCTGCGTGATGGCCGACAGCATGCCACCGGGGGTTCCGTACAATATGTTGCGGGAAAGAATTCTTGGTTCCGATCACAGCTCGGCCTTTGCAATCGGGCATGAGCAGCATGGCTATCAATTGTTAGGAGCCAATTATTACTCCACTACGCGCACGGCCGTTCCATTTGTCGAAATCGTGAAACTCACAGTGCAAATGATCCAGGAGCTTGCCACCAGCCTTGGTTTGGATTTGAGCCGAAGTGACGTGGCTATCCATTATCCGAATATTTTCCCGGACACCTGGAGAATGGTAACACGATATCTTCGAATACCAGATGTCGAGCACGTAGTAGATGGAATGTGCGATCGCGCACATTGCATGGCGACAGATTCTGTGATTTCGTTGGCAAAACTCCACCGGGGGCAGGAAGGACGTTTTCATATCGTTGTGAACTACGGTATCGGGCTTCATCTTGGCATTTGCATCTTGAAGGAGAAGGCACATGATTCGGAGAAGATCTGACGCCCCCGAGACCTTCTACCTAGCGGTAACCACGGGACTATGCGCGAGCGACTGCTTCCAGGGCTAAAAAACAGGATCCTCCAGACGCTTGCTCGAGTTGCACCGGGCGCGACAACTACGCGTGTGCTTCTCAACCGATGGCGAGGCGTTCACATTGGCAAGGATGTCTGGATCGGGTATGACACGATCATAGAAACGTCCTGCCCACATCTGGTCACTATTCGTGACCGTGCGCAAATTGGACTCAGGGTCACCATAATCGCCCATAACCGCGAACAGCAAGGTGTGGTGATTGAAGAGGATGCCGCGATCGGGGCGGGGGTGATCGTATTGCCAAACGTCACTGTTGGGCGCGGAGCCATCGTCACCGCCGGAAGCGTCGTCACCAAGTCGGTGCCGCCGAAAACTATGGTGCGAGGAAACCCGGCGCAGCCCATCGCCACAGTCGAGGTCCCATTTGCACTCGGGGTTTCGTTAAAGGAGTTCGCGAAGGGTCTGCGACCAATCCGATAGCGGTCGCGGATGGAACATTATGTAAGGCGAAAGTCACGGTCGCAACCGGTGAACAGAGCTGGCTCGGTCGATTATTTTCGGTTGACGCTTTGAACATGCTGGAACGCTTCGATGCTGGAAGCGGCGGCGCAGTGGCACGAGTGTATTCGGATTCAACTGGTCAAAAGACTAGGCAAATGCGCTGCGGACGGTCTCGTGCTTGCGACACATATTAGATGGTTTCTGGATGGGTTTATCGAAGGGTGCTTTGCGAAATAAATGGCCCGAACAAAATAAAATAAAATAATAAATAAATAAAAATATTTACTTGCCATGACAATTGATTCTGATACCAACGAAGATGGCGCATCGCGAGGGTCGACAAGTCGCAATTGTGAAAACGATCGGGACCCTTCTGTTTACTCTGATTTTGAGCGGCTTTTCCGTCCCGCGCTGCGGGGCCACGGTTTATCATTCCAACGGGTCGGTGGCGCATGTGCAGGCTTTGCACAATTACTTTGCGCAGAACGGCGATACGATCACGCTCCCCGCCGGAACATTTAGCTGGACTTCGCCTCTAAACATTACAAAGGGTATTACACTGCAAGGCGCTACGACTATCGTTGGCCCCTCCAGCAGGCCCACAGTTACCGATGCAACAATCATTCAGGACAACACTCCAAGAAGCGGCACTAGTGCAGGAATTATCAAGGTCGCGATCGATTCGAGCCAGTCATTTCGCTTGACGGGATTCACCTTCGCCCCGGGCAGCAGCACGACATATGCTGCCGGCGGGGGGGCTATTCATTTGCTTAGTCAGGATTCGTTTCCCTGCACCTCGATGCGCGTGGACCATTGCCATTTCGCTTCACTTTACCAAGGAAAAAACGTTTGGGTTAGCGGCTGGGTTTACGGAGTGGCGGATCATAATGTGATCCAATCTCGCAGTGCCACTCAGTCCTTTTTTATTGAACATCAAAACTATGGCGGGACTTCACAGATATATGGGAACGGATCATGGGCCGATTATCCATGGTATGGAACCGAGAAGTTCTTTTTCATCGAAGACAACACGATCGTTGGCAACGGCCTGGTTCAGACGAGTGGAATCATTGATTCATTTAACGGCGGAAGATATGTAGCTCGTCACAATGCTTTCAAGAATGCGCTTGCGTCTGACCACGGAACCGAGGGCGGACTTCCAAGAGGAATACGAGCCAAAGAAGTTTACGACAATACCTTTAACTGGACAATAACGCATAGCGAGGGCGGGCAACGATCAGGATCAAGCCTTTGGCATGACAATGCCTTCCTCGGCGTTGCGAGCGGCAACGGTAATCACACAGCTCTAGCGAACTTCCGTCAAACGCCCGCTCGGGCGCATCCGCTTTGGGGAATATCCGATGGAACAAGCCCGTGGGACGTAAACGATCCACACGGTCTTTTTGACTCTGGCACAGACACTAGCTCGAAGAATTCGACGGGAATAATCCATGATTCAACGAAAAATTGGACGCCGAATCAGTGGGTTCATTACAGCATCAAGAACACGAATCCAGCATCCAGGTCTTATGGGATGGGTTCATTCGTCATTTCCAACACGTCCAACACAATTACCTATTCGTATTATCCGTTTTCCGATGCTGGTGGTTATTTGATTTTTAATGCCGGGGACACTTATCAAATCCATCGGGTTATTACTACGATGGATCAAAATGGAAGGGGAAAGGGCGATCAAGTAATTGGAGCATCCCATCCAATCAATTGGACAACTCGCACTCCTCGGTGGACGAATGAAGCGCTAGAGCCGTGCTTATCGTGGAACAACGTTCACACGTCAGATGGACGTGTGTATGGCTTTGGCAGCACATCGTTCACAACCATCGCCGGTCGAGATTATTACAACCTCGGCGCGGGATTCGCTCAAGACTCTACTCCGCCGGCAGTCTCTTTAACTTACACGGCAGCGCGCAATGGCGTCGCTTATAGTGGCACGTTTGTTTACCCGCATCCTTTGGTAGTTCCTCCGGGCTGGAGCGTGGTGAGTGTGGCGGACTTTAATCTTGATGGCCACCCAGATTACGTCCTGTTCAAGCCCAGTACGCGCCAAACGGCGATCTGGTATTTGTCAGGAGTAACGCTTCTCGGCGGTGATTACGGTCCGACGCTGCCCAGAGACTGGGAACTGGCGGCGACCGGCGACTTTAATGGCGATGGCAAGCCAGATTTTGTCCTTTACAATGCGAGCACCTACCAAACAGCGGTTTGGTACCTGAACAACACTGTTTTTGTCGGAGGCGCCTATGGCCCGACTCTTCCTCCGGGCTGGAGCGTGGTGAGTGTAGCGGACTTTAATCTTGATGGCCACCCAGATTACGCGCTGTTCAAGCCCAGTACGCGCCAAACGGCGATCTGGTATTTGTCAGAAGTAACGTTTCTCGGCGGTGATTACGGTCCGACGCTGCCCAGAGACTGGGAAGTGGTGGCGACCGGCGACTTTAATGGCGATGGCAAGCCAGATTTTGTCCTTTGCAATGCGAGCACCTACCAAACAGCGGTTTGGTACCTCAACAACACTGTTTTTGTCGGAGGCGCCTATGGCCCGACTCTTCCTCCGGGCTGGAGCATGGTGAGTGTGGCGGACTTTCTTGGTGGCCACCCAGATTACGTTCTGTTCAAGCCCAGTACGCACCAAACGGCGATCTGGTATTTGTCAGGAGTAACGTTTCTCGGCGGTGCTTACGGCCCGACGCCGCCCAGCCGCTGAGAATTGGTGGCGACCGGCGACTTTAATGGCGATGGCAAGCCAGATTTTATCCTTGCACATTGCGAGCACCCACCAAACAGCGCTATGGTACATGAACAACAATGTTCGCATTGGCAGCGCTTACGGCCCCACGCTGCCGCCCGGCTGGAGCGTGGCCGTGCCTTGAGTGAGCTTTAGCCGTGACATGCCGCCAGCCAATCGTAAATTGTTGAAAGTGTTACAATGTTAAAAGGGTTGCGCTTCCCGGCTGGCGCTACCGATTCAATTTTTTAACCGTTCACGTCTTAGCGAACCTGCAACTCCCCGTTCACCCGCGCGTGCCCTACATCCGCCAGTTGGGGAGCTCAAAATCGACGAAGCGGCAATCTGGGCTAGCGGTTTAAGTGATGACCAAAGGTGAAATCGCCGCCATTTTGGAACCAAATCGCAGCACTGCTCGAATTGAGGGGCGAAAATCCATTTGCCAATGACCGGAACTCGTGGACAAGCGTGGGGGGGAGATTCTGGATGGGGTTATCGAAGGGGCTTGCGAAATAAATGGCCCGAACCGAGAAAATAAAATAATAAATAAAAATATTTAGTTGCCATGGCAATTGATTCTGATATGGAGGAAGGCCGCGCATCGCGCGGATCGATAAGCCGCAATTGTGAAAACGATCGGAACCCTTCTGTTTACTCTGATTTTGAGCGGCTTTTTCGCCCCGCACTGCGGGGCCACGGTTTACCATTCCGACGGGTCGGTGGCGAGTGTGCAGTATTTGCATAACGCGGCGTCAAACGGCGATACGATCACGCTCCCCGCCGGAACATTTAGCTGGACTTTGCCTCTAACAATTACAAAGGGTATTACACTGCAGGGTGCGACGACCATTACCGGGCCTGCAAGTAACCCCACAGTTACCGATGCGACAATCATTCAGGACAACACTCCAAGAAGCGGCTCCAACGTAGGAATAATCAATGTCGAGATCAGTTCGAGCCAGTCATTTCGCTTGACGGGATTAACCTTCGCCCCGGGCAGCAGCACAACATATGCTGCCGGCGAGGGGGCTATTCATTTGTTTAGTCAGGATTCGTCTCCCTGCACCTCGATGCGCGTGGACCACTGTCATTTTAATTTGCTTTACCAGGGCAAAGACATCTTTGTTTCAGGATGGGTTTACGGAGTCGCTGACCATAACGTGTTCGATTGTCGCGGAAATAGTTTTTCATTTCACATTTGGCATAATAACTATGGAGGGACTTCACAGATAAATGGGAACGGGTCATGGGCCGACTATCCATGGTATGGAACCGAGAAGTTCTTCTTCATCGAAGACAACACGATCAATGGCAGCGGCACGGTTGTGACAAGCGGAACCATCGACGCATGGAGCGGCGGGCGATGGGTAGCTCGTCATAATTACTGGAAAAATGCGCATCCGTCCGGCCACGGAACGGAGGGGGCACTTCAGCGGGGAATGCGCGCCTACGAAGTCTATGACAATACCTTTAATTGGACAATTAGTAATAGTGGAGGGTTGCAACGATCAGGGTCAAGCATGTGGCATGACAATTCTTACACCGGCATTGAGAGCGGCAGCCACACAGGGTTAGCGAACTATCGGGAAAAGTTCTTTCAGGGCGGAGTCTGGCACTGTGCTAATGGAACGAACCCTTGGGATGTAAACTCTCCGTACCTTTACCACAGTGGGGTGGACAACAGTTCGGTCAACTCTCAAGGAGTGGTTCACGATTCAACAAAAAACTGGACTCCTAACGGATGGGTAGGATACAGCGTAACCAACACAAATCCTGCTTCTACGTCTTATGGATTTGGTTCATATATTATTTCCAATACATCAAATACGATCACTTACTCTTACTATCCCGGCGACCAAGGTGGTCCGACGTTAATCTTCAACGCAGGCGATAGCTATTCGATCTACAAAATCCTTACACAGCTAGATCAAAATGGGCGAGGAAAAGGTGATCAAGTAATTGGAGCATCTAATCCGATAAATTCCACAACTGGAACTCCTTGGTGGACACATGAAGCGCTAGAACCGTGCTATTCATGGAACAATGTCCATACGCCAACGAACCACGCCTTGGGCTTTGTCAGCGGAGATTATCCGACGACCATCGTCAATCGCGACTACTACAACCTCGGCGCGGGATTTTTTCTTCATGACGCTACTCCATTGATAGTCTCTTCAACTTACACGGCAGCGCGCAACGGCGTCAATTATGTTGGTACATTTGTCTACCCACATCCCTTGGTAACAGCGCAATCAGCGCAACCGACTCCGACAGCGAGCGCTACACTGTGCTCCCTACTACAGCAACGCCTGGACCGACTCCAACGCCGACACCAACGGTTAAAGCGACTCCATATCCCACACCGAAAGCTAAAACGACGCCTACAACGAGTCCAGCTCCAACTCCAACATTGCCTCTAACCGCCCCACGCCCACGCCAACACCGGCACCGATTGTGTTGAACGCATCAGGGTATTTCGTTCACAAGCCCATTTCGTTTCGCTCACGTGGAGTGGCGCGCTCGGAACTCTCGTGAATGTTTATCCCGATGGCGTCTGATATCGATGACAGCAAACGATGTGGCAATACACTGATGACTCACCATTTCCGCAAAATAAGAAAAAAGGGCCAGAGAAAACTCGGAGAATAACATGGCTGAAAGCCCTGCTCCGGGCCACTTGCGTTTCCTCTCTGATGAGCGGGTGTTCGCCCACAATAGAAGAAACGAGGAAAAGTTTTCGGACCGACATTTTCTTTTGTGTTTTGTGATCCGGTATCTTATCAACTTTGTGCGTCTATCGACCACGCAATTCGCAAAAAAGCGTGACAAACGTGAAATGACGACTGCCGAAGAGGGGCCGCTCCCAAAAGCGACGTGTGGACGCGTGCGCACTCCGAAAGCTTTCGCGAAATAGAATAGGCTCCTCCCATGGATTTGGCACAAAGTGCTTTGGGAGTGCGATGTGTTCGCATCGCTTTCTGTGAGACTGTAAAAGCCTTGCCGACGCGATCGCACAAACCTGGCGCCAGAAAGAGATCATTGTTGTCGATGACGGTTCTACGACGCGGCTCTGGCAGTCGCGCGACAATTTGAGTCGAATGAAGTTCAGGTGGTGACACAGCCGAATCAAGGAGCAGCGGCCGCTCGAACCAAAGCATTTTCGTTGAGTCGCGGCGATACGTTCAATGGCTCGACGCGGACGACCTGCTTTCCCCAGACAAGGTCGCGCACCAGATGCAAGCAGCCGGGTAGACAAGGGAGTCCCGGCTTTGGCCGGTCCGGGCCGCCGAAGGTCGAGCTCCCAACATGCTCCGTATTTGGTCGATCCCGCCGACTTGCCAATCTTTCAAACGATGGTCAGCACTTCCTTCCCTCTGAACTCTGATCGCCGACCTCGTCGCATTTATCTTGCCTATCAACAATTTTTTAGAGTAAACAACGTTGCATGACGCAGAACAGGAGACACATGTGGGACGATCGAGAATTGCCGGGCACTGATACAGCTTATCGCAGACGTGCGTTGAGCCCGTCTTCTTGTCTTTTCGCTTTCCTGGTTTTTGCCGCGCTCACGTGCGGCGGCTGCCAGACCTCGCTACCGCCTTTGCCTAATCCGCCGGGTCCTAAAACAGCGGTAAGGCTCTCTCCCGGAGATACCATCAAGGTTTCCTATTCCGACGAGACCATCCCGGATCAAACGCAGAAAATTCGCAGGGACGGCAAGGTGAGTCTGCCGCTCCTCGGCGAATTGACGGCGGCCGGCAAGAGGGTTGCCGATTTTCAAGGTGAGCTCGTCAGCCTCTATGAACCGCAGCTTGAAAAGAGCGAAGTGCTGGTCACATTGGAGAGCGGCGCGGCAAACGTGATCGTGTCCGGATTTGCCAATAAACCGGGCAAACTCTCGTTTGATCGCCCCACGACTGTTTTCCAGGCGATTATGGAAGCGGGTGGAGTGAGTGACTATGGAAGCGTGAGCAATATTCATCTGACTCGCTTAATCAACGGAGAACAGCGCACCGAGACCCTTAACCTTAAACCGGCTATTCGCGGCAAGCCTACGAAACCAAAATATGTCCAGGACGGGGACGTGATTTACATCTCGCGGAGCTGGTTTTAGTTTGAGATGCCAGCGGGCGCGACTTGTAAACAGACATGATTTTGCCATGTCGAATTCACCGGCCCCGTAACCGCGTTGATTCGCTACCTCTCGCGCTCCTGTTCGCCACATGTTTGCTCACTCCAGTTACTACAGCAATGGGACAATACGCGACGAGTTCGACGTCAGAAGGGGCTGGTGCCGGCGGGGGGCGATCTGTTCCCATTGAAATCACAGCCGGCGTGGACATCGGCTACGACGACCACGTTATCGGGACCAACGCTAGCACGAGCTCGAGCAGCCCAGGCTCATTTTTCGCGAGAGAAAACCTTGTGCTAGCTTATAATCACCCCGGGGAACGGACAGAAGTTCGTCTGCTCGCTATCGGACGCTCTTCCCAGTTTTTCGATCTGGGGACGGACGACAAAGACGTGAACGTCACTGGGTCGCTCACGCATAACTTCTCGACACGGCTTTCCTTCCGCGCCGACATTTACGGCGCCTACCAGACCGAGCCCAATTTCCAATCCAACGTTGGCCCGGAAAACGTGCGCGCTCCTCACTTCGACACGAACGATATTTTCTCGGTTACCTATCATTGGCTACCACGAGTATCCACCGTAACAAGCTACACCTTCCAGCGCATTAAGTATGAGTCGTCGCCGTCGGTCGGATTATCTCAGGACCGGTTCCAGAATACGCTTGCCGAGCGGCTTCAATTTAGCCTGACAAGGCGCACGAACTTGGTTGGAGAATATCGTTTTGAAATCGTAGATTACGACACCGCCCCGCGCGATTCCACGATTCACTTTGCTCTCGCTGGTCTCGATCATCGTTTGACCGAGCACCTAATGATTAACCATCGTTTGACCGAGCACCTAATGATTAACCTGCTTGGGGGTGAATCATTTCGTTCTTTCAAAGACGACGGCGACACGATCAACCCATACCTTGAAGCGAAGCTTGCTTATCAGGGCAGCAATCATTCGGTAAGCTGGAAGACAAGCTATGGAGTCGAACAGCCCACTACGGCCACCGCGTTGGGCACGACGACGATCCGAACCGGCCTGAACGTCGCGTACGATCTAACTTCGCGGATCAACTCGAAGGCTGGAGTTTATTATCATCACAATGAAAACCAAGGGCCATCTGGAGCCAGCTCGGCAGGCTCGCAGGATGCCTTGCAATTTACCCTCGGTCTCAAATATACGATCAATAAGCATTTCGCGTTGCACGTTGATTACGAGCACACCGCCCAGAGCTCGTCAGGAGGGACGTCAGGCTACTCGCGGAATCGTTACTTCGGCGGATTGACCTACACCTATTGAGAATCTACAGACGGAGTAGCTAGCCCAGGGGGAGCTTCCCGGCTAAAATCGACACTACGGAGTCAGCTAAGAGAAGTGGTTGCAAAACTCTGATTTACCCTCACACAACCCTTTCCCAAAGATAGAGGTGGTCCCTTCTTCCTGTAGGAGAAGGCTAAGATGAGGGCTCTTTCCAAATGATTAATCGGTTGATTTCACTTTTGAAACCACTTGTCGGAGAAACAATCTAGAAATGTCGTCCTCACAAGAAGGCGCTGCTGCTCGCGAAACCATCATTCCCACGCAAACAGGGAACGGCTCCGGATCTACTCCGCCGCCGCAAAGCCAGAAATGGCGGTTTTGGGGAGGCGCGTGTTTTGCGATTGTGCTGCTAGTAGCTTTCGCCAAGCCCCTACTGGTGCTGATAAATTACGCAGCCGGGAGCCAGCTGTATTCATACATTTTATTGGTACCGTTCGTTTCTGCTTACCTGCTTTACCTCCGGCGTGATCAATTACCGAAAAAGTACGTTGTCGATCTCCCGCTTGGAATCGTGTCCCTGGCCGGCGGTCTCGGCGTTTTGGTGTTCACCTACTGGTTGGATTTCGCGGGGCGAGCGCCGGCCTATAATGATCGCCTCGCGCTGCTGACCCTGTCGTTCCTTTGCTGTCTTGCGGCAGGAGGTTTTTTCTTTTTCGGACGTGCCTGGATGCGAGCAGCCGCTTTTCCCCTGGCCTACCTCATTTTCATGGTGCCGATGCCGGATGCGATGAGAGATGCGCTCGAGACGGCTTCGAAATCTGCCGCGGCGGAGGTAGCCAATCTTCTTTTCCACCTCAGTGGCACGCCTTTTCTCCGGGCGGGCGCTATTTTCCAATTGCCGAACATCACGATCGAAGTTGCACAGGAATGCAGCGGCATTCGCTCGAGCTGGGTGCTTTTCATGACTAGCATTCTGGCCGCCAATTTATTCTTGAAGACGCGGTGGCGGCGTTTTGCGATTGTCGCTTTCGTCATTCCGCTCGGCATTTTACGGAACGGATTTCGCATCCTCGTGATTGGGCTTCTCTGCGTGAATGTAGGCCCGCAGATGATTCACAGTCTAATCCACCGCCGCGGCGGGCCCATCTTTTTCATGCTTTCGCTGATTCCATTTTTTCTGGTGTTGTGGTGGCTGCGCAAGGGTGATGCCCGAAGCCGACAACCGGAATAATGCTGAGCTTCGGGCACTTCCCTTCGCGCAAGTTTTTGGGAACTTTGCCTTCCAGTTTCCGTAGAAGTGCGTGTGCACTGTGTAACACTCGACCTCATCTTCGGCGTGATCCTAGGTGAGCTTGACTCAAATTTCGCTACGTTTCGCGCCCGAAGCGCGTGTCTTGCTGAACGAATGAGGTCTCGATTTTAGCTATCGCTCGGAGACATGGGCCGCAGCTTGAGCTGCATTGAAAATGCCATTTATTACATCAGATTGGAGGGAATTGTGAGCCCGAATTCCGTACTAGCTTTAGCTGCCGCGACATTCAGTGCCGCTCTGGCCGTGGCCGCGGCTTGCCGAAGGCGCCGTTCGCTTGCGACGTGGTGTTTCTCAGCCGGGATGCTGACTTTCGCGCTGGAAAGTCTGTTCGGCGCGATATGGCACGACGCGCTTCTTCCTGAAAAGGCGGCCTTTTGGGAAACTCTTACCTTGATAACGAAGTCATTTCTGCCGGGGATTTGGCTTTGCTTTAGCCTCACGTATTCGCGTGGAAACTCCGGCGGATTTCCGGTGAGATCCCGATTTCTCGTCCTCGCGGCGTTTTTAGTCCCAGTAGGCGTGTCCCTGATTTTCCGGGATCAATTAGCGCCGATTTTTCCTCACAACGAGTCTGGCGGAAATTGGTGGATCGGCTCTCATGCAGCGGCCAAAACACTGAATGGCCTTCTCCTCATGGCCGCGGTGCTGGTTCTGGTGAATCTCGAAAGGACCTTCCGATCGGCTGTCGGAACGATGCAGTGGAGGATAAAGTTTATGGTTCTTGGCCTCGGGATCGTCTTCGGAGCCAGGATTTACACCTTAAGCCAGGCGCTGCTTTTTTCCGGAGACATCATGGCCTTAATCGACGTCGAAACAGGGGCGCTGCTAATTGGGTGTACATTCATCGTGATAGCTTTTCTTCGGAGTGGTTTCGCCGAAATCGATGTTTATCCGTCCCATGCCGTTCTGCGCACTTCCCTGACGGTGCTTCTGGCAGGGGCATACCTTTTCATTGTCGGCGTGCTTGCCCAGGTCGTAGCGCGGGCTGGCGGGTCTGCAACTTTCCAGCTCCAAGCCTTCGTGGTGCTCTTGGGCTTCGCCCTCCTGGCCGTGCTATTGCTTTCCAATCGGATCCGGCAAAATATCCAATGTTTCGTTAGCCGGCATTTTAAAAGGCCGCAGTATGATTTCCGCCAGATATGGACGCGCTTTACCCAATGCATGTCCAGCGTGGTCGATCAATCCGGCCTGTGCGCCGCAGCCGCAAAATTGATCTCTGAGACCTTTAATGTCTTGTCGGTCACTATCTGGCTATTTGATGAGCACGACCGGCTCGCCTTCGCAGCGTCCACCTCGAGATCAGAACGTGAGGCCAACGACGCGCTCCCAGACTTGGCCGGCTCGGAGCCGAATCTAACGAGTATACGTGGGCTTTCCAAACCTTTTGATTTGGAAAAAGCGAAAGGCGATTATGCGGAGAGCTTGAGACAAATCAGTTCGAGTCAATTTCGCACTGGAGGAAATCGGGTTTGTACCCCCTTATGGACGGGAGATCGCGGCATCGGCATGGCGATCCTGGCAGATCGCGTCGGTGGCGTTCCCTACACGGTTGAAGAACTGGATCTGCTGAAATGCATGGGGGACCAGATTGCAATGGGTCTGGTGAACCTTAGGCTTACCGAAGAGATTATGCGGGGAAAGGAACTGGAGGCCTTTCAAGCCATCTCCGCATTCTTCGTTCATGATTTGAAAAACGCGGCCTCAACCTTGAATCTGACGCTTCAGAATCTGCCTGTGCATTTTGATGACCCCATTTTTCGACAAGACGCCTTGCGCGGGATCGGTGAAACCACAAACCGTATCAACCAGCTTATCAGCCGCGTCGGCGCCCTGCGACACCTTGAACTCAAAGTCGTGGAACTGGACCTTAATCTGCTTGTCGCTGACGGGCTTGAAGTCTTAAACGGCGCGCCGGAAATAAACGTCGTGAAGGAGCTTCACCTGGAGCCAAAACTCCAGGTGGACCGGGATCAATTCGGCAGTGTAATCACTAATTTGCTTCTCAATGCTCGCGACGCACTCGGACCTGGAGGCGAGGTGAGAATTGAGACGAGGCAAAGCGACGGTTGGGCAATCCTTTCGGTCGCTGACAATGGGTGCGGGATGAGCCCGGCGTTCCTCAGGACCTCTCTTTTCCGCCCCTTTCAGACAACAAAGAAGAAGGGACTAGGCATCGGTATGTTTCAGTCCAAGATGATTGTCGAAGCGCATCGGGGGAAGATTCAGGTAGAAAGTGAACCCGGCGCCGGCACAACTGTCCGGGTAATGTTGCCTCTTCAACGCCAAGAAGCATGAACCCCAAAGTTCTCATTGTCGATGACGACGAAGCGATCCGGACGCAGATGAAATGGGCGCTGAGCGAGGATTACGAAGTTCATTTCGCCGAAGACCGAAGAGGAGCGCTTGAAGCCTTTGAGGCCAATCCCCCGGCGGTAACATTGCTTGATCTGGGCCTCCCCCCTCGCCCCAATGAGTGCGATGAAGGATTAGCAGTGTTGCCCGATCTCCTCGCTGTCGATAGTACCGCCAAAATCATCATTATTTCCGGACAGAGCGAAAAACAGAACGCCATCGAGGCGGTTGGCGCGGGCGCTTACGACTTCTTGTGCAAGCCCGTGGTGATGGAGGAATTGAGGCTGCTGCTTCGGCGATGCATCCACGTGGCGGAACTCGAGAAAGAGTACCGCGAGTTACAACAGAGCCAGCGCTCCGATGTGTTTGAAGATATGCTCGGCACCAGTCCACAAATGCAGGCAGTCTTTGCTTTCATTCGCAAGGTGGCCGGGCCGAATG
>Ga0193727_1000362_pt1 | contig 17295 bp, 9 predicted proteins | sample H2c2metaG_FD_143051 | JGI IMG/M metagenome (GOLD analysis project Ga0193727, IMG submission 143051) | Soil microbial communities from a riparian zone of the East river system, Colorado, United States - H2c2 | ecosystem: Environmental > Terrestrial > Soil > Riparian zone | place: USA: East River...
CAGCGCCTGGCCGACCTCGTCGTGAATCTCGCGGGCGATCCGGGTGCGCTCCTCTTCCCGGATCGCCTCGAGGCGGGCGGCGAGAGCCCGCAGCTGCGCCTCGGTCCGCTTGCGCTCCGAGACTTCCATCATCGAGCCGACCATGCGGACGGGGCGGCGTTTCGCGTCATGCATGACGTAGCCGCGGTCGTAGATCTCGGCGTACCCGCCGTCCTTGCGCCGGAAGCGGTACTCATCGGACCAGGAGGTCTCGCCGCCGTCGATCGCGGCACGAATCCCGGTGATCACACGCTCCCGGTCGTCGGGGTGCAGCCGGTTGTACCACGATGCGGCGCCCGGCTCGATTTCATCGGGGGCCCAGCCGAACATCTTCTGCAAGCCGTCTGCCCACCAGAGCGCATCGGTCACCAAATCCCAGTCCCACACTGCGTCGTTCGTGGCCCGGGCCACGAGCTGCAGGCGTTCTTCCGACTCGCGCAGCGCCTGCTCGGTCTCCTTGCGCTTGGTGATGTCACGCGTGATGCCCAGCAGCGAGTGAATCTCGCCCTGCGGGCTCCGCAGCGGCACCGCGTGCGTCTCGAGCCAACGCCGGGTCCCCTTGAACCCGATGATCTCGAATGCGAGTGTCCCGGTGTCGCCGGCGAAGATCCGCCGCGAGAGGGAATTGAATGCTGCGTGGTACTCGGGCGCCACGATGTTCAAGACACTCTCCCCAACGATCTGGTCGAGCGCGTCGGCCTCGATCATCATGAGGCCCGCAGGGTTCATCGTGACGACCCGCCCGGCGCGATCGAGGACCTTCACGCATTCCGGCTCCGCGTCGATGATCGCCCGCAGGCGGCCCTCGTTGTCGGCGAGCCGTTCCGCGGCGCGCTTCCGTTCGGTGATGTCTACCGCGACGCCCATGCCGTAGCTGACGGCCCCCGTGCCGTCGCGGATCGGCAGCAGGTGCACGGCGTGCGTGCGACCGCCGTAGGATTCTTCGAATTCGACGATGTCGCCCCCCAACGCCTGGCGCCGGAGCCGCGCCAGCCGTTCGGCCACGTCGGGAGGGACGACGTCCCAGATCGTTCGGCCTTCCAGGGCCTCCTTGGACATGCCCACCCCGGCGAGGCTCGATCCGTCCACCAGCACGTAGCGCAGGTCGTGATCGAAGAGGAACACCGACGTATCGGGGAGGTTCGTGGCCAGCGCGCGGTATCGCGTTTCGCTGAGGCGCAGGGCGTCGACGGACCGGCGGCGTTCTGTGACGTCCTGCACGAAGGCTTCGAAGTACTGCGCCTGGCCCGCGCGGTTGTCGACCAAATGGGCCGTGATCTGGACCCACAACGGCGTGCCGTCCCGTTTCCGCCACTCCACCTCGATGGTCCAGGGCTTCGTCGATTGGCCGTAGCGGGCGATGAGCGCGGCGCGATCCTCGGGGCGCAGGTAGATGTCGCGGCCGAGATCCAGCTCGCGCAACTCGTCGGTGGTCTCGTAGCCGAGAATCGTCGCGAGCGCCGGATTGGCGAGGAGGATGCGGCCATCCAGCGTGGATTGGAAGATGCCGACCGACGCGAGCTCAAAGATCTCGCGGTACTGGCGTTGCGATTCGCGGAGCGCTCCCTCCGCGCGCTCGAGCGCGGCGCGCAGCTGCGCGGACGCGACCGCCGGATCGAGGTGCGCCTGCGTCACGCGGGCGTCATCCGTCCAGGGTCTCGCGCACTTTGCGGAGGAGCACGTCGGGGGAGAACGGCTTCTGGAGGAAGGCGCTGCCGCGTGTCAGTGCGCCCTTCTGCACCGCCGCGTCGCCCGGGTAACCCGACATGTACAAGATGCGGATGCCGGCGCGGCGCGCGGCCATCTGCTGCGCCAGCTCGCGGCCGCTCATCCCGGGCATGACGACGTCGGTCAGCAGCAGCTGGATCTCGCCGCCATGGCGCTCCACGATCCGCAGAGCATCGGCGGGGTCGGACGCGCACAGAATCGTGTATCCCTCGGCCTCGAGCGCGCGGCAGGTCAGCGACAGCACGGCGGCGTCGTCCTCGACGACGAGCAGCGTCTCCGAGCCGTGCGCGACGGTGGGGCGGGGGGCTGCCGGCGCCGGCGCCGCCGGCGGCCGGTGGACCCGCGGCAAATACACTTTGAAACTGCTGCCTTGGCCGACTTCTGTGTAGACCGAGATGTGCCCCCCACTCTGCTTCACGATGCCGTAGACCGTGGCGAGCCCCAGGCCGGTGCCCTTGCCGACCTCCTTGGTCGTAAAGAACGGCTCAAAGAGGTGGGCGCGGACGGTGGCGTCCATGCCCGTCCCCGTATCGGTGACTGCGAGCATCGTGTAGGCGCCTGGGGAGGCCCCGAGGTGCTCCTGCGCGTACTCCGCATCGAGCTCGACGTTGGCGGTCTCGATCGTCAGCCGGCCGCCCTCGGCCATCGCGTCGCGGGCGTTGACGACGAGATTCACGAGCACCTGCTCGACCTGACTGGGGTCGGCGCGCACCCGGCCCAGGTCTGGAGCCGGGACCGTGACGAACGCGATGTGCTCACCGATGAGCCGTCGCAGCATCCGGTCCATGTCCGCCACCACGACGTTGAGATCGAGGATCTCGGGTTGGAGCATCTGGCGCCGGCTGTAGGCGAGGAGCTGGCGCGTGAGCCCGGCCGCGCGCTCGGAGGCCTTGCGGATCTCCTCCACGTCGCCGCGCATCGCGTCGCCCGCGGGCAATTCACGCAGCAGCAACTGCGTGTTGCCGAGAATCGCCGTGAGCAGATTGTTGAAGTCGTGGGCGATGCCGCCGGCGAGTTGCCCGACGGCTTCCATCTTCTGTGATTGGCGAAACTGCTCTTCCAGACGGCGCTGCTCGGAGACGTCGCGCTGGGTTCCCCAGACCCGGACCAGATGCTCGTTTTCGACGAAACCGACGACATTGTTCAAGAACACCCGCGGCCGGCCCTCCCGGTCCCGCTCCCGCGTCTCGGAGTCGGCGAGACGGTACCCGGCGCGAATGAAGGTGCGCATCTGCTCCCGGTTCGCCGGATCGGTCTGGTCGTGCAGGTCGGCGAGCCGCGAGCCCACCAGCTCGCGCGCCTCCGCAAACCCGTACATCCGGGCCATCGCGTCGTTGCACTCCGCCACGATGGCACTGGTGTACATGGCGTCGACCTGCTCGTCCTCGGGCAGGGTGAGCGGGACGGGCGGCTTGAACTCGAGGCGCGACACGCCTTCCGAGCTGTGCGCGATGAATGTGCGGTAGCGCTCTTCGCTCTGGCGCAACGCGCCCTCGGCCTGTTTGCGCTCGGTAATGTCGACGCCGATCGCCAGCCAGCCGCCTTGCGCCAGCGGGACGTTCGCCCACGTCGTATCGAGGATGCGGCCGTCACGCGTCCGGGTGCGGAAGTCGATCCACTGGCTTGTCGGCGCCCCGATGGAGTCCTTGACGCGTCGCCGCTCGGCGGGGTCGGGATACAGGTCCGCGAAGATGTCGCTGGCGCGCGCGTCGTCCATCGTGAAGCCGAGCACGCGTGTCCACTCGCTGTTGCCCCACGTGATGAGGCCGGTCGGATCGAGGAACACGAGCATGACGGGGATGTGCTCCACGATCTGCTGCAACAGGTCGCTCTGGCGGCGCAGGGCGTCCTCGGCGCGCTTGCGCTCGACCGCCATGGCGATCTGGGAGGAGACGAAGATGAGGATCTCCTTGTCTCCCGGGCCGTAGCGGACACCCTCCGAGTAGCTCTGCGCTGCGACGACGCCGATCGTCCGATCCTTGGCGACGAGCGGCGCGCCCACCCAGTCGATCGAGGGGGCCCCGATCAGCTCCACTTCGCCGCGCGCTACCAAATCGTCGTACACGTCGGGCGTCGCGAGCAGCGGCGCGCCGGTGCGCAGCACGTACTCCGTCATGCCGCGCCGCAGCGGCCGCGGCCGGGTGTCGTGCTCAGGATCGGCTTCGTCCACGAAGTACGGGAAACTGAGACTGTCGGTCGCGTCGTCGTACAAGGCGACGTAGAAATTGTGGGCCGGCATCAGCTCGCCGACGATGCGGTGCACCTCGGTCAACAACCCGTGCAGGTTTTCAGCGGCCAGCGCCGCTTCGGAGATTCGGAAGGTCGCCTGTTGGACGCGCTCGGCGCGGCGGCGCTCGGTGACGTCGTGGGTCAGGCCCAGCAGGGACTCGACCGGGCCGGTGCCGTCGCGCCGCAGCGGCACCATCTGCGTCTCGAGCCACCGCCGAGCGCCCTTGAAGGTCGTCACCTCGAACTCCAGGCGGTCCGGGGTCCCGCCCGCCACCCGCGCCACTAACGCGCGGAACGCCGCCTGATGTTCCGGGACAACGAGGTCGATCACCCGTTGACCCACGACCTGATCGGCGCGTTCCGCGTCGAGCATCGCGAGCCCCGCCTGGTTCATCTGGAGCAAGGTGCCGTTCGCGGTGAGCAGCTTCACGCATTCGGGAGAGGCCTCGATGATCGTGCGCAGCAAGGTCTCGCGCTCGGCGATCGTGGCGAGGGCGTCGCCGGACGGGCGAGCCGGTGCAGCGCGGGTGCGGGGTTTCGGTTTCGAGGGCTTTCGGGGCCGTTCAGCCATGAGTCACGAATCTATGGCCCGGGGGGCGGCTTCGCCTAAGTCGTTCCTAATCGTGGAGCGGGCGACCCAGTACCTCGCGGACCTTGCGCGCCAGTCCGTCGACCGTGAACGGCTTCTGCAGGTAGGCGATTCCGGACTCCAGCACGCCGTGACGCACGACGGCGTCGTCCGTATACCCCGACGTGAACAGCACTTTCGTGTCGGGACGCAGCCGCGCGAGCTGGTCCGACAGTTGGCGGCCGGAGAGTCCCGGCATCACGACGTCGGTGAGGAGCAGGTGGATTGGGCCTGGGTGGTCCGCCGCGATGCGCAGGGCCTCCGCGCCGTTCGGGGCGTCCAGGACCGTGTACCCCTGCCGAGCCAGCGCCTGGTGTGTCACGGCGCGAACCGCGTCGGCGTCCTCGACGAGCAGCACCGTCTCGGTGCCTCGGGGAGAGCCGGCGGAGGCAGGAGCGGCCGCGGTGGCGGTGGCTGCAGCATCCACGCGCGGCAGATAGATCTTGAACGTCGTGCCGAGCCCCGGCTCCGAGTAGACCCAGATGAACCCGCCGCTCTGCTTGACGATTCCGTACACCGTGGCGAGGCCGAGTCCCGTCCCTTTGCCGGGGCCCTTGGTGGTGAAGAACGGTTCGAAGATGCGCGCCTTGGTCGCTTCGTCCATGCCGACGCCCGTGTCGCTCACGGCGAGCATCACGAAGCGGCTGACCGGAGCCGCGTCCTGCTCGCGGGCGTACTCCGGATCGTGTTCGACGTTGGCGGTCTCGATTGTCAGTTTGCCACCCGTCGCCATGGCGTCGCGGGCGTTCACGGCCAGGTTCATCAAGACCTGCTCGAGCTGTCCCACGTCCGCTTTCACCGCGCCGGTGTCCGAACCGAGCACGGTCACCAGATCGACGTCCTCTCCGATGACGCGGCGGAGCATCTTCTCGACGCCGTGGACCACGTCACCGAGGTCGACGACCTGGGGCGTCAGGACCTGCTGCCGGCTAAAAGCCAACAACTGGCGGGTGAGGGCGGCCGCGCCGTCGGCCGCCTTCCGCACCTGCTCCACGTCTTCTCGCTTGGAGTCACCGGCGGCGAGGTCCTCGAGCAGCAGGTCGCAAGACGTCGTGATCACGGTGAGGAGGTTGTTGAAGTCGTGCGCGACGCCGCCGGCGAGGCGGCCCACCGCTTCCATCTTTTGAGACTGCACGAGCTGCGCCTGCAGGCGCCGTTGCTCGGTGATGTCTCGAGCGAAGGTCTCGTAGTACTCCACGTGACCGGCGGCACTCCGAATGGTGCGCACGCTGAGCTGCACGCTGAGCACGCGGCCGTCTTTCCGTCGCCAGGTCGTTTCCAACTCGTCGTACACGCGATCGGTGTTGATATCCCGCGCCAGGAGGCGTTGCCGCTCGGTGGGGTCGGCGTAGACGTCGCGCGCCATGTCGAGCTGGAGGACTTCGTCGGCGGAGCCATAACCGAGCAGCTGGACCAGAGCTTCGTTCACGGCGACGAACCGGCCGTCCGACGTGGAGCGGTAGATCCCGACGGGCGCGTGTTGCACCATGGTCGCGAAGCTCGCCTCGGTCGCGCGCAGCGCGGCCCGGGCCTTCGCCTCGCGGAGCTCACGTTCGACGGCGGGGATGAGGCGTTTGAGCTGGCCTTTGGTCACCCAGTCGTTGGCGCCCGCCTTCATGGCGGCGACGGCCATGTCTTCGGTGAGGGTGCCGGACACACTAATGAAGGGAACGTCGAGGCCCCGTCCGCGCACGAGCACCAGCGCCGCGATGCCGCTAAATCCCGGCATGCTGTGATCGCCGATGACGAGGTCCCACTCCTGGCGATCGAGGGCGGCCGCGAGCGTCGCCTCGGTCGCGACTCGCTCATGGGCGGGCGCGTACCCGCCGCGCTTCAGCTCGCGCAGCAGGAGTTGTGCGTCGTCTTCGGAGTCTTCGACCAGCAGGAGGCGGATGGGTACGCCCATGACATCTCTAGGGACTAAGTGAAACACGCTAGCAATCCGTGCGAGCGCGGGCAATGTCAGTTTTGTCCTACAGCGTGAGGAGCATCACACAACGTGGGAAGCTCCCGAGGCAGGACTCGAACCTGCGACCCGCCGGTTAACAGCCGGCTGCTCTACCAACTGAGCTACTCGGGAAGGGGCGGGAAATATGGCTCGGCGGGAGGTTCAGTTCAACTGCCGCCCGGTCGCGGCGCGTCAAGTAGCTCGCGGACCTTGCGGGCGAGCGCGGCCGGACTGAATGGTTTTTGCAAGAACGTCGTACCCGGGTCGAGCAGGCCGTGGCGCACGATCGCTTCGTCGCTGTACCCGGATATGTAGAGCACTCGGAGATTCGGGCGCACCTCGAGCAGTCGACGGGCGAGCTGCAGGCCGCTCTCACCGGGCATGACGACATCGGACACGAGGAGGTGGATGATGCCGTTGTGGGCCTGCGCGACCGCCATCGCATCCGCCGGCGTACGGGCCTCGAGCACGGTATAGCCCAACCTCTTCAAGACATCGCGCGCCAGCGGGAGGAGCAAGGGATCGTCTTCGGCGAGGAGCACCGTTTCAGTACCGGCGACGGTTCCCAGCTCCGGTGGCGCCGCGACAACGTCTGTGGGCGCGTCGACGCGCGGCAGGTAGATCTTGAACGTGGCGCCCCGGCCGACCTCGCTGTACACCCAGATGTAGCCGCCCGACTGCTTCACAATGCCGTACGCGGTCGCCAGGCCCAAGCCCGTCCCCTTGCCGGCCTCCTTGGTCGTGAAGAACGGCTCGAAGATCCGGGTCTGGGTCGCCGGGTCGATGCCGACGCCGGTATCGCTGACGGCGACCATGACGTACCGCCCCGGTACGACGGGCCGGTGCGTCTGGGCGTAGTGCTCGTCGAGGGCCACGTTCCCGGTCTCGATGGTGAGTTTCCCGCCGGTCGGCATGGCATCGCGCGCGTTGACGACCAGATTCAAGAGCACCTGCTCGATCTGGCCCTGATCGGCGCGGGTGTTCCCCAGATCAGCCGCGAAGTGCGCCTGCAGCTCGACGTCCTCCCCGAGCATTCTCTGCAGCATGTTCTGGAGATCGCCGACGACATCGTTCAGGTTCAGCACGACCGGCTGGAGCACCTGCTGCCGGCTGAAGGCGAGGAGTTGGCGGGTGAGGGCCGAGGCACGTGTGGCCGCGGTGCGGATCTCGGTCACGTCCGCCTGCGCGGCGCTGCCCGGCGGCAGGTCTTCGGCGAGGAGATCCGCATAGCCGAAGATGGCCGTGAGGAGATTATTGAAGTCGTGCGCGATCCCACCCGCCAGCCGCCCCACCGCCTCCATCTTCTGCGACTGGCGTAGCTGCTGCTCGAGCTGGTTGCGTTCGCTGATGTCCCGGATGAAGGCGCTGAAGATCCACGACTGCCCCAGGCGAATCGGCGCGACGGCGAGCTCGACGGCGACCTCTGTACCGTCGCGCCTGAGCGCAACGAGCTCGAGCCGCCGGTTGAGAATCGGGCCCTCGCCGGTCTCCAGGAAGTGCTGCAGGCCGTGCCGGTGCGCGTCCCGTTGCAGGGGAGGCACGATGACGTCGGCGACGTGTCGCCCGATGACCTCACCAGCCGGCCAACCGAAGATGGTCTCCGCCTGAGGGTTCCAGGTCACGATGGTGCCGCGGTCGTCCATGGAGATGTGGGCGTCGAGCGCCCCCCGGACAATCGCGGCCAGCCGGCCCTCCGACGCCTGCAGGCGCCGCTCCACCAGCCGGGCACCGACACCACCGAGGACGATGAGACCGAGCGCGATGAGCGCGAGACGCCGCAGGAGACGGCGAGCGGAGGCGACGACGCGGGCCCGGGGAAACTCGACCAGGATGTGCCACGGCGTACCACGAATGGGCGCCCTCCAGCCGACGAACCCTCCTCGCCCTGGCCGCTCGTACTCGATCAGGCCGGCTCCCTGAGTGACGGGCGCCGGAGGAGCCTCGACTCGATCGTTGAGATCGGTCCAAAGATCTCCGCGCGTGTTCCCAATCGAGAGCGCGGCGTCCGGCCCGATGAGCCCCGTGATCTGTGCGAGCATTTGCGGTGGCGTCTTGACCCGGCGCCAATTGACGATGTAGCCCCTTGTGCGCCCTCCGTCCGACACGGGAGCGATCACCGGAAAAAAGATGAGCGAGTCACCGAGCGCGCGAAGCGGCCCGATCGCCCCGCCGGCTACGCTTGCGGCCGAGTCCGCGAGCGCGCGGGCGTCCGACAATGGGAGGGGGGGCAGGGGGAAGCCGACGGCGAGCACGCGTAAGCCTGTCGTGTCCCACAGCTCAACAGCCGCATTGAGCGAGTCGAGCGAGGTCAACCGGGCCAGCGCGGCCAGGGCCGCGGTGCGAGTACGCACTTCGGGCCGAGCGGCCAGCTCTTGCACTTCGGCGAAGCGCCGAGGAAGACCAGTCCTCAGGTTGTCGTGGAGCTGCTGCGTGACGCGTTCGAGGCGTTCTCCAGCGGCCTCGATCGTCGACCGTTGGACGGCGGTGTAGGCCACCCACCAAAAGCCGCCGATCACGACCACGAGTAGCCCACTAATGAAGAGGGGCAGCTTGAGTTCGGTCGGAAGCCTGAGGCTCACGTCACGGCCCGCGTAGAATGCCCTAGCATGTCGCAAGAAGACGGACGCCGCTGTCAGCCGATTCCTACAGAGCGACCTCCCCCCTCGGCCGGGGTACCTCGGCCAGAATCATACCGGCCACAATCAACCCGGCCCCAGTCCATTGGGTTATCGACAACCGCTCGCCGAACCACAGCCACGACGCGATCGTCGCGAACACCGGCTCGAAACACAACAGCAATGCCGCTCGCGCCGACGACATCTCGCGCTGCGCCCGCATCTGCCACACGAGCGCCGCAGCGGTGGCGACAACACCGGTATAGATGAGGGCGGCGCCGAGCGCCAAGGACCACTCGACCCGGATCGGCTCGAGCAGCGCCGCCGCGATGGCGGCACCGACCGTCGTCCCGGCCAGCTGGAGCCACACCAACCGGCGCGCGTCGTGCCGCCGGGACAATTCCGTGACCGCGACGATATGGCCGGCGAACACGAACGCCGTGATCAGGGTCCAGAGGTCGCCGCGGTTCAAGCCCCCTGCGCCGGGCGCGGTGAGAAGATAGATCCCGACGCCGGCAATGCCGACGGCCACCGCCACCCACCACCGCAGCCGTTGCCGGAGAACCGTGAAGGCGACGACGGGCGCCAGCACCGACGAAATCGCCACGATGAACGCCGACCGAGCGGGCGTCGTGTATTGCAGGCCCACGGCCTGTGTGGCAAAGCCACTTGCGAGCAGGAGCGTCAACACCAGCCCACCGCGTAGCTCGGACGCGGACCACGATCCGCGGAAGCTGACGAGCGGAGCGAGCGCCAGCGTGGCGATCGCGAACCGCATGCTCAAAAACGCCAGCGGCGAACTCGCCGCCAGCGCGCTCTTCACGACGACGAAGCTGATGCCCCAGACGGCCGTCGCGGCGACGATGAGTCCATCCGCCCGCCGCGACGTCACGCCAACCCCTCGAGGTATCTCCCCGTTACCGATTCAGCCACGTGAGCGACATCCTCCGGTGTTCCTTGCGTCACGATGCGGCCACCCTCCGCTCCAGCTCCGGGCCCAAGATCGATCACCCAGTCGGCTCGTTTGATGACATCGATGTTGTGTTCGATCACAAGCACCGTGTGTCCCGCATCGACCAGCCGGTCGAGCACGCGGCACAACACGCGCACGTCGTCGAGATGCAGGCCGGTCGTGGGCTCGTCGAGGATGTACAGCTTGCGCTTGCCGCGCGTGCGACTCGCCGCCACCGCCAGCTCACGCGCGATCTTGAGCCGCTGCGCCTCGCCCCCTGAGAGCGTGGTCGCCGGTTGGCCGAGGCGCAGGTATCCCAACCCAACCTGCTGGAGGTGCCACAACGCGCGCCCGAGGCGGGGGTGGCGGTGCAGGCGCTGGATTGCTTCATCGACGGTCCACTCGAGGACCTGGTCGATCGACTGACCCTGCAGCTTCACCTCCCGCACCTCGCGCTTGAAGCGTTTCCCGCCGCACGCCTCGCACGGGACAAAGACGTTCGCGAGAAACACCATCTCCACGAGGACGTGGCCTGCGCCCTCGCACGCCCCGCACCGGCCCCCCGCGACATTGAACGAGAACGTGCTCGGCGTGTAGCCACGGGCGCGAGACAGCGCCTCGGCAGCGAAGAGCGCGCGCAGCTCGTCGAACGCCTTCACATACGTCACCGGGTTGGAGCGCGGCGTGCGCCCGATCGGCGTCTGGTCGATCAACACGACATCCTCGAGCTGCTCCCAGCCCTTCAGGGCGGTGACGGCCCCGACCGCCTCGCCCAGATGCTGCTTGGCGCTGTGCGCCCCCCGCAGCCGCGATTCCAGCTGGCGGTACAGCACATCGTGGACGAGTGTCGATTTCCCTGATCCCGACACGCCCGTCACGACCGTGAGCGTGCCCAGCGGGATGCGCGTATTCACGCCGGCGAGGTTGTGCAGCCTGGCGCCCTGGATCTCGAGCCAGCGCGCCGCGGGGCGGCGCGCCGACGGCACGCCGATGCACTTCTCGCCGGTCAGGTACTGACCTGTCAGCGTGCCCGCCTCGCGCACGCCGGCCGCGGGGCCCTGGTAGACGAGCTGTCCGCCGTTCGTCCCGCTGCCGGGACCGAGCTCCACCATCCAGTCGGCAGCGCGCATCGCGGCGGGATCGTGCTCCACAACGACGACGGTGTTGCCGGCGCCAGAGAGCTTTCGCAACAGCCCCAACAGCCGGTCGACATCGGCGGGATGCAGACCGATCGACGGCTCGTCGAGGACGTACAGCGTGTCGACCAGATGGGAGCCGAGCGCGTTGGACAGGGCGATGCGCTGCGCCTCGCCGCCCGACAGGGTCCGGGTCAGGCGATCGAGGGTGAGGTAACCGAGGCCGACATCGTTCACGAAGCTGACTCGCGCCGTGAGCTCGCCCAGGATGTGCGCCGCGACTTGCTGCTGGAAGGGCGGCAGATCGAGCCCGCCGAGCCATGCGGCGAGGTCGGCCGCCGTGAGCGCCGTGCCCTCGGCGATGGTTTTGCCGGCCACGCGAACGGCGAGGGCCTCGGGCTTGAGTCGCGCGCCGTGACAGACGGGGCAGGTCTTGGCGAGCTGGTACTGCCGCAGGAAGACCCGGATGTATTGCTTGTAGCGCTTTTCTTCGAGCCGCTCGAGAAACGGGAAGATGCCGAGGTAGCGGCCCTCGGTCGCCCGCAGCAGGAAACGCCGGTCCTCTTTCGGAATGTCGCGCCACGGCGCGTCGAGCGGGATGCGGCGTGCCCGCGCGGTTTCGCGCAACAGGCGGCGCCGCCCTTCGTAGCGTGGCTTGGTCCACGGGTCGAGGGCGCCGCCGGCGATGGAGCGCGTGGGGTCCGGGACGATGAGCGATTCGTCGTACTCGAGAATCGCGCCGAACCCGTTGCAGCGCGGGCACGCGCCGCGGGGGTTATTGAAGGAGAAGAGGTTCGGCGCGAGCGTCGGCGCCGCCGTGCCGCACGCCGAGCAGGTGGGGTGCTCCGAGAAGCGGTGGCGGTCGCCGTTCGACAGCGCGACGGAAACGCCCTCACCTTCATTGAAAGCCGTAGCCACGGCGTCAGCGAGTCGACTGCGGTTCTCGGCGGCGGCTGCAATGCGATCGACAATGACGAGAACGTCCTTCGCGCCGCGAACGCGCCCCTCGGCATCTCCCTCGTCGAGGCGCACGACCTCACCGTCGACCTGGGCGCGCACGAAACCCGCCGCGCGCAACTGCGCGGCAATCTCGACGTCGGGACGGTGTGCGCTTTGGGGCAAGGGAAAGGCCACGAGCACCGGATGGGACTGCTCCGTGCTCCCTGCTCCCAGCAGTTGATCCACCACCTCCTGTACCGTATCCGCCTTCACCTCAGCCCCGCAGCGGACGCACGTTTGCGTGCCCGCCCGCGCCCAGAGCAGACGCAGGAAGTCGTAGATCTCAGTGGCCGTGCCGACGGTGGAGCGGCTCGAGGTGGTGGGGTTCTTCTGCTCGATCGCGACCGCGGGGGACAGCCCCTCCATGGCGTCGACGAGGGGCTTCGGCATCCGTTCGAGGAACTGCTTGGCGTAGGTCGACAGCGACTCGATGTAGCGGCGCTGGCCCTCGGCGTAGAGCGTGTCGAACGCCAGGGAGCTCTTGCCCGACCCCGATGGCCCCGTGACGACTGACAGGGCCCGCCGCGGGAAAGCGACGGTGATGCCTTTCAGGTTGTGCTGCCGCACGTTGCGGAGAACGACCTGCTCGGGGGGATGGCGCATAACCTTCTAAAATAACAGCTTTGGCCCTCAGATGGCCCTAGCCCTGACCCCGCGCCTGCTGCGCCGCGGCCTCGAGCTCTTTGCCGGGATCTCGATCGCGGCGGTCGCGATCCTCTTCGGCTACTACCTCATCCGGTTCGGCGACCGGTTCGATGTCTTTCTCACGCCGTTTCTGAACCTCCATTGGGGCTGGATGCTGGTGGGGCTCGCGCTCGCGTCGATGGACTGGATCGGCGGCGGGCTGCGGCTGTGGGTCTGCGCCCGCCACGTCCATCCCACGGTCCGCCTGCGCGACATGCTCCTGGCCGGAGGCATGGGCGCCTGGGGGGCCTACCTCACGCCGTTCCAGTCGGGCGCCTCGCCCATGATCATCTGGACGATGCGGCGGGCCGGCGTGAAGCTCCCCGAGGCGCTGACCTCGGTCTTCATGACGTTCGTCGCCACGGTCGCCTTCTTCGCTATCGCCGGACCCCTGGCGATCTGGCTGGGCGCCGGACGATCGCTGGAGCAGCACGGCTTGGTCCTCGGCATCACCCTCTATGGCCTCTTCAAGACCAGCCTCACGTTGTTCGGCCTGATCGGCGCCGCGATGCTGGTCGCCATCTTCTTCCCGGACGCGCTGCGGCGCTTCGTGCGCTGGCTGGCGGAGCGCGTGGCACGCCGCAGCGAGAAGATGGCGGCCCGGATGGCGGCGCTCTCCGAGGGTATCGACCGCGCCCACGAATGCCTGGTGGCATTCGGAAGCCCAAAGGGACTGCTGACGCTCCTCCTGGCGATCGTGATCTCGGCTCCGTCCCACGCCAACAAGCTCCTTGCCGGGTACGTGACGCTCCGGGTCCTGGGCATCCCGGCCGACTTCACCGATATCCTGCTGGTGCAGACCTTCCTGTCTTTCCTTTTGTACTTTGCGCCGACCCCCGGGGCGTCGGGCCTCGCCGAGCTGATCTCCGCGGCGGTGATGTCGGCGTATGTGCCGCGCGAGTTGACCCCGAGCTACACCCTCATCTGGCGGTTCATCAACAGTTACGCGACGGTCATTGTCGGATCGCTGCTCTTCTGGAACTGGCTGCGGCGCGGGTTGATCGGGCGCGAAGAATCGGTCCTGGCCACGTAAACCCTGCTTCCTTGCCCGCTTATACGGCCCGGCGTAACTTCCCCGCCTGGCCACAATTCCGTGGGAGGAGCACGTGCATGGCGTTACTTGAAATGGGCGGGCGCAAGTTCACGATCCCTGCCGGGGACGTGTTCCTGGGAAGCGACCCCGGCAGCGCCATCCATCTCACCTCGGCGGGAGTGCTGCCCCGCCACGCCAAGCTCAAGGGGCAACCAGACGGGCAAGTGGTGATCACGAAGGCAGTTCCCGAGGCGGATGTCCTCATCAACGGGGTTCGCCTGGGCGCTGAACCGACGCCGTTGCTCCACGGCGACAAGGTCGAGGTGGCCGGCCAGGAGCTCACCTTCGTAGACGAGCGCCGCAGTGGCAGTACCCAATACGTCCAGGCGATGAACCTCCCCGACGCGATGGCCAAGGCCAAGAGCGAAGCCAAGGCCGGCGGCAAGGTGACCGGCAATACCGGCGGCCGTGTCGTGTCGCTCACGGACGGTCGTGAGTACGCGATCGCGGGCGCCTCGCTGGTGTTCGGTCGCGATGCGACCTGCGATGTAGTCGTCTCCGGCAAAGACGTTTCCCGGCGGCACGCCGAGATCGTGCAAACCCCCAAGGGCTACCTCGTCGTCGACTCGAGCACCAACGGCACGTTCGTGAATGAGGTGCGCATCGAGGGCCAGCGTCTGCTGGCGCGGGCCGACGTGATCCGCATCGGGGACGAGAACTTTCGGTTCTACGCGGATGCGGCCGCTCAGGCAAACCCTAATCCGGGGCCGGCGGCCAGCATGCCGCCCGCCGTGCCCCCTACCAACCCCGGCGGCACCGACGCCTGCGGTCCCGCCGGCGGGGGCGGGGGAGCGGCTGAAACAGACGATGCATGGAGCACCCGGGCCTGTGCTAGCCAACTTCCTGGTTCGCTCTGGGGCCCTGAAGGGCCAGCGCCTGGTCGTGAAGACTCCGGTGGCCAACATCGGCCGCGCGGACTACAACGACCTGATGATTCCGGACGAGTCGGTCTCTACCAGCCACGCCAAGCTGCAGCGTCGCGAGGGCGTCTGGGTCCTGGTGGACCTCGATTCGACGAACGGAACCTTCGTCGACGGCGAGCGCGTGAAGGGGGAGACGCCGTTGTCGCCGGGCGTCACCGTGCGTTTCGGAGACATCTCGCTGGTCTTCGAGCCGACCGACGACGCGGCCGTGGTGGCCAAGGGTGGTGGCACCCGGATGATGGAAGCCATGAAGCCTGCGGCTCCCCCGCCGGCCCCGAAGCCGGCGGCGAAGCCCGCACCCGCACCCGCACCCGCACCGGCGCCCAAGCCCAAGCCGAAGGCGCCGGTCGCCGAGAAGAAGAAAGGGAAGGGGTGCGGAGGGAGTGCGGCCGTGCTCGTGATGGCCTTCGTGGCCATCGTCTACTGGGTGCTCATCTAGGATTCGCGTGCACATCACCTCGGCGGGCCGCACCGATGTCGGGATCATTCGATCGGGGAATGAGGATAGCTACCTCATGGTCCCCGACCGCGGGATCTTCATCGTCGCCGACGGCATGGGTGGCCACGCGGCCGGCGAGGTGGCGAGTGAGATGGCCGTTCGCTTCGTGGCGCGCGAGCTCGATTCGCTGCGGGGCATGAACGACCATCAAGTCGCGGAGCGGATGCGCACCGCGATCCGCACGGCCAACGGCGCGATCTTCCAGCGCACGCTCACCGAGCACGACAAACGCGGCATGGGCACGACCGTGACCGCCCTCACGCTGTACGAAACCCGCTTCCTGATCGGGCAGGTGGGTGACAGCCGGGCCTATCTACTGCGCGACGGCCGTCTCAGTCAGGTGACCAAGGATCACTCATACGTGCAGGAGCAGGTCGACGCCGGGTACCTGACGCCGGAACAGGCCCGCTCGCACCCGTACAGCAACGTGATCACCCGTTGCGTTGGCGCAAACAGCGACGTGATGCCGGACACGTATGCGGGGACGGTGAAGCCCAAAGACGTCTTTCTCCTCGCATCCGACGGGTTGACCGGGATGCTGGAAGACTATCAGCTGGCGGAGATTCTCTCGCCCGAGCGGATGCCGCAGGAGGAAGTGGACTTGCTCATCGCCGAGGCGAACCGCCACGGCGGGCTCGACAACATCACCGCGATCATCGTGCGCATCGATTCCGTGGACGCGCCCGCGGCCGATCCCAACGACACGACGCAGCAGACGAGTAAACGCCCCCGCACCTCCGGCGAGACGACGGCCCCGAAGGTCTAGGGGCTGTCGGTCGTCACGAGGTCGATGATGCGCTTCGCCTCGATCTTCACCGGCTTCATCACGAAGACCCGCAGGCGCTGAGCCGACCGGTGGAGTTCGGCGGCCACCCGCGGCAGACCGATGTGCTGTGCGGCCCCGCCGGTCCGGCCCACCACCGGAATCGTCACGTCCAGCATCCCCGGCTTCGCCGGAAAGTCCAGGAACAGCTCGTCGGGCCCCAGACCCACCTCGCGCGCGAGGCGCTCTTCCACCCGCTGCAGCACGTCGGGATCGGTCGCGGGCCACGTCGCCGTTTGCGCCGGCAGATCCGTTCCCGCGATATCCAAGGCGCGCTTGGCGAGGCGCCGGTCGCGCAGCGCTGCCGCCAACCCCGTCGGATCGTGCTGCTCGAGGTCGTGGATCAAGCCATCGTCGGTCGCGACGGCCAGCGTCTCCGCCGTCATCCGTCCCGCCGCGATCGTGCGTCGCACCAGGCGTTTGAACATCGCGGTCGCGCTGCGCACCGCGTGATGCCAGTAGACGTTCCGATACATCTGGTACTTCGCGAAGAGCAGCGATTCGAGCGCGGCGAGACCTTTGGCGTGCAGCGCGAGGCGTCCCCCCCCGTCGGCCAGCGTGAGCGACGTCAGCAGCCGGTCCACGTCGATGACGCCGTACGGTACGCCGCACATCGTCGCGTCGCGGGACAGGTAATCCAGCTTGTCGACGTCCAGCGATCCGGCCACGATGCCGGCGAGCGGTGAGGGGCTGGTACCCTGAATGAGGGGGAGCAACCGGGCGGCGGGGACCCCGAGTCGTTCGAGTGCCGCCGCCAGCGGCCCCGTGGTGAGATGGCGCGACGCCAGGTCCTCGTGATGCGGCAACCCGGCTTCTTCGAGCGCGTGGGAAAACGGATAGTGCCCGATGTCGTGCAACAAAGCCGCGACCCGCACGGCGAAGCCCTCATCCGGATCGGCGCGACGGCCCTCGACTTCTTCCAGCTGGGTGAGCACCCGGCGCGCCAGATGGTAGGTGCCAAGGGCGTGCTCGAAGCGAGTATGTGTGGCACCGGGATAG